>JAEAME010000531.1_pt1 | contig 37814 bp, 35 predicted proteins | sample 8958731 | NCBI WGS metagenome assembly JAEAME01 (sample SAMN16933194, study PRJNA681113) | bioreactor sludge metagenome | isolation source: anerobic bioreactor sludge (Control) | place: India:Bengaluru | collected 2018-10-24
TGGCCGATTTGGGAGCGCAAAGGTATAACGAATTTTCTTTCCTACAAATTTTTTTACTCTTTTTGCCACTCGAACGAGTAGATCACAGATTCAACCTGACGTAAATAATTTCGCTTTTCATACCTTGGTGCATAGACGAATGCCTCCAGTACGACTATGTTTTTATTTTCCCTGTCAAAGAAGCAGTGACATACGAACGGCCCTCCCATGAAATCGTTTTTCACGTCCCACAGACCCCTGATCTCAACGAATTCACGGTTGTTGTAGTCGACCCACCTGAAGGAAGGTTCAATGAGGGAATTGGTAGTCATGTATGTATTGTCAAGCGGACCGGGGACTTCTTTTTCCAGTTTCAGATTGCGTTCGGCTATGATGCGTGACAAGGTCAGGTCTTCCTGATTTCTGTAAGGATAGGTATAAATAAAGATCCCCTGGGTGGTATACGTCGTTTCATAGGCAACCCAGATGAAATCCTCTGTCTGTTTTTTGATCCGGTAGCCTGTCGGAAAAAACGGAGAACCGCCCAGCACCTTGACCACATGCTGACGAATGGATTTTTCCTCGAATTTTTTGGAATTCTGGATCACCCTGTTCCTTTCCGCCTGCTCCATGGCATTCCTCAACAGATCACTGTTGGAATCAATACACCCGGCTATGCTTTCCTGATCGGGACCCGATAAGGTGACAACGATCTGGGGTGATGCCCATATGTCTTTTTGAATTACCATTTTGGCTTCAGGCAGATCGGGGTTGGTGTTGCATATGATGATGTTGCGATGGATCTGAAATATGGAAGAAAACGCATTTTCCTGAATGTTGAACATCGTAAACAGGGGTTCCCGCTGAGGCAGAAAAGGAAAATCTACTGCCAGAATGGAGCGCAGCGACTGTCCGGGGCCTGATTCCCAGTCTCCTTTGTCCATAACAACAATTACTTCTCCCGCTTTTCCGCTCACATTCTGTTTCAGCTGCGTCCCTTCTGAACAGGCCGGAAGAAGCAGGACAGCCAGTAGTCCTGAAAAAATAAAAGATCTTTTCCTCATATCGGTTTTATTAATGAATTATGTAAAAAGTCTGTACAGGTCATTCCCGAAGGCAAGGAACATGAGTCCTATCAGAAGGACCATCCCTACGATCTGGGAATACTCCAGAAATTTTTCGGAGGGTTTACGCTTGGTGACCATCTCGTAAAGCACAAGCACAATATGACCTCCGTCCAGAGCGGGTATGGGTAGCAGGTTCAATATGGCCAGCATAATGGACAACCACGCTGTAATGTTCCAGAAGATCTCCCAGTTCCAGGTGCCCGGGAAAATGCTCCCTATTGCAATAAAGCTCCCTACCGATTTGTATGCCTGTGTCTTGGGCGTAAAGATCAGCCCCAGTTCACGGATATAATTGGCCCCGGTCTCGTATGCCTTCTTAATCCCTGCGGGGAACGCCTTAAGAAATGAATACTGTTTCACCGTAACAGGAACGAGCTCCACCGGATTGACTATGCCCACCATGACCAGGCCTTCTTCGTTAACCCGGAGAGGTATCGTAAGCACTGTCTGATCTCTTATGATGCCGGCATACACGGTCTCCCCCTTATTGCCGGCCAGTACTTCCTGGACATCCTGAAGCGCCGGGGTGGGAAGGTCGTTCACGGAGACAATCCGGTCACCCGGGACCAATCCTGCCAGGGCGTTGAGGGATGTGTCCGGAACAGAAGACACTACAAAAGGATATCGCAGGGTAAAAAGGCCCTTGGCATTGAGCATTTCCCTGATATAACCCTGGTCGAAATTGAAACGTACGGTGTCCGCCCCCCGGAGCACGGTAACCACTGCCGGACGGGTACGTATCAGGTCCACATGAAGTGTATGTAAAGGATCTTCCGTCACTACCCGGTCATCAAAAGCCAGGATCTTGTCCCCGTTGCGGAATCCAATTTCCATGGCAAGCGGACTGCAATGAATTCCGTACGATGCGTCCCGGGTACGTATATACTCTTCACCCCAGGTAAAAAGGATCATTCCGTAGAGTATGACAGCCAGTATCATGTTGAACAGCACGCCTCCGACCATTACACAAAAACGCTGCCATGCCGGTTTGCTGCGGAATTCCCAGGGTTTTGGCTCTTCCTTCAATTGTTTCTTGTCCATGGATTCATCCACCATCCCCGATATTTTGCAATAGCCTCCGAAGGGCAACCACCCTATTCCGTATTCGGTATGGGAATTCTTTGGTTTAAACCGGACCAGACTGAACCATGGATCAAAAAACAGGTAAAACTTGTCTACCCGTATCTTGAACAGGCGGGCAAAAAGAAAGTGCCCCAATTCGTGAATCAGAATTAAAAAGGAGAGGGCCAGGATAACCTGAGCGATTTTGATCAATACTTCCATAAAATCAAGAACTTGTCAACAAATTTTGTGCCACCCGCTGAGCTTCGCGGTGTGTTTCGTCCAATTGCGCATAAGACGGATCGGACAGGAAAGGGATCGCAGCCATGGTACGTTCGATGAGCCGGGGAATGCCCGAAAAGCCCAGCGTTTCGTTCAGAAACGCTTCCACGGCTACTTCATTGGCCGCATTCAGGGTACAGGGAACATTCCCTCCTTCTTTCAATGCCCGGTAAGCCAGCTGAAGGCATGGAAAACGGCTTGCCGGCGGTTCGTGGAATTCCATGGAGCGAAAATGCGAAATATCCATCCGGCGGCCTTCAGGAAAATCCAGGCGCTGGGGATACGAAAATGCATACAGAATGGGAAGGCGCATATCGGGATACCCCATCTGAGCCTTTATGGTCCCGTCAGTAAACTGGACCATGGAATGGATCAGTGACTGGGGATGGATCATCACCTCTATCCGGGATGCGGGCTGGCCAAAAAGCCAGAAAGCTTCGATAACCTCCAGTCCCTTGTTCATGAGCGTAGCGGAATCGATCGTAACCTTGGCCCCCATACTCCAGGTGGGGTGGTCCAGTGCCTGTGCTTTGGTAATGGTTTCCAGATCTTTGCTGTCATACCTGAAAAACGGACCGCCCGAAGCGGTCAGTATGATCTTTTCCACTGTTGCCTGCTCGCCCTGAAGACATTGAAAAATCGCTGAATGCTCGCTGTCCACAGGGATGATGGACCTTTTGTTTCTGCGGGCCAGGCGCATGACCAAATGTCCCCCTGTGACAAGACTTTCCTTATTGGCCAGGGCCAGGGTCCTGCCGCTTTGAAGTGCTGCCAGGGTGGGTCCCAGACCGGCAAAGCCTACCAGTGCGTTCAATACCAGATCTGAAGGAACCGTTTCAAGGACTTCGGGAATGGCCCCGTTGCCTGTCAGCACCTTGACAGAGGTCCCGCTCAAAGCTTCCTTCACCGTAAGATATGCCTCTTCACGTGTTACCACAACAACATCCGGTCTGAATTCGAGAGCCTGGCGAATCAGGATCTCTGACGACTGACGGGCCGTTAATACCTGAGCGCGGAAAAGGGCGGGATACTTTCTTATGACATCCAGGGCCTGCACCCCGATGGAACCGGTCGACCCTAAAATGGCTATTCGTTTGGGGGATATCATGTCAGAAATTTATGTAATCTGCCGGGTCCAGCGGGACACCTTTATGCCATAACTCAAAATGCAGATGGAAACCCGTTGAATACGTGCCATGGCTGCCTATAATGGCAACGGCAGACCCCGCCGTTACCGGATCCCCTACTTTTTTGAACAACTGGGAACAATGCTTGTATATAGACAACAGGTTGTTTTCATGCTGTATTTGCAAAACATATCCGAATTCTTCGGTCCAGGATGCAAAATTCACTGTCCCGTCAAGAACAGCGTAGATCACAGAATTCTCGGGGGCCACGATATCGATGGCATAATGGTTTTCAGCCGGACTGAATCCGGAAGTAATCAGCCCCCTTACCGGGGGAAAAAAATGAAGTCCCTCTATATGCAGGTTACTCCCGCTGATGCTGCTTCTGCTTTGCTGTTCCCTCAACTCGGCCCCGGCCCTTAAAAGAGAATCTTCTCTGGACCTGCCTCCAACGGTAAATTCCGGGATATCGGGTCCCTGGCCTTTGGGCAGTATCTCTTCGGGCGCCATGGGAGCCTGACCGGCAAGTACGCGCTGCAGGTTCACAAGGTGGATTTCCCACAGGTGAATGACCTTTTCCAGGGAATCTGCGCGCAAGGCGTTTTCCATCATCACCTGCCGGGTCTGTGCATTGGGATAACCCGGGACCAGCTCGCGTAAAGGAGTATAAATGACCGTTAGCACCACGCTCGTTACCACCACGATCAGAAATCCCGCCAAACCCAATAACAAATGCAGTACGGAAAACTTAATGTTGAACACCTGTTTGTGGGATTCAATATCAAAAACACCGAATATATACCTTTCCCTGAGGGCTTTCTTCTTGGAATGACCAGATGCCATAGAAACGCTTTGTTCGCGCAAATGTACGAATCATTTTCCAATTTGTATTACCTTTGCATCATGGGACGGATTTTGGGAATTGACTATGGCCAGAAACGAGTGGGACTGGCAGTAAGCGATCCCCTGAACATCTTTGCCACCCCCCTTGAGACAGTTCCCGTGGACAAGGTGACCGGGTTTCTCAAACAGTATACAGAGACCCAGCCGGTGGATGTTTTTGTTGTAGGTTACCCCAAACTCCTGAACAACACCCCGGCACAAAATGCCCCCCGTGTTACAGCCTTTGTAACGCATTTGAAAAGGACTTTTCCCGGTATCCCGGTTATCCTGGCCGATGAGCGTTTTACTTCCAAAATGGCTTTTCAGGCCATGATCGACGGAGGATTGAAACAAAAAGCACGCAGGGACAAGGCCGCCGTAGACAAGATCAGTGCCGTACTCATTTTACAGGAGTACCTGCAAAACAATACATTATGATTTTACCAGTATACCTGTACGGATCTTCCGTACTCAGACAAAAAGCACAGGATATAACACCCGATTATCCCCACCTGGACAAATTAATAGGGGACATGTGGGATACGTTGTACTATGCAGACGGCGTGGGACTGGCCGCTCCTCAGATAGGCCTTTCCGTCAGGATATTCATGGTCGATGGCAGCGAATTGGCTGAAGACCGCCCCGAGCTGAAGGATTTCAAACGGCTGGTGATCAATCCGCGTATCATCGAGACAAGTCCTGAAACGGTCGTATACCAGGAAGGGTGCCTGAGCCTGCCCAAATTATGGGCCGACATTGAACGTCCGAAAAGCGTGAAAATGGCTTACCTGAACCGGGATTTTGAACCGGTGGAAGAATGGTTTCACGGCATGGCATCCCGGATGGTCCAGCATGAGTATTCGCACCTTGAAGGGGAGCTCTTCACAGACCTGGCACCCGCCATTCGCAAGAAAATGCTCCAGAGCAAACTGCAGGCCATTGCCAGGGGTGAAGTGAAAACTTTTTACAAAACCAAAATCGTAAAATAATATGGGGGCTTTCCATGCTTATGATATCCGCGGCATTTACATGAAAGACCTGTTCCCGGAAAATGTATACAAAATGGGCTTCTTTCTGCCGGCGCTTCTGAAAACCGGCCGCATTGCCGTGGGACGTGACTGCCGTGAATCGTCGCCGGAAGTCTTTGAATACCTGGTAAAGGGGATCTGTGATGCCGGTGCCGATGTCTACGACCTGGGGCTGACCACTACGCCCATGGTCTATTACGCCACAGCAAAACATCATTTTGACGGTTCGGTACAGATTACCGCCTCCCATAACGGTCCGGAATACAACGGACTAAAGGTTTCGGGACCGGAAGCCATGCCCATAGGGTACGAAAACGGGCTTAACCTGCTGGAAGATTGGGTTCTGCATAAAGAACCCGTCGTTCATGAAAAACGAGGTAAAGTGATCCCGCTGGACCTGAGAGAGGCGTATTTCACCTACCTGAGGGCTTTTGTTCCCCGTATGAACGGTCTGAAGGCCGGCATTGACATTTCCAACGGGATGGCCGGATTGTTTGTCAAAAGACTCCTGGGAACTGATGGTGTTTTCTATATAAATGAAGAGCTGGACGGTCGTTTTCCGAACCATCCCCCAAATCCCCTGGTACCTGAAAATATCAGACAGCTGCAATTCCTGGTCCACGAAGAAAAATGCGATATCGGAATTATTTTTGACGGGGATGCCGACCGGGTTATGTTCACCGATGAACACGGGACATTTATATCTCCGGATCTGGTCATCGCCCTGCTGGGTCATCACTTCCTGAACGGGACACCCGCCAGGGTGCTCCAGGACATCCGTTCCTCCAAGGCAGTGGGAGAATACCTGGCACCTATGGGGGCACAAATGCACACATGGCGCGTAGGACGGGCCTTCGCGGCACCCCGGCTCAGGGAAATCGACGGCTTGTACGGCGGGGAGCTGGCCGGTCATTATTATTTCAGGGATTTCTTTTATTCAGACAGCGGTCTGCTGGCCGCGCTGCTGGTGTTGGATGTACTGGTGAAATTGAACAGACCCCTGTCCCGCATCATTGCCGATATCCGTAAATACGAGAATTCCGGTGAGATCAATTTCCGTATTGCACGCAAACAGGAAGCCATGGATGCGCTTAAAGAACATTTTACATCAAAGGAATCCCCTTCCGCTTTTTTCGATTTTGACGGATACCGCATCGAATTCCCCGAATGGTGGTTTAACGTAAGGCCTTCCAACACGGAACCCTACCTGCGGTTTATTGCCGAAGCCTCGGATGCAGCCCTGCTGAGCGAAAAACTGAAAGAAATGAGAATTGTTCTGGATCCCTTTTTACGGGAATCATGAAAAGGTTTGTCAGTCTGGATATATTACGTGGATTATCCATCTTTGGGATGGTTTTCTCGGCCATCATTCCCTACGGTGTGCTTCCTGCCTGGATGTACCATATTCAAAACCCGCCACCGGAGCACATACTGGACATGACCCGTTACGGACTGGGGTGGGTGGACCTCGTTTTTCCTGTTTTCATATTTTGCATGGGAGCGGCCATCCCGTTTGCGTTCAGGGCCAAATGGAAAAGGTCGGGAATGGACACGCGCCGCGATTTGAAAGATATCGGAGAACGGTTCCTCATGTTGCTGGCTTTTTCCTTTTTATGCAACCTGTTGCAACCCTCCTTACCTGGATACTGGTCCAAATTCCTGATCCTGGCCGGTTTCGGAGCATTATGGCTCATTTATGTGAAGGGAGCATCCTTAAAAACAAGGATCGCCGGGTGGGTTACGGCCCTTGCCCTGCTGGTGCTCTATGCCTTTGCATACGATGTGCAGATGACGCTCTTCAGCCGGAACATCATTATCCTGCTGCTGGCATTTTTATACCTTTTCGGAGCCCTGATCTGGTATTTCACACGGGATAACGTCAAATGGAGGCTTGCTGCTTTTCTGGGAGTGATCGCCATCAGTATTGTTTCCAGATTTCTTGGGTTTGACGGGATCCTTTACGCCAGCAGAAACATCTCCTGGCTTTTGAACATGGAAGAGATCAACTTCCTGATGATCCTGATCCCGGCTACCTGGGTCGGGGACCGGCTGCTGACCATGCAGGAAGAGCACGACACGGGAATCCCGCGGGGCGGCTTTCTTACCCACCTCTTATTCTGGGGAATGCTCCTGCTGGCAGCCTGGATCTGTGTAAGCAGTTACAACCGGTGGCTGCCCGGAGGCAAGATCTTTACCGTTCTTGCCCTGTACGGACTGGTGTTCCTTATGAGAAAAAAGGCCCCTCAATACGTTCCGTTGCTGTTCCTGGGAGGATTGCTCATACTGTCCGGTCTGTGGATAGAAGGTTTTGAACCCGGCCTGACAAAAGTCCCCTGTTCATTTTCCTATTGTTTTGTCAGCGGCGGTATTGCCATCCTGCTGCTGTTGTGGCTTCATTACCTATCCGAATTTTTCCCCCGGGGCGTTCTTTCGGGTATATTTTCGGGAGCCGGAGCCAATCCGCTCCTGAGTTATGTGGCACACGGCATGTTTGTCGTACCCCTTATGAGGATCACTTATTTACAGGTTGTGTATCAATGGGCAAGACCTGCAGATTACCCATGGATTGGCACCCTGAGTGCGTTTCTGCTGGTGCTCTTTACTATGTGGCTGGTTTCCCTGGTCTCCCGTAAAAAAATCTATTGGCGTGCTTGAACAGGTAAAAACCCTCTCGCTCGATAAGGAACACATTCCCCGGCTTCTGTTCCGTTATGCCATGCCGGCCATCATTTCCATGACGGCCGCCAGTATATACAACATTGCCGATGTGATGTTCATCGGAAGGGGGGTGAATGCCCTGGCCATCGCAGGCCTTTCCCTGACCTTACCGCTGATGAACATCTCTGCAGCCTTCGGGTCCATGATCGGGGTGGGAGCCTCTACCCTGATCTCTGTAAAACTGGGACAAAAGGATATGCCCACGGCTGAAGTAACCCTGGGCAACGCCGTTACCCTGAACACTGTCATCGGGATTCTTTATTCCATAACCGCCCTTATTTTTCTGGATCCCACCCTCAGGTTTTTCGGCGCCAGCGAACTTACCTTACCCTACGCCCGGGAATACATGCAGATCATTCTCATGGGCAACGTGATCACACACGTATATCACGGATTAAACGACAACCTGCGAGCGAGCGGTTATCCAAAAAAGGCTATGTTGGCAACCCTTATTGCCGTAGTCGTGAACCTGGTCCTGGACCCGTTGTTCATTTTCTGGTTCAGGTGGGGTATCCGTGGGGCTGCACTGGCTACCGTACTGGCCCAGGTTGTGGCATTAGGCATTCTTTTGCGCCATTATACCCGGAGCGATTCCCTTTTACATTTCAAGAAAGGGATCTTTGCCATCCGTAAAGGCATGCCCAAAAACATCATATCCGTGGGACTGGCACCTTTCCTTATGAACGTGGTCAACAGCCTGGTGATCATTATCATCAACCGTGCGTTCTTTGATTTTGGAGGGGACTATGCGGTAGGGGCCTACGGGATCGCCAACCGGATGGTTTTTCTGTTTATCATGATCATGTTCGGATTCAACCAGGGAATGCAACCCCTGGTAGGGTTCAATTACGGGGCACAACAATACAAGCGGGTTACGGATATTTTTAAATTGACTTTTTTATGTGCTTTATGTGTAAGCATCCTGGCGTTCGTTATCGCACAATTTTTCCCGGCAGCCGCAGTTAGTCTTTTCACCAATGATCCTACGCTGGCCCGCCTGACTGTTGAAGGGTTGCATATTGATCTTGCGGTTTTTCCTTTGGTCGCCCTTCCCCTGGTAACCTCCAATTTTTTCCAGGCCATACGCAAACCCGGAAAAGCCATTTTTTTATCACTTACCCGACAGGTCATTTTCCTGATCCCCTGTCTGCTTATCCTCCCGCGTTTTTTTGGAGTGACCGGAGTCTGGGCCAGCATGCCCGTATCCGATGCAGCATCGTTCATTGTAGCTGCAATACTAATAACAAAACAATTGAAAGAATTCAGGAAACATTATGACAACAACGGATAGGATCATCGTTTCCCTGGGCAGGCAATTGGGCAGCGGAGGCTATTTTGTGGGAAAGATGATCGCCTCGGCCCTGGGCCTGTTTTTTTACGACAAGGAACTCCTTTATTACGCCGCCAAAGAGAGCGGAATGTGCGAAGATATCTTTGAAAAGTCCGATGAAAAAGTCTCCCGGGGCTTCTCGCGTATTCTAAACGCACACGATATCCTGGGGGGCGCATTTTTCGATCCTATGAATGCCACCCTCTCCAGGGACAGAATCTTCAGTATCCAGTCAGAAGTGATCCGGAATATTGCCGGTCAGCAATCCTGCCTTTTCATAGGACGCTGTTCAGATTATATCCTCAGGGATGATCCCCGTATGCGCAGCGTTTTCATTCATGCTCCGCTCCCACTGCGCATTGCCAACGTAGCGGAACGCAGGGGCATCTCACCCGAAGAAGCCGAGGCATTCATTGCCCGTGAAGAAAAAAAACGTGCCTCCTATTACAACTATTTCACCAACAAGGAATGGGGAAAGGCCGATTCATACCATTTTACACTTGACGCAGGTCTTCTGGGGATTGACAATTGTGCCCGGCTGGCAGCCCGTCTGATCAAAGAAAGTCTGGGGTAAAAGCATGGCGGGAATATTTTTTTCTCTATCTTAGAGAAGATTTATAACAACTTGTTTATGAAAAAGATTAGAGATATTTTGCTTGTTGTGTTGGCCGGAATTACAGCTGCCGGCTGCCAGGGGAACTTCAGAAACTACGAAGGTTCGGAACAATTCCGGGAAGACGTGGCTGTTTTTGCCGATTTTGCCGTAAGCAAACAAACCATCACCCTATACTACCTGAAGGCCACTTCCGACGGATTTACCCGGAATATTCTGAAGGGTAGTGTCAGCCCGGCGGAATACGACGAATTCTTCGGGATGGTTGCCGCAATGGCCCCTTATATCAAGGAATATGAAAAAGCGACCAGTAACCTGGAGAAATCCGGAATCCTTACTAAGGTCAATACCAAAGGCTTCATCGCCTCAAGCACCAAATTCCTTTCCTGGGTCACCGGCAGCGGAGCAAGGAGCCGGGAACGTGTCCTGAAAGTGGCTTCGAACATCCCGCCTTCCGACCGTACCGAACTTTACAACAAACTCCGGCCCGATTGGAAAGCAAAAACTTCCAGTGAAAGTGATTTTTGGAAAAAACTGGAAAAAGGGGACTTCGATCACCAGGCCTCCCAGATGTTCAACGATTTCCAGCAGGACAACGAGGAATTCGGGGACACCTCGATAGAGCGCGGTCTTACCATCCAGAAGATCTTTGTGGCCGAAGGAGCCAAAGGTGTGGAAACGGGAACCGAGTTTATGGTAGATGCGATGCAAACCACCACCTCGGGAGGTCTGGATGCCCGGGACGTCGGGGAAATGACCCTGGATATTTACAATTCCACTACCGGGGCCGTTTCTGCAGAGATCGCACAAGAGCTTACCGCAGCGGTCAGCTCGATGGATCCCGACGATCCTACAGTAAGGGAAATGGGTGCGGGATACGCTACAAAAATGGCCGCCATCATCAAGGAAGTGGTGGATGTGGCCAAAACAGACACGGAAAACGTTCCTGGGACCAACCGTTCCTTTGTCTTTGTGGAAGACGATGACCCGGAGAAAAAAGCCGATATCGTGATCGCCCAGAATCCTGAAAGCACTTCGCCTTCCATGGCCTCGATCTATGTAAGCATCGGCAATATCATAGATGAGGGCAGGCAATTCATGTACACTATTCTTAACAAGGGAAAATGGCTGATCACGGCCGTAGATCCCGACGGGAACAAATCCACCCGCCAGGTGGACGTCCCGGCAGGGGATGTCCTAGTGGTGACCCTGACCACAACCCCCCCTGCTGCAGATTCCGGAGAAGATTCCGAAGACGACTTTACCGACTGGAACGCATTGGTTGCACAGCATCCCGTATTGAGCGCATATCCCGCATTTTCAGGATCATTGACGTTCCTGGAGTACACCACTGACAACATGTTTTATGAAGCAGTCAAGATCAGGGCCGGGACCGGTGATGTCGATAAATATATAAACACGATCAAGGGAAAAGGATACAAGAAGGAAGACAATAAGGAGATCATATCTTATATGAGTCCCAACAGGATAGGTGACTACTGGCGTTACGTCCAGTTATTTGAATCCGGCGTGTCAGGAAAGACAGACGTCAGGTTCTTTAATTTAAAATAAAAGCTTACAATCCGTCCGGCAGCACAAACTCAATGGACATGCGCTTGTGATCAATCTTTCGGATGAAATCTCCGTGAAAAGGTAACAACGTACGCGTTCCGTCTTCGAACGCCAGTTCCAGGCAGGGATTCCCCGGATAATCAAAGAATCCGGAAACGGTTCCCCTGCGCTTTTCCTCTCCCGCGGTAGTTGCCCGGAATGCATACCCGACCAGTAAGGATCCTCCGCTCAGGGGCTCTTCCTCACGGGTCTTGTACAGGATGGTCTTCCCCACCCATTCGGCTGCCAGATTTTCAGATAAATAATTTTCAAAACAGACCATTGCCTGGTCGTTTCCGCGAAAAGCAATGGATGTTAAAAAAAAAGGAACCGGTATCCCGTCCAGCTGGATGAATACCGGTTCTTCTTTGTTCAATTGGTCAATAATGTTTTGGGGGACATCAGGGCGGAATTTCAAAATAAGCTCTCCTCCCTTGCCGAAGGTTTTCCTCACCGTTGCCAGTGGCAGAAACCTTTCTTTCATACCCATGTCATTATTCGGTTGCGGCCTGTTCTATATCTTCTTCCGCTTCAGGAACCGCTGTTCCTTCAATTTCAGCAATGGTCTCTTCTGTTTTCGCGGCGGCGGCGGCTGCTGCGGCAGCCAGCCTGGCGGCAATCTCTTCACGTTTTGCCAATAATGCAGCGGCACGTTCTTTATTCACAATGGCTTCTGCTTCCAGACGCTTTTTCATTTCCTCACGTGTCTCCTGCTCCAGTTTGCCTTTCTTTGCGGCCACCTTGGTATCTTTCTCCTGCATCCAGGCTTCCCATTTTGCATCGGCCTGTTCCTGGGTCAGGGCTCCTTTGGCCACACCTCCCTGCAGGTGTTTTTTCAACAATACTCCTTTATAGGAAAGAAGCCTGCGTGCGGTAAGTGTGGGCTGGGCGCCGTTGTTGAGCCAGGTAAGGGCTTTTTCTGCATCCAGCTGTATCTTAGCCGGGTTGGTGTTGGGATCATATGTCCCCAGGGTTTCAATTAACCGGCCATCACGGGGTGCCCGGGAATCGGCAACTACAATATGATAATAAGCGTAGTTCTTCTTGCCATGGCGGGAGAGACGAATTTTTACTGCCATAAATCTGTTTTAAAAAGTTAATGAATTGTGTTAACTTCCTTATCTTCTCGAGAAAAGGTCCGCAAAGATATATGTTTTTACGGTTATGGCAAAATTTTTATTACAGACAGTAGTTTCTGCCGTTGCCCCTTGAACGGTTTGCCGGAGTCCGGCCTTCGTAGCCTCTGTAAGGCAATGTTTCATATACCCTTTGCTGTTCAGGTGTTAACAACTGTTTCACCTGATCGCGGTGTGCATCGCGTATCTGGATCATTTTTGCACGGACGTCATCCTTAGTCATGTTGTCCCTTGTAGAACGGCGTTCATTCCTGAGCTGGTCCATTTGAGATTTGTGAGCAGATTCCAGAGAAGTGATCTGTCGTATCTGCTCCTGTGTAAGATCCGGAATGACATTGGTACACGTTGTACGGTCGTTGAAAGATGCATTCCTGTTGCCTCTGCCTCCCTGGGCAAACACTGTCAATGAGGTCAACATCATGAAGGCAGTGATCAAATAAGCTGTTGTTTTCATTTTTGTAATTTTTAAGATTTGTTTGCCTATAGGACACCAATGCCTGCTGAAAACTTGCGCTTCCCTTCATTTTTTTCAGCAAGAATGGCGGTAACAATCCAGAAGATTTTTTTGCAGGTTCTGTTTGGCCCTGAAAATCAATGACTCTACCGAAGAGACCGACAATTTCATTACTTCACTGATCTGCTTGTACGAAAGATCCTCGTACTTACTCAACACAAAAGCTTTTTTTTGTTTTTCAGGCAAGGCGTCCAATGCCTGTTCCAGGATCTTCATTTTTTCTTTATCCTGCAATACCTCCAAAGGGTTTCCCCCTGTCACGGCTGCAGAAGCGACAGCTGACGCGTCCCGGGACAACAGGGACCCTTTATGCCGGCGGTTATCTCTCAGGTAATTGAGTGATTTGTTAAGTGCGATCCTGTACAACCATGTGGAAATCCTCGCATCGGAACGGAATTTGTCAACTGAACGGAACACTTCAATAAAAACTTCCTGGGCCACATCATCGGCATCTTCCCGGTCATGCAATATGCCCATACACGTTCTGAACACCAGTTGACCGTATTCCTCAACCAGCTCCCGAAATGCCTTTTCGTCGCGATTTTTTAATCTGTCTGTCAGATTTGTGTCCAAAGTCCTCTAAAAAAACAATATATTTGACACGGCAATCCGAAAATACTTGTGCTGTCACGCAATACTATTCAAATGGAGCGCAAGTTTTTCCGTTTTGATGTGTCAAACATACAAAATAACAGAAAATGGACTGCAAATCAACGGAAAACAAACTGATCTTCTATCTGGAAAACAGCCTTCCGGCTGATCAGATCAGGGAAATATCCAACCACCTGGCTTCGTGTCCCGGATGCAGCGCCAGGCTGGAATACCTGAAAGAAACCCTGTCATTCCTGGACAAAGAAAAAAACATTCCGGTGCAGCCTTTCCTTTTTACCCGCATCCAGGGTCGGATGCAGGAGGCGGAAACACCGCGAAAATTCAGGGTTCTCAGGCCTTTGTTCATAGCCACGGCCCTGATTGCCGGCCTCTTTTCCGGTATATTAATGGCCCGGCTCACGGTTTCCCCTCCCCCCGCAAATCTGTCGCAAGAATATGAGATAGCCGATCTTTTTTATGAAGACCGGATGGAAAACATGGAATACATGCTCCTGGAAGAAGCATTATAATTCATCTGCTATGCGAAAAATATCAAGAACTACGCTTATTGTACTGGTGGTTTTTCTTCTCGGGACAAACATAGCCGTTATCATTACGTACCGTGCTCATCTGAAACGGGACCTGCAGGAAACTGAACAGACGGCAGACATGCCTCCACGCCAGTTTGGCAGTTACATTGCCTCGGAATTGGAACTGAATGAAATGCAGCTAACAAAATTCAGAGAATTCAGGCGCTCATACAACCGGTCAGCCAACAGGACGGTAGCCTCGATGACCGTCATTCGTAACCGCATGGCAAGGGAATTGAACTCGGTCCAACCTGACCGGGAGCAATTATCCCGTCTGGCAGAAGCACTGGGAGAAAGACACAAGGACCTTAAAATCATCACTTTCGATTATTATTTCAATATGCTGAGCGTACTGGAGCCCGGGCAAAGTGAAAAACTTGCGACTTACTTCCAGTCCATGCTGTCAGCCCCCGGTCCCGGGCAGCGCTATGGGGGAGAAAGACACCGCAACAAAGACAATTGATCCCGTCGGATCATGACTTCTTTCTCAGAATGCCGTGTAAAGAAAAAATGCTCCGCCTGCGCGACTGAAGTCTCAGGAAACGGAAAAGATCGTCCGGAGTGAAGATGTCCCTGCTGATGGTCCTGGTCCTGATCCTGACATGTATATCTATCGCTTTCAGGGAATGGTACAGAAGTTCTGAACAAAATATGGCGGACGGATCTTCAGTGATCCAGTCATAATCGTATTCCAGACCTGAATACGCCAATGCGCCCGATATGAACCTTTCCCGCTGTTCGGCAGAACCGGTAAATGAGAATGCGGCAAAATGGGTCAGACTGGATTCCGCGTTCAGATTGGACAATGCACCAATGGGATGCACGCTGACCCCTTCCGAATAACTGTCCAGCACATACACACGGCCAGAGGGCATCAAGGTGTCAAGCGTTTTGAAAAGGACTCCCGATGTATCAAGATGGGCAGCTAGCTGTTCCCTGGTGCCCAGGAAGATCCCCGTGTGCTTCCATTCTCCCGGTATCAGGCTGCTTATGGGATAATCACTTGTCTTTGTGAAAAAAATGCTGCCCGGGGTCAGCTCTTCCAAAAAAGGGCTCAGCTCTTCCAGGGATATATAATCACCCCGGCTGAACCCGGGAGCTGTCCTGATATTACCCGCCCACCTGACAAGAGGCCTTTGAAAAAACAGCCTGATGTCATCCAGCAGTTTTACGTTGCCGGGGAATAGCAACGAAAAGACGAAGCCCGTTACGAACAGGATGACTGCTACAATGATGATCCTCTTTATTGTCTTCATGGTTCAACCCGGAAATAATAAAGGTAACAAAAAAGGATCAGAAGGCAAGTTTCAGCCTGATGAAGAAATTACGTCCCGGCTCCACGCTAATATCCCCGCGATTGGTAGAAAGGTGGTTGGTGTAACGGTTGTTGGTGATGTTGTCAATTCCGGCAAAGAGCTGAAGCTTCATAAACCTCAGATCAAATGCCTTTGTATTCAGGGCGGCATCCAGGCGGTAATAACCAGGCGTTTCCTTTTCTCCTTCTGCGATCTTATTCTGTGTTGCTGCGCCAAATATGGAAAATTCAACAGAACCCAGCCCGGAATAAGTATAGCGGAGTCCGGCCCTTCCGTTTAAAGGGGGTATGAGAGGAAGGTTGCCTTCTGTTTCGAGTGCCATCCCGCGTACGTAAGCCCCGGATCCGAAAAACACAAAATTCCTGCTGAAATTGTAGGCGAACTTAATGTCAAATCCGTAAAGAAGGGCTTTTCTGACATTTGCGTTTATAAGTGCGGGAATGGTGTCCGGCTTCGAATCCGCAGTGAGCCTGAAAATGAATTCGCCCGGTGTCTCTACGATCATATTGTTCAGCCGGTTTACAAAGAGTCCTGCCTGCAGGTTGAACCTTGATTTCCATATTCTCAACCCCAGGTCAGCGGAATAGGATTTTTCGGGTTCCAGCGAAGGATCTCCAAGACGGACAAAATTGCCCAGGTCTATGTATTTGAAACGTTCTTCAAGCGAGGGGGCCCTGAAAGCCCTGGCCACATTCAGGGAAAGATCAATGTCTTTGAATATTTTGTATAGAAATCCAGCGTTGGCACTCCACGACAGGCTGTATTCCGTACCGGCTTCAAAAGTAATCCGCTGTGTCGGGGGGTTGTCGTTCCGTTCCCCGTTTATGGTAATATAATTGACATCCACTCCTTGTTCGTTCCTTATACGGATCCCGTCAAACCGTCCTCCCAGGATCATTGTGAGCCGGTCATTCAGGAAACGTGTTTCATTCTGAAAAAACAGGCCGGCACTGCCGAAACTTGAACCGGGAATGGGGGTTTCGCCCCGTTCAATTTGGTTGGTCCTGATGATGTCCCCCGCAGGATTGAGAATGTCTACCCGGATGTGTTTATCACGATCTGTGGTAAGTTTGCGCCTCCATACATCAATACCGGCTATCAGAACATTTCTTTGAGACAGGTCCCAGGTACTAAGCAGTTGCACCCCGTTGGTAAGGTGTCGCCCGGTAGGATAAAAGATCTCGGGTGTAGTGCGCTGTACGTTTCCGTTGGGAAGCAATGCCTCCGTTACCGTATTGGGCTCCAGGGCCACATCCCTGACAATGTATTGTGTAAAATACCTGATTTCCAGAGCCGATAATTTGTCGGTTATATGAGATATCCGATAGCTTGCAGAAAACAGGTGCCGGCCTATGTCGGTATACGTCGCCCTGGAGGGACCGGGAAAGGCATCGCCTCCGGGAACGCCCACATCCCAGGACCAGTTGCGCTGGTATTGCAACTTGAACAAATGATTGGGCAGCGGCTTGACACCGAATTTTGCCGAGATGTTGCTGGTGTTGAACCGGCTGTTGGGCAATATGCCGTCGGGAGTGCGCAAATCGCCTGCTTTGGCATACGTTCCGCCCAGGTGCAGAAACCATTTTTGGGAACCGGCACTGACCGAGGCATGGTTGGAAAAAAGCCTGTTGACCGAGGCAAAACCCGAGATCACATTTCCGGAAACATAAGGTTTTGAGGCAAAATGACCTTGTTTGGTTATTATGTTTACAATACCTCCCATGGCCCCTGTCCCGTAAAGAGAAGACTGGGCTCCCTTGATGACCTCCACGTGTTCAATATCGTTGACGTCGACCATGCTCAGGGAGGCGGTCAGGTCGGTGGCCGTCTCTACCCTGTTCCCGTCTATCAATATGACCAGGCGGTCTTCGCCCAAACCCCGTACGTTAATGTTCGTAGCCCAGACACCGTCTCCACCCCTGGATATTCCCGGTTCCCCCTCAAGGACATTGGCCATGGTAAAGGCAGAACGTTTCTGATAAAGGGCTGAATCGACGATCACCATAGATACAGGCAGGTTTTTTATTTGCCGGTCGATCCGCAGACTGGTTACAACGATCTCTCCCAGAGATACGGGTATGGTGTCAAGCTGTTCACGGCTGTAGGCCGTTGACATGGCGGCAGCCAGAGAAATGGCTGTCAGGATCATAATTTTTAATGTTCTCATCCTATCATATATTCTTCAATAATACCGATTTCACCTGAATGCCTCCCAGGCGGCCCAGCTGGCCGGTCAGGGAACCAATCTGATCTGTGGTACCTTCAAGAATAAGGGATATGAGACTTTTGCCATTACTTCGCGGAAGACCTTGCCTGCCCAGAATAATGGCGGCGTGTTGCGAAAGTATGTCGTTTAACAAAGCGACATGCTCGTGGCTGTTTATCTGGATGATCACTGTTCCTACTCTCTTTTCCATCAGAATACCTCCGGATTAGATTGGTTTTTAGATCTGTGTCTGCCTTGAACGGGATAGGACCCCTGGTCTCAGAAAGAACACATTTTTTAATTGTTTGTGCCACAAATATAAGACATTTTTCCCATCTGCCTAAAAATGTTCTATTTTTGCTAAAATTTAAGATCATGAACCGGTTCTCCTTATTATGTCTGTTATTGGTGATCTTTCCGGTCAGTTGCGGCAATCCGGCCGGTAAAAAAGGACAGAAAACGACCCTAACCATCGCCACACTCAGGGGACCCTCGTCCATGGGAATGATCAGGCTTATTGACAGTCTTGAACAGGAAGCGGATCCGGACATTGTTGTCAGAATGGTCAACGAGCCTTTACAGGTAAGAAAAATGATGTTGGACGGAAGCGCCGATCTTGCCGTACTGCCCACTACCATGGCGGCGATCGTATACAACAAAGGACTGGACTACAAGCTGATCGCCATACCGGTATGGGGAACGCTCTATTTGTTCGGTGAGGACACCACCGTCAGGCAATGGGACGATCTGAAAAACAAAAAAGTGCATGTGATGGCCCGTGGTATGACACCGGATGTGTTATTCCGTTACCTCTTACAAAAGAAGGGGATCGATCCGGAAAAAGACCTCACACTGGATTACCGCTATCCCACCCACATAGATCTGGCCAATGCCGTTGCTTCGGGACAGGCTTTGCTGGGGGTAATCTCTGAGCCGCTGGTAAGCCAGGTGATGCAGAAGAACAAAAAGGTAAGGATGTTGTTTGACCTCAACCGGGAATGGATCTCTGTCCAGGGTGCCCCCATCCCCCAGACCGCATTACTGGCCAAAACCGGCCTACTGGAGGACCATCCTCAAAAGGTGGAAGAGATTCTTGCGGCCTGTGAAAGATCTTCTCTGTGGGTCAATGCGAACCCCCGTTCCGCTGCAACCCTTATCGTTAAATACAACATACTGGACGATCCCCGGACCGCCTTTCAGTCCATTCCCGGTTCGGGTCTGGAAGTGGTAAGGGCAGGCCTGATCATGGACCAGATCCGGGAATATCTGTATGTTTTCTATACAATGAATCCGGAGATTACAGGTGGAAAAATGCCCGATGAGAATTTTTATTACTAAAAAAAACATCCTCACAGCGGCTTCTGTCCTGCTGATGCTGGCACTCTGGAAAGTGCTGGCAGTCGTTTTCAATTCTCCTTTTATCATACCCCATCCCGAAACCACTTTTCTTGCCGTCATCAGGATACTGACCGAGCCCGGCTTCCTGGCCGCGGCAGGCAACACCATCCTTCGGGGTGTCGCGGGTTTCCTCCTGTCAGGGATTCTTGGTGTGATCATTGGAATGGTGGCCGGGATCAGTCCGGGTTTCAACACGTTTATCACGCCTATGCTGGTTACGGTCCGGTCTGTACCCGTGATATCCCTGATCCTTCTGGCCCTGATATGGTTCAATCCCGGAACTGTCCCTGTTTTCATCGCCTTTCTTACCATGTTCCCTTTCATCTGCACCAATGTTTCAGACGGCATAAGGAATGTGGATCAGGGTCTGGTGGAAATGGCCCGTTTCTACAGGGTTGACAACAGGAGGATCCTTACCGGAGTGTATATCCCTGCCGTTATGCCTTTTATCATTTCAGGGGCATCGAGTGCCATGGGGATCGGATGGCGTGCCATCATCATCGGGGAAGTCCTGAGCCAACCTGTGTACGGTATCGGGACGCGCATGCAGACGGCTCAAACGTTCCTGAACGTAGAAGCCGTCATTGCCTGGACATTGATAGCTGTTCTGATTAGTTTTGCCTTTGAAAAACTCATTCGGTGGGGAGAAGTCAACATCATTCAATGGAAAGCCGGATCATGAGCCTGCAGATCAACAATTTAAGCAAAAGTTTCAAAACCCCTGTCTTCAGGGATTTTTCCATCTCGTTCCCGGAAGATTCCATCACCTGTGTGCTCGGGCCCTCGGGATGCGGAAAAACCACCCTGCTGAACATGATCGGAGGTATCCTCCCTGCCGACGAGGGATCTCTGGAAGGATTTGAGCACAAAGTGTTTTCCTATGTTTTTCAGGAGCCGCGTTTGCTTCCCTGGAAAACTGTAACGGAAAACATTGAATTTGTCCTGAACCGGGAACTGCACGCCGGAGAACGTAAAAAACAGGCAGCCCGGCTTATCCGGCAGGTGGAACTGGAAGGTTTTGCCGGTTATTATCCCGCGCAGCTGAGCGGGGGTATGCGTCAGCGGGTTTCCATCGCACGGGCCTTTGCCGTCCCTTCCGACATTATCCTTATGGATGAACCGCTCAAGGGACTGGACGTGGCTCTTAAGAAAAACCTCATCAAATGGTTCCTGGATATCTGGAAAAGCGACCGGCGTACGGTAATCTTCGTGACACACGATGTGGACGAAGCTCTGCTCCTGGGTGACCGTATTGTTGTGCTGAGCCGTGCCCCTGCAGCCATCATTTCTCAGATAAGCATCCCTTCACTCCCCGGGAATCGTGATACCGACCGGGATCTTCTGAAAACCATAAAAGAGAAGTTGATCAATGACCTGGAAAAATAAAGATGCGCCGTATCATTACGACGCATCTTCCCTGGTCGGGGTGAAAGGACTCGAACCTTCGGCCTCCACGTCCCGAACGTGGCGCGCTAGCCAACTGCGCTACACCCCGAATCATTGGGGTTGCAAAGGTAAATAAAATATTTAATTCCTTATATTTGATTTATGAAACGCATTTCATTTCTGCTTATCCCCCTTGTCCTGGTGGCGTCCTGTCACCGGACCGACTCCAGAAACCCTTATAACCTGCCCATTGCCAATACAATGGAAATCTATCTCGCCCAGGTCGCACAGGATCCCCGGACTGAACTGGTTGACCTGGAAGAGATCATCCCGGGCATAGCCCTGCACATAGCTTACGCCACAGAAGATAATTTCACGGGGGTACCTATCTATTCCTCACCCAAGGCCTTTCTTTGCCGCCCGGTGGCCGAAGCCCTGGTTGCAGCCCAGGATTCGCTCAGCAAGGTCGGTCTGGGTTTCAAGATCCTGGATGCCTACAGACCTTATGCCGGCACCCTGTATTTCTATCAGGTTTATCCCGATACAACGTTTGTGGCCAATCCCCGTTCCGGATCCATCCACAACCGGGGGGCCGCCGTGGACCTTACCCTGATCTGCCTGGAAACAGGAAACGAACTGGAAATGCCCACTCCCTTTGACTCATTTTCCGATACGGCTTCGCATGCCTTTACCGACCTGCCTGAACACGTACTTCAAAACAGGGCCCTGTTGCGTGGAATCATGGAAGCCTATGGATTCCATATCTATGAACCGGAATGGTGGCATTACAACTTTACCGATGCACGTTCCTACCCGTTGCGCGACGTGTCATTTGAAGAACTCATGAACCACTAGAGCAATTTTTCGGGCAACAGGAACCAGATCCCTATCCAGAAAAGGAACCGGAGGGCTTTTCCTATGTACATGAGGACGGCCGTTTTCCAGAACGGAACTTTGTAAAAACCCAGTCCTACGGCAAATACGTCTCCTACGACAGGCACCCAGCACAACAGGGCCACCAGGCTGCTCCATTTGAGGATCACCTGTTGCTGTTTTTCCAGTTTTTCCCTTTTTACACGCAACCATTTTTCGATCCATTCCCATTTGCCCATATAACCCAGTCCATAGCAGGTGAGGCTCCCCAGGCCGTTCCCGGCCGTGGCGACCGCAAAACAGATCCAGGGATCACCTCCCGCCAGAAGCAATGCTATCAGAAGAAATTCGGAACTGAAGGGAATGACCGTCGAGGCCAGAAAAGACCCCACGAACAGTCCCAGATATCCCCATTCGAGCAAAAAATCCATTTACTTATTGTTTTTCTCAGGCAATCTTTTGTTTTTTTTCAATGCTTCACTGATGATGTATTCCAACTGGCCGTTGACGCTACGGAACTCATCAGCCGCCCATTTTTCCAAAGCGGCCCAGGTTTCTACATCAATGCGCAAAACAAACGATTTCTTCATACTACTGATAGAGGCTGCCTGTATTGATCACCGGACTGGCTGCACGGTCAGACGTCAACACAACCATCAGATTGCTGACCATGGCGGCTTTCTTTTCTTCGTCCAGATCTATGATCTCTTTTTCTGACAATTGTTGTAAGGCCATTTCCACCATACTTACAGCCCCTTCGACGATCTTGTGGCGTGCAGCGACAATGGCCGTTGCCTGCTGACGTTGCAACATGGCACTGGCAATTTCCGGCGCATAAGCCAGGTAACTGATCCGGGCCTCTATAATCTCAATTCCGGCGATATTCAAACGTTCGGACAAGGACTCTTCCAGCAGGTTATTCACCTCTTCCCCACCGGAACGCAATGTAATGTCGGCATTTTCATCTTCCAGATTATCATAGGGATAAGACCCGGCCAGACTTCTGACTGCCGCTTCAGACTGTACATCTACGAATTTTTCATAATTGTCTACTGCAAAGCACGCCCGAAAGGTGTCTTTTACCCTCCAGACAAGTACAACGCCAATCATGATGGGATTCCCCATCTTGTCGTTCACCTTGATGGGTTCTCCGTTCAGATTACGTGCCCTGAGCGATACGGTTTTTCTGACCATGAAAGGATTGATCATGAAGAAGCCGTTATCCACAACGGTTCCCACGTATTTTCCGAAAAATGTTAACACCTTGCTTTCGTTAGGGTTGATAACCATCAGACCAAACAAGGCAATAAAGGAAACTACCGATACTGTGATTAGCCAATACCAACCCGGTTTCCATCCCAGTGATTCGGTAAAAATTATGGGCAGGATTATCCCTGCTGCAAAACCAAGAATACTCAGCACCAGCATGATCCAGCCATTACGTGGCTGTACGAATTTTTCCTGAACGTTTTTCATTTTTTTTATTTTAGTGATATTAAATTGATATCACAAAGATATAACAATTCTTAAAAAAACAAATATCGAGATAAAAATTTTTCAAGAAGTTTGGCACGCAGTTTGCAAACTATTAAGACAGATAGTTTTTTTCATCTATTAGGTTTTAGGTTAAATGGGTCAGAACAGACAGCGCTTCTAGTTGTCTGTTCTTTCTTTTTCAAGACGTAGTGCTCTTATATAATCCATTTCTATGCTGCCATTCTCAAACAAACACATTTCCAGAAAATCCCTCATGGCGCGGCGGCTCAGCTCCTGGTCCGGCCTGGCTTCCCTGATAGCAGCATATGTATCTCTTGGCGCTTCAGAAAAAGACACTACCTGGTCCCAGTTCTCCGGTGTGCCGACAGAGACGAAACAGGATCCTCCCATTTTTTTATACGGCCAGAATGTATATCCTATATTGTTGTCTTCCATAACTTTACAAAAATCCCCCATCCACTCCAGGGTGTTATGACCTATTTCACCCATGTACATGGGCAATGATGTCTTATCGCGAAAATCAACGTAATGTGCGATGGCTTCTGCCGTGGCATCCCCTCCGTAACGGTGGCAGGAATACATGATTCTGTCATCAAAAGTCCAGTCGGTAAAGGGATCAAAGTTGCTGTTCCATTGGGGAGCCCCCAGGATCACGATATGGTTGGTATCAACCTTACGGATCTCTGCTACTACCCTTTTGTATAATGGTTCCAGCAATCTGTTCAGGGAATCCTTGTTGCTGAAATAAGGGGCAATCGGTTCATTCAGCAGATCATACCCCAGAATGACCGGTTCATTCCTGTACCTTCCTGCGATCTTTTTCCAGATATCACAAAAAAGCTGTTGACTCGTTTCACTTTCAAAAAGCCAGGGATACCCGTGGCTGTCGTCAATGTTGTCTCCGGTCTGGCCTCCGGGAGCATCGTGCATGTCCAGGATGACAAACAGCCCTTCGCGGCGGCACCAGGTCACCAGGCTGTCAATACGGTCAAATCCGTCCTGGCTGACTACAAGTCCCATATAATCTTCATCTGTAAAGAGTTTGTAATGAAACGGCAACCTTACGGTGTTGGCTCCGGTGGAAGCTATGAACGCAATGTCTGCATAAGTTATGTAGCGGTCTTTGAACGAGTTCCAGAATTCGGCCGTGAAATCCGGGCCGGCCAGTTCGCGGAACATCCTGTCTATCCATCCGGCCGAGTTGGTTTTCCTGAAACCGAACATATAGCCTTCGGGGTTCAGCCAGTTTCCCAGGTTGGTCCCCCTGATAAAGAATTTTTCTCCGTGAAGCACCAGGTCTGCTCCGTCGATCTTTATGAAATCTTCCGTGGGAACATGTTCCCTGTTCCCTGCACAAGCAGTAACAAGCACCGTAAGGCTTATCAATAGTAATCGTTTTGTCATTCCTGCAGTTGTTCTTTGTTTAGGGTAAAGGTAAAAATTTTATAACTTGCAGGCCAAATCCTACAATAATAACAATGAATTTTAAGTGTTTGTTTTTTACCCTTGCCCTGACGGCAGTGGCCTGTTCAAAAAACGAAGAACAACCCGAACCTGTCAAAGATCCAAAATTGGTAAGCGTTTCTGTTGACATACAGCAGGTTGTGATCCCGGCACAGGGGTCTGCCACGATCCTTATGCAGGTAGACGAACCCGGCACTGTTTTCAATTACGACGTAACATCTCCCCAATGCCAGATAGAATTGCGTGTCCGGGGCACAACTGCCGGTCCCGAATTCTTTTCCATACAAAGCATTGCCCCCGGACAAAAGGAAGGTTCGTACGAGATCCGTCTGCAGGACAAAGGGATTCGTCTTACATACAGGGAACAGGTGGTCGTGTGTCTGATCACCTCACGCGCCGGCTATGGAAAGACCATGATCACAACAAATGCCTTTGAAGTGATCAGCTCCCTGAGCCACGCCGGGATCTCGGCATTTGCCTTTACCAAGGCTGCGAACCCGGCCCTCAACGCAGATGTGGAACTAACAATCACCTCGGCAGAAGAAGCTTATGTACACAAGATCGGAGGCAACATTCCCTGCTGGCTGGAAGACCTGCACCTGACCGCCTCCTTTACCAGTGGAAACCCTGTAAAAGTTAACGGCGTAGTCCAGGAAAGCGGGAAAACGGTCAATGATTTTTCCGGTCCCGTAGCATATACGGTACTTACCAACGAAGGCACCCTGCTGACCTATTTGGTGGAAGTGGACCATTTTACCGGACTTCCCGTAGTGATCATAAACACTGAGGACGGAAAACCGGTCACCTCCAGGGACGACTGGATGAATGCCACCATCCGCATTCAGGGGATGGGATCGTCTGAAGACCTGCCCACGATGGTAACCGAGATCCGCGGACGCGGCAATACTACCTGGGAGTGGCCCAAAAAACCTTATGCGCTGAAACTGGACAGCAAGGCATCCCTGCTGGGCATGCCCAAGCACAAACGTTGGGTACTGCTGGCCAATTTCATGGACCGCACCATGCTCCGCAACCGTATAGCGTTTAAAATTGCCGAATCCACTTCCCTGGCATGGACACCTCGCAACGAGATTGTGGAACTGATCTTCAACGGTCGTCACCAGGGGAATTACATGCTGGTGGAACACATCAAGGAAGACAAGAACCGGGTGAATATAAGTGATGACGGGTACATCCTGGAACTGGACTTTCATTTTAACAACGAAGTGCAGTGGATATCTCCGCACGGCCAGTCCTACTTTACTCAGAACGGGATCCCCTTTGCCGTCAAGTTCCCTGACGAAGATGAAATCACGGCGCAACAGCTGAACTGGATAAAAAATTATATTGATCAGGCAGGACAAACCCTGTACGGGCCCGATTTTTGTGATCCCGAAAACGGATACCGGAAATTCCTGGATATGCAGTCTTTCGTAGATTACTGGCTGGTCTTCGAATTATGCATCAACCACGAACTGGCCAACCCGGGAAGCGTGTTTATGTACAAAGACAGTGATACCAAACTCTTTGCCGGCCCCATCTGGGATTTTGACTGGGGAACTTTCTCCTACCAGGCCTCCCCGCAGGCAAAGGGAAAACTCTTCATGACAGAGGCCATCTGGTACAAACAACTGTTTAAGGACCCCGAATTCCTTGCCCTGGCGAAAGAACGCTGGAACGCGCTCAAGTCAGCATTCGACCGGATCCCCGAATTCCTTGACCGGGAACACGAACGCCTGGCCCTGTCTGCCGAATTGAACTTCAGGATGTGGGATCCGGCCGAATCAAGATACATGAACGGGGGAAACCCCATCAACGGAGATGAATCTCTGTCCTATAGTTCTGCCGTGGAACGCATGCGTAAGATCCTGGTCGAACGTATCCAGACTCTCGACGAAAAGATCAATGCATTATAAAAACCTATAAAAAACAATTATGAAACTTGCCAAAACCATCCTTTTACTTGCCGTTCTGGCGCTCTCCCTGCAAACCGCAACAGCCCAGCGCAGGAACCAGGAACAAAACACCACCCAGACAGAGGCCAAGGCCGATGCCAAGCCGGAGACCAAAGGCCCTGCCAGACTGGAAGAATTCATCAAGGCAGAAACTGCCGTAATGGAGGGAATGACCCCCGTTTTCGTACAAGACAGGAAGTATTACATCGGCATTCCGGATACCCTCATAGGCAGGGACATCCTGATGGTAACCCGTATGGCTGAGACCCCCGCCGGATTCCGCGCCAATTTTTTCGGATATGCAGGAGACCAGATCAACAGCGGCATGCTTCGTTTTGAAAAAGGACCCGACAACAATATTTTTCTGACCAAAGTCCTGGCAAGGGAACAATCCGCAGATTCCACACAATCCATGTATTACAATGTAATGCGTTCCAACCGTCCGGCCATTATTGCGTCCTTCGAGATCAAGGCGCTCAATGCCGACAGCTCCCTTTCCCTGATAGAGGTGACCGATCTGGTCAAGGGAGACAGTGAAAGTCTGTATTTCAGCAAAAGGCAGAAGAAATCATCTAAAATGACCACGCTGCAGAACGACAAATCCTATGTAAAAAGCGTGAAGACCTTCCCCATCAACACGGAATTACGCAGTATCAAGACATATACACACCAGGACAACGACGATCCGCTTACCTTCGAGATCAATTGCTCCCTGGTCCTGTTGCCCAAAGAACCCATGCAGCCCCGTTATCATGACGAGCGGATAGGATTCTTTACCTCCAACTACACAGATTTCGATCAAAATCCGCAAGGCATCAAAACCATACGGATGATCGCCCGGTGGCGGCTGGAACCAAAGCCGGAAGACATTGAGAAATACAAACGGGGGGAACTGGTGGAGCCTGCCAAACCCATCATTTTCTACATCGACCCCACCACCCCGAAAGAGTGGGTCCCGTACCTGATCCAGGGAGTCAACGACTGGCAGCCTGTTTTTGAAAAAGCAGGGTTCAAAAATGCGATCATGGGTCTGGAAGCCCCCACTCCCGAGGAAGATCCCACATGGAGCCTGGAAGACGCCCGCAACTCGGCCATCGTATATAAACCTTCCACCATTGCCAATGCCAGCGGGCCTCACGTCAGCGATCCCCGCTCAGGCGAAGTAATTGAAAGCCATATCAACTGGTATCACAACGTCATGAGCCTGGTGCACAACTGGTATTTTGTACAGTGTGCGGCCGTTGATCCCGAGGCACGGACCATGACATTCCCTGCCGAACTGATGGGTCAGCTCATCCGGTTTGTCTCGTCACATGAGGTGGGTCATACCCTGGGACTGCGCCACAATTTTGGTGCGACATCCTACTACACGGCTGCCCAACTCCGGGACCCCGAATTCCTCCGCGACAACGGACATACGACTTCCATCATGGACTACTCCAGGTTTAATTTTGTGGTACAACCCGAAGACAACGTTCCCCGCGAACTCTTGTTCCCACGGATAAGCCATTACGATTACTGGGCCATCGAATGGGGATACCGCCGGTTTTACCAGTTTGCCGATGCCAGGGAAGAGATCCCGTATCTTAACGGATGGGTTATAGAACAGACAAAAGATCCTTTCCTGAGGTTTAACGGCGGAGCCGAATCGGGACTGAACGACCCCCGTGCGCAGGCCGAAGACCTGGGAGACAACCAGATGGAAACATGTGAACTGGGAATCAGGAACCTGAAAGTGATCTTACAACATCTTCCTGAATGGACGATTACCCCCCATGAAAATTACAGGGGTCTGTCCACCTTGTATCCCCAGATCACCACCCAGTTCAACAGGTACATCGGACACGTTTCCAAATGGGTCGGCGGTGTTTACGCGGATGCCAAGACCGTAGAGCAGGAGGGTCCTCTTTATGTTCCTGTTCCCCGGGCAAAACAAAAGGAAGCCATGACGTTCCTCAAACGACACATATTTACCGCCCCGCAGTGGATCTTACCTGATTATTTGTCGGACCTGTTGCCGACCAACCGCCTTGCCGTGATGGAAAACCTGCAGAAAAGTGCCGTCACGGGACTGATAGATGCCAGTGTGCTGGTGCGGATGCTCCGTGCGGAAGAACAGCTTGGAAACGCAGCCTACTCCACGGAAGAATTTTTTGAAGACATGAACAGCGCTGTGTTCGGTAATTACGGACAAACGGACATCTACAGCAGAAGCCTGCAGAATATTTATATAAACACATTGTGCGATCTGGTAAAACCGAAGGAAGACGCAACGGCCAACCTGGCCCCGGCTGCCCGCAGACGTGCTGTTTCCATAGAGAACAACGACGTTAAGGCACTGGTCTCCGCCCAACTGGAACAGACAGGCAAAAAGCTCAAAAGAGGCAAAGGGGACGAACGCACACGCGCGCATTACAACTACCTGTACAAAACAATCGATAATTTATAGTGGATTACACACATATTGTATTTGACGTTGACGGCACGATGCTGGATACGGAAAGGACCGGCCTGGTTTCTCTGCAACAGACCATTCGTCAGGAACTGGGCCTGGACCTTTCCCTTGAAGAGTTGTACCCCTACTTTGGCATTCCCAGCCGGGAAGCGGTCCTGAAACTGGGATTTGAAGACCCTCATAAAGCCGCCGCTCTCTGGGAAGAAAAGTTTCAGGCCCTCTATCACCTCACCGAACCTTTTGACGGGATCGAAGAAACCCTTAGGGCACTGCATGAAAAAGGAATCGTTCTTGGGGTGGTAACATCCCGCAACCGGGATGAATTTGAATCGGACCCTCACCTGGCACGCTGGAAGCATTTCTTTACGGTAACGGTCTGTGCCGAAGATACCCCGGCACCCAAACCGGCACCCGATCCCATGCTGGCATTCCTGTCCCGGACCGGGGCCGATCCGGGAAAAGTGCTGTTTGTGGGTGACACGTATTACGACCAGCAATGTGCCCATGCCGCCGGGACTTCATTCGCCCTGGCTTCCTGGGGAAGCCGTAACGGCGCCAATATCCCCGCAGAACATTACCTGGAACATCCGGGGGAAATTCTTAACTGAACGTATTTATGAAACGGGGTCCATGGTTCTGTTTTCTGGTTTTGTTCCCGCTTCTTGCCGGGGCGCAGGACAGAGACCATCCTGCAACGACGCTGGCCAGGTTGCAGGAAGCTTTCCGTGCCGAAACAAAGCGGGAAGCTTATCCGCGCATGATCGCATTGATGGACAGCATGATGATCATGGAACAGGCCATTGACCGGAATGCCGTAAAAACCTTGTTTCACACCTACGGCGACTATGGCGCCCTGTTTTACAAAAGTGCGGAAGGCAGGACCGTTCATCACCTGTTCATGTATACCCGGTTCCCCCTGTTCAGGGATTCGTGCGGCAAAGCACTTCCGGCAACCCCGCAGGAACTTTCCGTGGTTTTGGCATCTCCGTACCAGGAGTTGCTCCTCAACAGCCCGGTGGTCTATCCGTGCGACAACCTGTACGAGCTGGCGCTTTTTGTACTCGAGGATTACGGGACATTGACCGGTATGCTGGAAGCGGGCAGGGGAAATGTTCCCCACAACCTGATTGCTGCACGCTTTCTTTGGATTACGTCGCTGCGTCAGTCACCGGAAAAAAGAATGGCTGCACTGGATGCTCTTATTTCCGATTTCCCAGACACAGAACCGGTTTCGCATGCTTACCTGGAAAAAGCACAGCTCCTGACCGAAACCAAACAGTACGAAAAAGCTTTACAGGTAAGCCGGGACGCATCCCGCAAATTCCGAAAAAGCCCGGTAAGGAGTGCCCTGACGGATATGGTGGAATTCCTGACGGAACCGTCACTCCATGTAACCGTGAAAAGACAGGTGTACCCTAATGCCTCCGCCCAGGCGATTGTCACACGCAGAAACCTGGCCCGTTACAGGTTGCTGGTCCGGGATGCACGGGGGAAAAAAATGCTCGACAAAACATACGGCAATCTGCAGTCACCTGTTTACCAGGCCGTCTTCGATACACTGACACTTCCGGCTCCCGGTCCGGGGGTTTATACCCTGACCGTAAAAAAAGGAGGCAGCCTGACCCGCGTACCATTCTATTCCGGAAAAATGGCGGCTATGTTTCTCACACAACAAGATACGGGATACGTTTACGCCACCGATCTTAAAACAGGGGAACCGCTGGAAAAAGTACAGGTTTGTCTGTCCGGTCAAAGACGTGCTCCCTATATAATGGACCTGGACGGGTTTACCCCCCTGGACATTCGGACGGGGGAAACGTTCCGGTTGTGTATCCCGGCCACACAGGACGCTGCCGTAGATTCGTTTTCACTCCCGCTTACGGTACATCCCTGGGACTTCAGTCATGAAGATCCGGCCAAGGAAAGCACCTCGGCAACCCTCTTCACCGACAGGAAACTGTACCGGACAGACGACACCCTCTTTTTCAAAGGGATTGTCACCCGTTTTGCCAACGGAACCTGTGAGCCTGTCCGGGGAACACATTATACGGTAGTGTTGCGCAACAACAACACGTACCGGGACACCCTCGACTATCGTGAAGTAAGCACGAACGAATTCGGATCTTTCAGCGGATACTTCCTGCCGGGAACGGCCCGTATGAACGGCACTCACAGCATTACCATTCCCGGGGCTTCCGCGGCGATCCGTATTGAAGCGTATGCAAGACCGACCTTTTCTGTTGCACTGTCTCCTGTTTTACAGGCATATGCTTTCAAAGACACCGTTGTCCAGGAAGGTGCCGTTCTCAATTATGCCGGATTTCCTCTGAAAAACATTGCCGTTGTCAGTGAGGTCATTATGCGTCCTGCGGCACGTCCTTTCTACACGGGGTACGGCATGTACCCCGATCCCGGAACACGCATCCGGAAAGACACCGTATATACAGACAGCCTGGGAAGATTCCGCGTGGAGTTCTGCGCCGAAAGACCAGGTGAAGATGGCCCGGGGAACGCTTTCGTGGAAGTTCGCATACAGGCCGTTGACATGACAGGTGAAACACAGGAGAAAGCAACGTTTTTACCCATAAGTCCATACCGATACAGGATCAATGCCACACCCCGCAACCAAAAGGGAAGTACCCACAACCGCATCTTGCTCCGGGAAGCGTCTCCTGTCCTGCACATTGAGGTCTCCAACGCAACGGGAGCCCTGCAGGACGTGCAGGGCACATACGCTCTTTCGCGTGAAGACAAAGTCGTTTTCACCGGCACATTTACGGGCGTGGAAACAGAGCAGCCTCCCTGGACGACACTCCCTTCGGGAAAATGGGAAGTCGTTCCGGACCTGGAAGGAGCCCCTGCTTCTTCGCTGGATTTTATCCTGGTGGGCGAAAATGACACCCTAAGCCCTTCCGATACGACCGCGTTTTTCTGTCCGCTGGAAACCCCGGGACCTTCCTTCCTGCTGGGAACCGTAGACAAACCGCTTTTTGCGCTGGCCGAATGGTATTCCTCGGGGACTCTGCTGGCCCGGGAACACCTGTCCCTGCAGCCCGGAATGCAGCTCATTTCTTTCAAATCCGGGACAGAGGGGGTTTTTCCGCTGGAATTACGACTTGTAGCTGTACGGGACGGTGTTTTTCACGAATTCAGGCACACATGGGAAAAAGCCGAAAACAATGACCTGGACCTTCAGTTTTCCTGGTTTCGCAACGTTACCGGGCCCAATTCCCGCGAGACTTTCAGCCTGACAATAACCCCCCCGGTAAAAGCCGAGGTACTGGTCAGTGTTTTCAATGAAAGCACCGACAGGCTCTCCCCTAACAGCTTCCATTACCTCCCTGCCCGGGCGCCGTACGTCCCTGTCCCGTACATCCGCCATTATTTCATGCAGGATGCCACCCCCCGGATGCGAACCGCGCCGGTCCAGGGATTGTACTACGCTGCGGGAAGGGAGGCCTCTGCCCAAAGTGACTTGAAAATATCCGAAGACAACGCAGCTGAAGGTATTCCCCCCTTGCCGGGCGACTCCGGAAATATGACACCGCCAAGAAGTGATTTCCGGGAAACGCTTGCTTTTCTGCCCCATTTGGTAACGGACAGTACCGGGTCTGCACCGGTCAGTTTCTATACCAACGGCCTGCTGGGCACCTTCCGTATCCTGGCCCTGGCACATACCCGGGACGGCAGAAGCGCCACGGCCTCGGAAAGACTGATCGTAAAGAAAGAAGTGATGGCCATGCCTTCTTTCCCGTCGTTCCTGAGGGAAAAGGACCGGATAGGCCTGACAGCGGCCGTGGTCAATCTGACTGCTGCGCCTATGGAAGGCGAAGCCTTCCTGGTCATTGGGGACGATACTCCGCAATACAAACCGGCCGGCCTGCTCCCCGGGGAAAGGGCCCTGTTCCGTTGGAATTACACCGCTCCCGAGGCAGAAGCGGGAACCGTTCCGCTGTCCCGGATCACAGCCGGATTCAGCAGTACGCGGCACTCCGATGCAGAACAACATACCCTGCCCGTGTTATCCCTGCAGGAACCGGTCACAAGGGCACAGACCAGAATCCTCCGCACAGACGGGGTGGTCACACTGGTCAGAAAAGACAGAAAATCCCTCGCACACCTGGAGGTAAGCACGCCCATAACCTCGGCCCTGAATGCACTCCCTGCACTTTGTGAGCCGGCGGGAACGGGTCTCACGCAATGGGTAGCCTCGTTTTATGCCAACAATACCGGGGCATGGCTACTGGAAAAATTCCCCGACATGCTCACAGCTGTTGAGCAGACACCGGAAGGACAGGCCGCGGGCATGATCCTGGGCAACCCCGCCGTAGAGATCCTCCTGGATGAAACCCCCTGGGCAAATTACCCGGGACAGGAAGCTGAAAGGATCGGACGCCTGCACCGGCTCACAGATCCTGAGTATTTGCGATCGTTCAATAACAAGGCGGTAGCACATTTCAGCGCGCTGCAACATGCCGACGGGGGTTTTTCGTGGTTTCCCGGCATGGAAAGTTCGTATGTGCTGACGCTTCATTTTCTTGAAAAAATTGGAGATCTGCAGGAAAACGGAATTTTTTCTTCCGGGGATCCAACACTCCTCCCGTTGGTCCGCAAAGCGATCCGTTTTACGGACAGCGTTTTTACAGAACAGATCAGGGACAAGGATCTCGGCGAGTTTTCACCCGATGAAAACACCTATTTGTACGTACGGTCTGCATTCCCCCACATCCCGTTCGGCCGCCAGATCCGGAAGATTGCCGAGGATCTGGCCAAAAGGCCTGAAGACGCCTGGAAGGGGGCCTCTGTGATGGAAAAGGCATATCTGGCGATTACCTTATTACGTTTGGGAGAAACTGCATCCCTGGGACCGTTGCTGGCCTCCCTCAGGGAATTTGCTGTCTGTGAGCAGGATTCGGGATGTCACTTTCCCAACGCGGTTACGGACCAGGGGCTCATGCAGTCAGAAATCAAGGCGCATGCCCTGCTGCTGAGGGTCTTTACACAGGAGCCGCGGCTGCGTGAAGGGATCACTCGCTGGATACTTGACAGGAAAGAAAACAACATCTGGCGTTCGCACGAAGGCACAACCGATGTGATCCATGCACTGCTGCATTACGGGGGTTCATCCCTGACCGGAATGCCGCAATACGAAACTGTCCAAAGAGGAACTACCTACACGGTCAGAAACCGTTCCGGATCGCTGCTCTACGTTACCCTGTACGAAAAAACAGTGGAAGACCTGACCCACGCACAGCCCTATGCCAACGGACTGGAAGTCTCCCGCACCTTCCATCGCCCGGGCGCCGGTCCCGCCCTTTGTGAAGGAGACACCCTTCATCCGGGAGAGATGATCATAGCCCGTTACCACTTAAAAAATGACAAAACACGCAGTTTTGTAAGCATGAAAGCTTCCCGTGCCGCCTGCCTGCTGCCCCGTTCTGAAGTGTCCGGATTTCAATGGAATTCCACCACTTCCTGGTTTGGTGAGGTTAAACTCAGCACCACGCATTACTATTTCCAAAACCTTCCTGCAGGAGGGCATACCATAGAGGAAACTTTTTATGTAACCCAAACGGGTGTCTTCAGCCAGGGGAGCATACAGGCAGAGTCTCTGTACGCACCCCGTTACAGGGGGTTCTCTCCCGGGGGAAAATGGGTGGTTGGAGAATGAAATGTTGGATAATGAAAAAAAACGTATATCTTTGCAGCCCCGTTTAGGGAAAATTTATTATTAACCACTAAAAATCAATTGCTGACAATGGCCGAATATTTAGATGCCCAAAAAAAGCAAGAGATTTTCGGACAGTACGGAACGTCTAATAAGGATACCGGATCTGCAGAAAGTCAGATCGCCTTATTTTCTTACCGTATCGCCCATCTTACCGAACACATGAAGTCCAACAGAAAGGACTACGGCACACAGCGTGCATTGCTCCGTTTGGTAGGTAAACGTCGCCGCCTGCTGGATTACCTTAAGGCAAACGACATTGAGCGATACCGTAACATCGTTAAAACGCTCAATCTCCGGAAATAGCTTACAGGACGCAGGGAGCTTGCCTCTCTCGCTGACCAAACAAAGGCTGCACTCTCTGTTAGGAGAACAGCCTTTTTTTATAGAATTTCTATATTATTCCGGTCCAAATTAACGCAATCCGGGGACCGGGATAAGCGGAATGGATAATTTTTAACAACCCCCTTACAGGAAGGGGCGGATTGCAGAAGATAAATAAATGAAGATCATTAACAAGGTCATCACATTGGATGATGGCCGCACTATTGAGATCGAAACCGGGAAACTGGCCAAACAAGCCGATGGTTCCGTGGTTGTAAAAATGGGGGGCACCATGCTGCTGGCAGCTGTCACCTGTGCGAAAGAGGCAAAACCCGATACGGATTTTATGCCTCTCTCCGTAGATTACAAAGAAAAATTTGCAGCTGCAGGAAGGTATCCCGGCGGATTTATGAAACGGGAAGGGCGCCCATCTGATTACGAGATCCTGATCTCGCGTCTGATCGACCGGGCCCTGCGTCCCCTGTTCCCGGAAGATTTCCACGCAGAAGTCTTTGTAAACGTATTTCTGATTTCTGCCGAAAAAGAGATCATGCCCGATGCCCTGGCCGGTCTGGCTGCTTCCGCAGCTTTGGCCGTAAGTGACATTCCCTTCAACGGACCTATTTCAGAGGTTCGCGTGGGCCGTGTAAACGGAGAATTTGTGATCAATCCTTCATTCAACCAACTGAAGGACGCCGATCTGGACATCATGGTTGGAGCCACCTACGACAACATCATGATGGTGGAAGGCGAAATGAAAGAAGTGAGCGAAGCGGTTATGCTGGAGGCCATCAAGTTTGCCCACCAGGAAATCAAAAAACACTGCAAAGTGCAGATGGAACTGATGGAAGAAACCGGCAAAACAGAAAAACGTGCCTATTCCCACGAGGAAAATGACGACGATTTGCGTAAAGCCGTTGAAATATTCTGTTATGACCGTTGCTATGCCATTGCCAAGTCAGGTGACGACAAACATGCGCGTTCAGATGCTTTTGAAGCCCTGAAGGAAGCCTTCATGCAAACCATACCGGAAGAAGAACGCGAAGCGAAGGCTCTGATGGTGGCGCGCTATTACCACGATGTGGAAAAAAGAGCCATGCGCCGCATGATCCTCGATGAGGGGATCCGACTGGATGGCCGTTCCACTACAGATATCCGCCCCATTTGGTGTGAAGTGGATTACTTGCCCATGGCCCACGGTTCTGCCGTTTTCACCCGTGGTGAAACGCAATCTCTGACCACCGTTACGCTGGGAACAAAACTTGACATGAAGGAAATGGACGAGGTGCTCATTCAGGGTACCGAACAATTTGTCCTCCATTATAATTTTCCTCCTTTCTCGACAGGAGACGCCAGGCCCAGCCGCGGCGTAGGCCGTCGCGAAGTCGGACATGGCAATCTGGCACACCGTGCCCTGAAATCCATGGTTCCCGTAGGAGAAGAAAATCCTTATGCAATCCGTGTGGTATCGGACATCCTGGAATCAAACGGATCCTCTTCCATGGCCACCGTATGTGCCGGGACCCTCTCCCTGATGGATGCAGGCGTAAAATTGAAAAAACCTGTGTCGGGGATAGCCATGGGGCTTATCACGGACGACGGGAATAAAAAATATGCCGTGCTTTCCGATATCCTGGGCGATGAAGATCACCTGGGAGACATGGACTTCAAGGTAACGGGAACACGCGACGGGATCACAGCCACCCAGATGGACATCAAGGTCGACGGACTTCCTTACGAAGTACTGGAACAGGCTCTGGAACAGGCCCGCCAGGGAAGGTTGCACATCATGAATGAAATGATGAAGACCATCTCCGAGCCGCGCGCCGAGTACAAACCTCACGTTCCCCGCATAGTACAGATCACCATCCCCAATAATTTCATCGGAGCGGTAATCGGTACCGGAGGCAAGGTGATCCAGGAGATCCAGAAAACTACCGGAACTACCATTACCATTACCGAGCAGGGTGAATTCGGCATCGTTGACATTTTCGGTGAAAACAAGGAAGGCATGGACGCCGCACTGGCAACCATCAAAGCCATCACCACCGTTCCCGAAGTCGGCGAAGTATATACCGGCAAGGTGGTTTCGATCCTCGAATTCGGAGCTTTCGTAGAGATTCTTCCGGGGAAGGAAGGACTTCTGCATATATCCGAACTGGACTGGAAGAAAGTCGAAAAAGTGGAAGATGTTGTGAAGGTCGGAGAAGAAGTAACCGTGAAACTTCTGGAGGTCGACGAACGGTCAGGCAAACTGCGTCTGTCACGTAAAGCGCTGATAGAAAAGCCGGACGGTTATGTGGAGCCCGAACGCAGACCGCGTCCGTCTAACGGAGACCGCAACAACCGGGGATTCTCTCGCGGTAATGATCGCGGCAACTCACGGGGCCGGGGTGGAGACCGGGGCAGATAGTTTGTTTCTATCAAAAATCAACGCCAGACCGGCCTTGCTGCAGATCCAAAAAACGCACAAGGCCGGTTTTTGTATGTAGTTACAGGAACACTTCCCGGTTACGGCAGCAGCATTCAAATTGCGGCGGCGGCTTTCAGGTTGCGGCAGTTACTTCCAGGTGCGGCCACTGCTTATAGCTTGCAGCAGTTACTTTCAGGTGCGGCCACTAC
>JAEAME010000532.1_pt1 | contig 37760 bp, 56 predicted proteins | sample 8958731 | NCBI WGS metagenome assembly JAEAME01 (sample SAMN16933194, study PRJNA681113) | bioreactor sludge metagenome | isolation source: anerobic bioreactor sludge (Control) | place: India:Bengaluru | collected 2018-10-24
TCTTTACTGGTAAACAAAAGTTTATCGATAAGGGCGGAAGAGTTGACAGATTCAAGAAGAAATACAATCTTGAAAAATAAGAAAATAGGCTTTTGGGCAACTTTTGGGCAACTCACTGCTATGAAAGTTGCCTTTTAGTTTGTTTTAATTTCTTTTAAAAAGCTGTCAAGCTGCTCTGTAGATTTTTTCAAAACATCCCCTATACCATGTGTGTAGTTATTTAATATAGTTTCTACATTATCACCCAATGCTAATGCTACAGTAACCGGATCCACTCCCGAAGCTATTTGCAATGATGCATTAAGATGCCTTGCGTCATGAAATCTAATTGGTGGTATATTGTTTTCTTGCAACAATTTTCTAAAGCGTGCCGTTACAGCTTCCCTTGTATATGGTTTTCCTGTTGTCTTATTTGTAAACAGTGGGGTATCTAAATCTACAATCTTTTTATAGGCAACGTATTTTTTAATTGTGTCAATTGCTTTTTGTAGAAAATATACACGTCTTACGGAATTGAGAGTTTTAGTGTCTGTTAAATTTCTTGTAAATTTATTATCTTCTATAACTTCCCCCCATTGTTGTGTAACATCGTAATAACATTCTTTTAAATTGATATAGCGGAGACACATACCAAGTATTTCGCCCTCTCTCATTCCAGAAAACATTGCTATAGTAAAAATACATTTATACATGATGTCGTTTCCATCATCTTTCATTTCATCGATGGCTTGTATCAATTTATTAATGTCTTCCAATGGCAACAACTCAGTATATTTTTTCTTTACAATACTTTTGGTGATATCATCAAAGGTACCAACTACAGGGTTTTCCTTTATAAACTTCCATTTGATAGCTCTGTTGAAAATCTTTTGTAATTCCTTAACTATTGTTAGAATTGTTTTATTAGTTAGTTTATTTCCTTTGTCTGTAACGTGGTTTTTTAATACATTTATGAATTTTTCAATGTCCAGTGCCGATATTTTACCGATAGGTTTATCCTTAAAAAAGGGAATGTAATGTATGTTGATAAATGACATACATCTACGAATTGTAGAAGCCCTAAGTTTAGACTTGTTATATTCATCATGGACCATCAGGCACAATTCATTAAAAGGCATGTTTTCATTATTTCCGATTTCTTTTCGCATAATACTAACTTCATAATCTTTGTGCGCATCTTCAACATCTTTAGGCCATTTCTTCTCTTTTACATCTTCTGGACTAATTGTTTTTAAACTTATAAACTTCGTGCTGTAATAGGCACCTTCACTTTTAACTCTGAAGCGGTAAGAGTTTCCGCCTCTGTATTCAATACTCATATTGTACCTCCTTTATTTTTGGGTATAAAAATAATTCTTGCAGTTACAAAGGATTATACAATATAATAGATTTGTGATATAGTATTTGTCCTTTGTGGCAAGTATCCTGATAGTACCTGGTACCGTTAATACTGGGTACTATTTTTATTACTACTTACAATATTTCTTATTCAATCCTTGTTTTGTTAAAGACTGAATCGTTAATTCAGAAATCGAATTGGTATCACAGTATTGCGTTATTTCGGTTCTTAGACTTTTTACTCTATTTTTAATAGCCTGCTCACCTACAAAATAATGGTCACTTAAACGTCTTGTAACTATCGAATCATTTAAACAGCCTGTTTGATCATATACCTTGTTAATTGTGTTTACTAATCTAGGTATAAATGATTGATAAGGCATTAAGAATTGAGCCGCCCCCTCATTTGCCTGCCATTCAAAGTAGTCTTGAGCCATACTATTACAATAAAAGTAATTACCTTCATGTAATAAATAATGTATGACTTCGTGCATTAAATCAAAATTTTGACCTTTCGAAGAACGCCTACTATTAAGTGCAATGGAAGTTGAATTTTCTCCCTTATATAAAATACCACACAACTTCATTCCCTCGAAATCAATATCTTTAATTAATAAATTTTCGCATACTCTGCAGGCTATATCATAAGAATTGATTCTGTAGTCGGTCGAATATGGATCAAATCTCATTTCAATTATTTTTTTGGTAATTATGTCATAAAGCTCACTCTTTGTCAGCGAATCATTATTCATTAATATTTTCACCATCCCTTTTCCTAGCCTCTTTTAAAAATTCAATAGCTAATTTTAAGTCGTGAGAAGATAAACCGCTTTCTTTGGCATCTTGCATAATTTTAAAGAATGCTGTATCAAAGTTATCAACAAGAATAGTTGATGGATTATCGGTCCTTCCAAGTAAATAATCAGTAGAAACTTTAAAATAATCTGCTATTTTTTCTAACTTATCAATAGATGGAATACTTTTCTCCCACCTTCTGATACTACCATTTGACAGATCACAACTTCTCTCTAGAGCAGCAAATGTTATGCCTTTTTCTTCACACAAAGCTTGAATTTTATCGACTATACTCACACTTGTTCACCTCTCTCCCAAGTGCTGTAAAAATAAAATAACAAATTTGCTAAATTAGCATTGACAATTAAGTTATTTGCTATTATACTATAATTACAGCAAGATTAAAACACAATAAACTCTTAAAAAAATATTATAAATCGTTCCCCAACGACTAAGTGCTTTGTTGTGTTTTTTATTACTCTAATATTAGCATATATACTAATGTATGTCAATAGTATTAGCGAAAAATATTAGCATATTTAAAATTAGATTATAGGAGGTGTCGAATTTTGGTTTTGGAGCAAATAAAAAACTTGTGCAAGGCAAGAAACATTACTTTAGCACAGCTTGAAAGAGATTTGAATTTTGGAAACGGGACCATTAGAAGATGGAATGAGAATCCACCATCAATCACAAAAGTTGTACAAGTTGCCGAATATTTTGCCGTAAATCTTGACTACTTAATTACAAAAACAGGGAATCAATAATGAAAGCCCAATGCAGCATAAAGAAAGGAGTGACTAAATGGACGAAGCTACTTTAAGACAAATCATATCGGAAGAAATTAGAAAGATTGAAAAAGACCAACTTCCCGAAATATTAAATCTTAATCAAGCCTGTGAATACTTGCAAGTTTCTGATACCTGGTTAAAAGAAAACCTAGAAAGCAAAAACATACCTTATTTTAGGACCGGAAGCCACTACAAATTTAACTTGTCTGAATTAAGAGAATGGACACTTAGCAGAGATGAAAGCAAGGCGGCTAAGTCAAGGATAAAACCTGTAAAAAGAAAGAGTTCCGGAGTTATGAGAGTTAGCTTATAAAGGAGGTAAAAATGAACCTAAAACAACAAAGATTTGCACTGATCATCCTGTTTGTATCAAGCATGGCCATGCACCTGGTATATGGTGTTGAGGGTGCAGCTCAGATGGATGCTCTTGAATCAAAGGTCATAATCTTAGAATCGAGTCAGAACTACTTTGAACGACGCAATGAAGAACTAGAAGTAGAAAATGACATCCTGAGCAGACAGCTGAGACAACTTGAATTGGACAAACAGTATGTAGGCGAGTTCACAGTAACGCATTATTGTCCATGCGAGATCTGCTGCAATAAGACGGATGGCATAACTTATACCGGCACAAATGCGACGGAAGGAAGAACCATAGCAGTTGATCCAGAGGTGATACCTCTTGGCAGCACAGTAATAATTGACGGTCAAGAGTACATAGCTGAAGATGTTGGCGGAGCGATAAATGGTAATAGGATAGACAGATTTGTTTCGGATCATCAAAGAGCTTTAGAATTAGGTGTAGTAAAAAAGGATGTGTATCTAATTGAATAAACATATTAAAGATATGACCGGACGAAGATTTGGAAAACTGACAGTTATAGGATATTCACATAGTGATAAATATGGAAATGCGCATTGGTTTTGTAAATGTGATTGTGGAAACGAAACAATTGCTAATGGAAAAGGATTGAGGTGCGGGGATACAAAAAGTTGCGGTTGCGCAAAAATCGAAAGAGCAAAAACGATGAGTACTAAGCACGGTTTAAGAAAAACCAGATTGTATACTATTTGGGCTGATATGAAAGCAAGGTGCCTAAACCCAAAGTCCACTAGTTATGAACGCTATGGAGGAAGAGGGGTTGAGATTTGTGAAGAATGGGTAAATGATTTTGTCGCTTTCTATGACTGGGCTATGAAGAATGGTTATGATGATAAATTAACCATTGATAGGATTAATAGTGATGGTAATTATGAGCCCTTAAATTGCAGGTGGGCAACTATTCAGGAACAAGCAAATAATAAACGGAGTTCGTGTTTAATAGTATACAAAGGAGAAAGAAAAACAATATCCCAGTGGGCAACTTTGTTAGATATTAGCGAAATAGCACTCAGACATAGAATAGATAGAGGTTGGTCCATAGAAAAAGCTTTCTCAACGCCAATAGCTGATACGGGAAATTTGATTGTGGACAATAGAGGAGGGATATTGTGAAAAAGTTTATTGAACACTTCAAGGATCCGCTGGAGTATATCCGGTTGAAAAGTATTTTAATAATGATTATATGCTTGGCAGTTCTGATATTGGATAGGAGGTTTTAATGGAATACAAAGTGTCAGCCTGGATTGAGAACGGAAAAGTAAAATGTGCTTCACAAAAGTGCTCTATGGAGTGCCCAAGATTTTGGGTCTGCATTGATGCAAAATTAATAATAGAGGAGGTTGCAATGGCGAAAACATTTAAAGAATTTAAGCAAGAAAATAAAGGTGGTTATTATTTATACGATGCGAAAGATAAAAAATCACTATATGGAAATTGTGACAACATGATAGTTGTTGACTACTTATATCAGCCACTGAATGGAATTTATACAGTGTATTTGAAGGAACAGGAGAGGTAACCATGACACGATTGTCAAAGTTAGAAACCAGTAATATGCACAGTGAATGGAAAGTAACATCGAATTTAATCAGCGGCGAGAAGATGTATGCGGTCTACAGGCTAAGAAACATAAATGAAGTCGACCATTCCGGCAACAGAGAATATGCCGGGGGGTGGTCCAGTTATAGAGAAGCAGCTGCCATGTTAGCTGCAGAGTTAAATAAAGCAGAGGAGGCTAAGGATGAAAGTAATCAGTTTTAAACAAGAAAAGGTCACAAAGAACACAGTTAGATTTACAGAAGTAGTCAGCGAAATGGATACACCGGTGATAGGTACATTGTATGTACAAAAACATGCATTGAAAGAAATTGGATATAAAGAAGGGCAACAGCTCAATGCCACATTGGAGGTAGTGGATGAAAGCAATCAAAATAACAACTGATAATGAGATTAAAGTTGTAACGGTACCAGAGCCAACATGGAAAGGGATGGGACAACTTGTAGGAGGCCATTTCGAACATGTAAGGCCGTGGGGTTTATATAACTTAGATACACCGTATAAAAAAAGTCTCTGCATGATAGTTAATGAAGAGGGGCGGTTGATAGGGTTAGAGCATAATTTAGTTGGTACTGCACTCTACAATAATACACCAACTCCACTAGGATTTGAACCGATTGTAGGCGACATCTTGATTATGACAGAAGGCTTTGTGAATGGTGAGCCGGATATAGTTGGACTGGATGATGAACAGGTTAAAGTATTAATTGAGTCTATGAGCCAATGGTTACAGGATAATGGTTTTGAAGAAGCAAGCAAAGCAATTGATTGTAAGTTTGAACTATAAAGGAGGAAACCAATGAGAACTGAAGAACAGATACAAGAAGAAATTGCAAAAGTTGAACAAGCTCGAAGAACTGCATTGAAAAAAGTTGACCGCTGCCTGGCAAGACATACAGAGCTTTATAAAGAACTTGCGGAGGTCCGTCATGAATCTGCGAGCACAAAGTAATGACAAGAAAATTGAGTTGTACCACAACGATTCTGCCGGGAAAGACTTTGCTTACATAGCAGTCCCTGATTCAAAGGGTGTGGTACAGGTTAGCCAAATCCCGCTTAGTGATGTTGCAAGTCTCATCGAAGCTGCAGAGAATTTTAAAAAGCTAATGACTGCAACTAAAGGGGCTGATGTTTTGAAATGAAAGTCTACTGCACGATCTGCTGTAAAGATTGGGATGCAAGTAAATACGTTCATGCAGGTAGTTATATCTGCCCACACTGCGACTGGAAGATTAAGCGGAACATACCTATAAAACTTGGAGGGAGGCGAAAGAAATAGCACTTTATTCCGATTCAGAGATTTGCATGTTGTACCGGGAAGCAAAGAATAAAAAACATCAAATTGAAATCGTAAAACAGCTAACCGGATACAGTGATTTACAAATTGAGTACATATTGAAAAAAGGAGGAGTTTTAGAATTGAAAGACGATAAGAAAGCGGCAATCATGGAGCAGTACAACAAAGGGCTTAGTGATAGTGATATTGCAAGAGCTACAGGAATTGCACAAAGCCAGGTGTCAACATTCCTTCGCGGTGAGAAATTACCTGCTAACGGAAAAGCTTGGGGTGGAAAGAAGAAAGAAACCTCTGTTGCACCTGATGTTAAAAAGGTCGTTCCGGAAGTAGTTGAAAAAGAGCCAGAAGTAAAAGCAGCAGAGAAAATTGAGAAAGATGAGGACAAAGCAGTGGAAGAAACAAAAGAAGTAAATGCTTCGGAATTAAAACAAGGCTTAATATTACCTAAACCGGAACTATTTAAGGAAAAAAATAAAGCAGTTCAACCAGAAGTAATTAAACAAGACTTAAACAAGGTTAGTCAAGAAGGTAAGCAAGCAGCGGAACATGTAATCAAGCAAAGACCTAAGTTGTCAAGTTATGAAGCAAACATGACAGATGAAGCATACTTAAAGCTAGCAGTTTTAACACTAGAAACTTGCAAATCTATAACAGAAATCATGAAAGGAATTTGGGGGTAAACATGGTTATTTTAAGCCAAAACAAAACAGAAGTCATTAACTTCGATAATGTACAAAAATTAAATTTAGTTGAAAAGGAAGACAGTGTAATAATTGCAGCTCACTACACTGACGGATCTGCAAATGAAATTGCAGAGTACAGTGATAAAAAATTCGGAAATAAAGTATTCAATGAATTGTTTACCGGCTACAGAGGCAGCGCTGGTTACAGTTTACCAGCTGACAGGGGGTAATCACCATGGAACATACATGTCCAACATGTGTTTTTGAAAATGGTAGGAAGTGCAGAATTTTAAAAGATAAAATTTCTTATAATTGCTTTGCCTGGGCTGATGAAGCAGAAGCGAAGAGGAGAGAGGAGGCTATCAAGAAGTACTCGGATCCAAACGGCAATGTACCGGCGAATAGAAAACTTACAAGTGATCAGATTAATCAACGTACAAAAGTAAGATTAGAAAATATTAAGAAACGAGGAGGTAAAACAGTTAAAGAGGTTCTAGATGAGCGCTTCATGGAGCTCTACCAGCAGGACATGACTGACGGAGAGATTGGCGATCTGCTGGGAATGGACTATGCAAGGGTCTATGATTACAGGCGCGGCAAAGGTCTTGTGGCAAGCAATAAAAAAAACCGCTCTACGGCAATAGAAGCGGCGGTGTAAAGATTTACTAACCAACTTTATTATAACACAAATTAATTTAATTACAATAGGAGGAAATATAGATGGGATTAGATATTACTGCATACAAAAATTTAAAAAAAGTGAAAAATCCACAATTTGACGAATATGGAGACTTAGTAAATTGGGAGACTCAATGGCGTACTGATGCAAGTATGGAATGGTCAGAAAGTGTATGGCCAGGAAGAGGAGAAGGAGTTGAAGTTAAAACCGTATATTCATATGAAGAGGATTATGATTTCAGAGCTGGTAGTTACAGTGGATATAACTTCTGGAGAGCAGGACTTGAAAGTTTTAAAGGTGATGTTGCATTCCAAGAATTAATAGATTTTGCTGATAACGAAGGGGTTATTGGACCAATAGTATCAAAGAAGTTGGCAAAAGATTTTTCGGATTATGAAGAAGAGGCTAAAGCTTATGCAAAGACTATAGCGGATGGCGATTGGTGGTTTGAAAGATATTTAGCATGGAAGAAAGCTTTTGAAATGGCTTCTGAAAACGGAGCAGTAGATTTTCATTAATAATAATCGGAGGAAAACAATGAGTATAAAAATCAACAAACTTGAAATAGAAAATGTCAAGAGAGTCAAAGCGGTAAAGATTGAACCAACAGCAAATGGGTTAACAGTTATAGGTGGAAAGAACAACCAGGGTAAAACATCAATTTTGGATTCAATAGCTTGGGCACTGGGCGGAGATAAATACCGCCCTTCAGATGCACAAAGAAACGGATCCGTAATACCGCCAAACCTTCATATGGTCATGAGTAATGGCTTAATAGTAGAACGTAAAGGTAAGAACAGTGACCTGAAAGTAATTGATCCTGAAGGGCAAAAAGGCGGACAGCAGCTTCTCAATGAATTTGTTGAACAACTGGCATTAGACCTTCCAAAGTTCATGCAGTCAACAAGTAAAGAAAAAGCTAACACATTGCTGCAGATTATCGGAGTAGGAGACAAGCTTTTTGAAATAGAAAGACAAGAACAGGAAGTATATAATCGTCGTCGCACTATAGGCCAGATAGCAGACCAAAAGAAGAAATTCGCTAAGGAAATGATATACTACCCGGATGCACCTAAGCAACCTATTTCAGCTTCAGAATTAATTAAGCAACAGCAAGAAATACTTGCCAGGAATGGTGAAAACCAACGTAAGAGAGATAACGCATTAGCACTTCATGTTGAAAGAAATCGTCTTGCAGAAAAAGTAAATATGTTGAAAGAAGAACTTGAAAAATACCAAAAACAGCTTGTTCAGGTAGATATGGATATGACTACTGCTTACAAAACATCCGAACAGCTGCATGATGAGTCTACTGAAGAATTGGAAAATAACATTGCAAACATTGAAGAAATCAATCGTAAGGTTAGAACAAATTTGGATAAAGACAAAGCTGAAGAAGATGCTCAAAACTATGAAAGTCAATACAATACCCTGACAACTCAGATTGATGATTTAAGAAAATCAAAAATTGATTTGCTGAAGAATGCAGAGCTTCCTCTTCAAGGATTATCAGTTGAAGATGGCGAGCTTACATACAAAGGGTTCAAATGGGACAACATGTCCGGTTCAGATCAGCTGAAAGTGTCTGCAGCTATAGTAAGAAAACTTAATCCTCAGTGTGGTTTTGTGCTCCTGGACAAACTTGAACAAATGGACCTTGACACATTAAAAGAATTTGGTGCCTGGTTAGAAGCTGAAGGGCTTCAGGCAATAGCAACAAGAGTCAGCACCGGTGATGAATGCAGCATAATTATAGAAGATGGTTATGTGGCAGGAGCTGAAAAGATAGAAGACGTAAAAGTGGAGGAAGCTCCAAAATGGAAGGCAGGTGAGTTTTAATGAATGTAATAAAAGGAAAATTAAGTAAACCTCAAAAGGTAGTTGTGTACGGTCCAGAAGGCGTAGGAAAATCAACTTTTGCATCTAAGTTCCCGGAAGCTTTGTTTATTGATACAGAGGACAGTACTGTAAATATGGATGTAGCAAGATTTCAAAAGCCATCTTCCTGGACAATGCTTCTTCAACAAATTGATTATGTGAAAGCAAATCCGAAAATATGCAAGACTTTAGTAATTGATACTGCAGACTGGGCAGAAAGACTTTGCTCAGAACATATTTGTTCAAAGGCTAATGTAAAAGGTATTGAAGACTTTGGATATGGCAAAGGGTATGTATACCTGGAAGAGGAATTTGGAAGATTTTTAAATCAGCTCCAGGACATTATCGAATTAGGAATTAATGTAGTTGTTACAGCTCATGCTGACATTAAAAAAATTGAACAACCTGAAGAGATTGGCGGATATGATCATTGGCAAATGAAACTTGAAAAGAAGACAATGCCATTATTAAAAGAGTGGGCAGACATATTACTCTTAGCTAACTACAAAGTGTATGTGGTCAATGTAGACAACCAGGGAGCGCAGAAAGGTAAGAATAAAGCTCAAGGTGGTGCAAGAGTAATGCATACTACTCATAGTCCTTGGTGGGATGCAAAGAACAGACACGATCTTCCGGATGAGCTGTCATTTGATTATAGCAAGATAGCTCATATATTTGAGAATGCACCAGTTAATCAACCATCACAACAAGTTATAACTACAGTTAATCAAACAGCACCAAAAGAAGTACAGCAATCGACTGTTACAGCTCCACCTGTTCAGCAAAATAAGCCAGTAGAACCACCGAAAACAACACCTAAGGTAAATGTACCCGAACCACCAAAGAATGATTTAAAAGGCATACCAAAAGCACTGGCTGATTTGATGAAACAAAATAATGTATCTGTAAATGACATTCAGGCAGTTGTTGCACAACGTGGTTATTATCCTGGCAATACACCAGTTACAAATTATGATCCAAACTTTATAAACGGTGTATTAGTAGGAGCATGGCCACAGGTTTATCAAATGATTTTAGATTTTAGAAAAACAAACGACATCTTCACGCCGGTTGATGACGAAGAAACACCATTTTAAATAAAAAGGAGAAATTAGACATGAATGATATCGAAAGAGAATTAGGTTGGGACGAACCAATAGAAAAAGATGGTCCCGAATTTGTAATACTTCCAGAGGGAGATTATGATTTTGTAGTAACAGAATTTGAAAGAGGAAGACATAACGGAAGTGATAAATTGCCACCATGTAACAAGGCAATTGTTACCATAAAAATAGAAGGCCCTGAAGGTATATCTAACATTAAACATAATTTATTCCTACATAGTAAAACCGAAGGAATGTTATGTGCATTTTTTACAGCTATTGGCCAAAGAAAAAAAGGCGAAAAAGTACAAATGAATTGGAATGCTGTTGTTGGTTCTACAGGAAGAGCAAAAGTAGCGATTAAGAAATGGACATATGAAGGTAAAGATTACGAAGGTAATGAAATAAAAAAATTCTATGAGCCAGATGAAAATAATGTGAAATTCCAGGCCGGGAGGTTTTAGCTTATGCAACTAAGACCTTATCAGCAGGCTGCCAGAGAAGCAATTCTGAACGAATGGGATAAGGGAAACAAGAAAACACTTTTGGTGCTTCCTACTGGCACAGGAAAGACAATTGTTTTTTCAGGTGTTGCTGAGGATTGTGTAAGAAACGGTGAGCGTGTATTAATCATGGCTCACCGTGGAGAGCTCCTCGACCAGGCAGCAGATAAATTAAGCAAGTCAACCGGATTAGGATGTGCTGTAGAAAAAGCTGAGGAAAGTTGTATGGGGAGTTGGTTCCGGGTGGTTGTAGGTTCTGTTCAGACGCTTATGAGAGAAAAGCGTCTCGGACAGTTCCCTAAAAATTTCTTTAATACAATAATCGTTGATGAAGCACATCATTGCATTTCAGAGAGTTATCAAAAAGTATTATCATATTTTGATCAGGCAAAAGTCTTAGGTGTAACAGCTACCCCGGACCGTGGAGATATGAAGAACCTTGGTACGTATTTTGAGAGCCTGGCATATGAATATACTCTGCCTAAAGCAATAAAAGAAGGCTATTTAACTCCTATTAAAGCTCAAACAATTCCTCTTAAATTAGACCTTACAGGAGTGGGCCAACAAGCCGGAGATTTTAAAACAAGTGACTTAGGAACAGCTTTAGATCCTTATCTTTATCAGATAGCTGAAGAAATGGCAAAGTACTGCTTGGATAGAAAAACAGTTGTGTTTTTACCTTTAGTCAAGACAAGTCAGAAATTCAGAAGTATTTTACAGGAAAAAGGCTTTGAAGCTGCAGAGGTAAACGGAGATAGCAAAGACAGGGCAGAAGTGTTAGCAGATTTTGACGCAGGTAAATACAATGTCCTATGCAACTCCATGCTTCTTACTGAGGGTTGGGACTGTCCATCAGTTGATTGTATAGTGGTACTTAGGCCAACCAAGGTTCGAAGCCTTTACAGTCAAATGGTGGGGCGTGGGACAAGACTTCATCCAGGCAAAGATCATTTATTATTACTTGATTTTCTCTGGCACACTGAACGCCATGAGCTCTGTCATCCAGCTCACTTAATTTGTGAAAATGAAGAAGTTGCACAAAAGATGACAGAAAATATAGAAACTGCAGGTTGCCCTATAGACATAGAAGAAGCTGAGCAGCAAGCTACTGAGGATGTAGTTTCTCAGAGAGAAGAAGCGCTGGCCAAACTACTTAAAGAAATGAAAAACCGTAAGCGTAAGCTTGTAGATCCTCTGCATTTTGAAATGAGTATACAAGCTGAAGACTTATCAAGTTATGTGCCTGCATTTGGTTGGGAGATGGGACCTCCTTCAGATAAACAGATTAAAACTCTTGAAAAGCTTGGTATCTTCCCGGACGAAATAGACAATGCCGGCAAAGCAACAAAGCTGCTTGAAAGACTAGATAAGAGACGTAGCGAAGGATTAACGACTCCAAGACAAATAAGATTTCTTGAAAACAGAGGGTTTGAACATGTAGGAACATGGCAATTTGAACCTGCTAAAAATTTAATTGATAGGATAGCAGCTAATGGCTGGAAAATTCCAAGAGATATAAAACCTAACGAATATGTACCTGAATTTGTGAAACGTGATGAGGTAATAAGATGGTAGACAATAAGTACGACTTAATTGAAATATTAGAATATATTGACCCATCACTACTAGATTACAGTGAGTGGTGTTCGGTAGGAATGGCACTTAAGGAAGATGGCTACACTGCATCTGTTTGGGACCAATGGAGCAGTAAAGACACAAGAAGGTACCATCCTGGTGAATGTTTCAAAAAGTGGGACAGCTTCAGGGGCAATAGTAAGCCGGTTACGGCCGGCACTATTGTCCAGATGGCTAAGGACCAGGGATGGCTTCCTAAACAATATTCAAATGATAAGGAAAGTAAAGAATTAGACTGGGATGACATCATTGGCGCCAAAGATGAAATGGTTATAGTTGATAAAAACTGGCTTGAAGGAAAAGACATTGAGGAGCCTAACGATTGGAATCCAGTTAGCCAACTTGTAAAGTACCTAGAAATATTATTTGAAGCTTCAGAGAATGTCGGCTATGTAACTGATAGTTGGGAGAAGGAAGGTAAATTTCTTCCAACTAAAGGGTGCTGGGACAGGACAGCCGGAGAACTTATTCAGCAGCTTAACAACTGTAAAGGTGATATAGGATCTGTTCTGGGAGATTATAAAGAAGAAGCCGGCGCCTGGATCAGGTTCAATCCTCTGGATGGCAAAGGTGTTAAGAACGAGAATGTTACTGACTTCAGATATGCATTAGTAGAGTCAGATGACATGCCTGTTGACCAACAGAACGCAATATACAGGGAGCTTGATTTGCCAATAGCGTGCCTGGTTCATAGTGGCGGTAAAAGCCTTCATGCAATTGTAAGAATTGATGCCGGTGATTATGATGAATATAGAAAACGTGTTGACTATCTTTACAATGTATGTAAGAAAAACGGGCTTAAAGTAGACAATCAAAACAGAAATCCATCAAGGCTCAGTCGTATGCCGGGCATCCTCAGAAAAGGACAAAAACAGTTCCTGGTAGACACCAACATTGGCAAGGAAAGCTGGAAGGAATGGCAAGAGTGGATTGAAGGAATAAATGACGACCTGCCGGATCCGGAGAGCATGGCTGCTGTATGGGACAATCTTCCGGAGCTGTCTCCATCATTAATAGATGGTGTGCTTCGTCAAGGGCATAAAATGTTATTGGCAGGTCCAAGTAAAGCAGGTAAATCTTTTGCTCTTATAGAGTTATGTTGTGCTATTGCAGAAGGTAAGAAATGGATGAACTGGAATTGTGCTCAGGGAAAGATTATGTATGTAAACTTGGAACTTGACAGAGCCAGTTGTTTACATAGGTTTAAGGATGTTTATGAAGGGTTAGGTTGGCAGCCAAACAACCTTCAGAATATTGATATATGGAACTTAAGGGGTAAGTCAGTACCAATGGATAAACTTGCGCCTAAGCTCATCAGGAGGGCTGCAAAGAAGAACTACATTGCGATTATTATAGACCCTATTTACAAGATTATAACCGGTGACGAGAACAGTGCTGACCAAATGGCTCATTTTACGAATCAGTTTGACAAAGTGTGTACAGAGCTTGGCTCGGCAGTAATTTATTGTCACCATCATAGCAAAGGAAGTCAAGGTAATAAGCGAAGCATGGACAGAGCTTCTGGATCAGGAGTATTCGCACGTGACCCTGACGCACTGTTAGACTTAATCGAATTGGATTTATCTGAAGCTATGATTAGCCAGGAAGTGAATAAAGCAATGTGCAGCGTTTATGAAAAATGGATTAAGAAGTATGTTGCAAACTGGGAAGATGAAGTATCACAGGATGATTTATGTTCTGCTATGGCAATGGGCAATTTAAGCAATAAGTTGTTACGACCAGAGATTTTTGAGAAAGTAAAAATAGAAATTAATGAAGTTAACATAGCAGTAAGTCAGCGGACCGCATGGCGTATTGAAGCTACATTGAGAGAGTTCCCTAGTTTTGCTCCTATAAACCTGTGGTTTGAATATCCGGTTCATAGAGTTGATACAGTGGGAGTATTAAAAGGTGTTGAAGCTGAAGGTGAAAAGGCTCCATGGCAGAAAAATTTCACTAAGAAGAAAACACCTGAAGCACGGAAAAAAGAAAAAAACACATCAATTGAAACAGCTTTTGAAGCGTGCAGTATAGATGGTAAAGTAACTGTCCAGGCTATGTCAGAATACATGGGTGTGACAGATAAAACTGTAAGAAATAGAATAAAAGAGCATGGTGGTTATTGGATAGATGAAGGTGAGATAGGTAAAAAATAAATTAATTGTATTTCATGTGAACAACATTAATTGTGTACAAATCAGAAACAAGAAAAGGAAAATATTCAAATTTTTCCAAACAAACATTTTTCCCTAGGGAAAGGAAAAAGTCGAGAAATTTTCTTTCTTTCCCTAGGGAAAATATCGAAGAATTTACCTTTCCCTACAAAAAGAAAATATCGAGAATTATCGAGAATTTCCATCAGAGGGAAAAAGTCGAGAAACACCGAGAATTTCCCTAGGGAAGAAAAAGCTATATACTACGTATATAGGAATTTCCCTTCCCTAACGGTCAAGGGGGAAAGAAAGGCGGCTTAAGCTACCGCCGCCTACCTTCCTTCCCCTTTCCTTGACAAAACAAAAATAAAAAATTTAAAAAGGAGAACGCAAAAAAATGGAAGAACAAAAAAATATTATCGTCATAGAAGAGTTTGATGGAAAATATAAAATAAATCAAAATTACAAACCGATTGCTGAGAAGCTTAAAGCTAAATTTAAAGAACTGCAGTATGTTCCGGTAGACTACATATTATTTGTTGAGAATTTAGAGGATAAGAAAAAGAGCAAAAATAAAATTGTTTGTGCTCAGATAAGCAAGATGCCTGAGAAGTGGGAAGACATTATTTATCAAGTCACTGGCAGAAGATTTGTATACATGTTAGAAATCTTCAAAGAAAATACTGCAGAAATGACCAGAGAGCAAATTATTGCATTAATCTACCATGAGCTGCATCACATCCAGTTGGTTAAAGATAATATTAATTTAGTTGGCCATGATGTGGAAGACTGGACAAATATGATTAATAAATTAGGTGTTAATTGGGCATCCACAAAGGGCAACATTCCAGATATTCTTTCTGAAGGAGTAGAATGGGACACTATTGAAGGACCTATGAATTTATTTAATCAACCAGGATTAAGACTGGTGAAATAATGAGTAAAGATATAAATTGCGTACATCAACAAGATTATTGGGAAGAAGAATGTTGCACCTGCGATGGATTGAAAAATTGCAGAATTATTCCACCATCATATACTGAATTCTTCCTTCCCATGGTACCTCCGACAAAGACGCACCAGGAGAAGCAAATCAAAATTGTAAAAGGCAAGCCAATAGTTTATGAACCAGCTGAACTTAAAGCAGTAAGGACTAAGCTTATGGCTCACCTGGGACAACATGTACCGGAAGAAAAATATACAGGAGCTGTTAGATTAACTACCAAGTGGTTATTCCCTTCCGGCAAGCACAAGAACGGGACATATAAGACAACAAAACCTGATACTGATAACTTGGTTAAGATGCTGAAGGACGTTATGACAGACTTGAATTATTGGACTGATGACAGCTTGGTAGCATCAGAGATAACTGAAAAGTTTTGGGCAGATAAGCCGGGTATTTATATCCGGATAGAAGAATTGGAGTGATGTTATGGATGATCCAAGACCTGATTTAACAAATGATACTGAATTGTGGACAACTTTTCTAATGATTGCAATGCTTGTGGATGAACAGCTTGCACATATACTTCATGGATTTAGATGTGCTGGAGCAAGACTTATAAAAACAAATGCAGGTTATGTATTAAGACCAGAATTTAATAAAGACTCTCTCTGGGACAACCAGGGAGAGTATGACCAGGATAAGAAACAGTATCTTGTAAAATATGCGGATAAAATTATTGATATTTTGAATAGGTTAGGAGGTAAATCGTGAAATCCTGTTTAGACTGTAAATACACGGAAGATACAATGTTTGATAACTGTAAAAAATGTACTAACACAGAATCTGAATACTGCGATGAAATGGTAGATGAAAGGGATTTGTGCAGGGAATTTGAGGAGGCTGCGGAATGAAAATTAAAATGTTGAAAAATGTACGTCCAGATTTATTTCTTGGCATACCAGGAACTATTTTGAGAGCAGGAATGATCTACGAAGCAAAACAAAATAAAAACGGAGCTGTAACAGGGCTGTGTGACAATGGTGAATGGCTAGGAGTTAAGTCTGATGAGTTTGAAAGGGTGGATGTGGAATGAATGAGATTGAAAAAACAATAGAAGATTTGAATGAATTAAGAAAAAAGTGTTCAGTAAGAACAAATATGTTTAAAGAAATGCATGGAGAGCACTTAGATACAGCAATATCAGCACTTGAACTTTTAAAACTGAAAGACCAGGGTAAAGTGATAATAACACCTTGTGCAGTTGGAGATTACATCAGGACAAAATATGACGATGACATTCTAAGAGTGGACGGCTTCACAACCTACGGCGATGACCTGAAAGTTTGGGGTGAAGGTGAAAGTGAACACTATATAGAATTTGAGCTTAGTGAAATAACAGAATTTATTCCCAGGGAGAACTTAGATGAAGCCGATAAAATTTGATGAACAAAATACTACGTACGTAGCAGAAGGCTGCGGAGATCTTCCAGCACACAAAGCAGAACATCAAATAATTAGTTGCTGGGAGCTGAATGAAGAAGAGAAAAAGGAAGTACAGAAAACAGGAGTTGTCTGGTTATCTGTATTTGGACAGCAGCAGCCTCCTGTGTGGATGGGCATCGAGACACCTTTCATACATGAAGAAGGTGAAATATGAAAGAAGTTAAATTCAGGTATGCGATAATCTGCAGTCTGGCTGATGGAACCGAATATATCTACAAGTCTTATGCAAACAAAAAAAAGCTTCAAGCCGGAGAAGAACGATTTTTACAAAGAGCCTGGAAGCCAACATATAGGACAGCAAAGATTAAGATTACAACTGAGGAGGTTATAGATGACAATAAAAGAATTACTTAAACAGTATTGTGACTTGCAAAAAGAAATCAAGGAATTAGAACAGCGGATTGAAAGGGTTAGAAACAAAAGCGCGCAAGTAGTAACGGATTCGGTAAAAGGATCATCAAAGCATTTTCCATACGTGGAACGGTCCTTTGTAATTACTGGGCTTGAGGAAGATAAAAGAGATCAGCAGCTTGAGAAGCTTAACAGTGTGCTTTATAGGCGTAAAGCAAAGTGTACTGAAATGAAATTGGAGATAGAAGAGTTTATTAACACCATACCAGACAGCAGGACAAGGAGAGTATTCAGCTTAAGGTATATTGATGGATTTAATTGGCTTCAGATAGCCAGAAAGATTGAAAGGTATGATGAGAGCTATCCCAGGAAGGTGATTCACGATAAATATTTGGAGAATTTAAAATAAATTTTAATTAATCCGAAAAATCCGATTTTGATTTAGTATAATGGTAGTATCGAAACATATATAATTTAGCAAAAAGACCTCAGGGGGATTCACGAGGCCTTTTTTAATTAAACTATTGCATGGTAATGTTTTCCGCAGTACAATGAAAGAAAAATGTATTGGGGGATATAGAATGAGCTTATACGAAGGAATAAAGGATGCTGCAAAAATATTACAGAAAGCTGGAAATGCTGAACTTTATTTAAAATTAATTGACCTTAGTAAAGAAGCATTCGATTTGACTGAAGAAAATAGAAGACTAAAAGAAGAAATAAATGAATATAGAAAGGTTGAAAACATAGCAGAGAAACTAATTTTTAAGGACAATGCATATTATCTAAACGAAGAAGGTCCTTATTGCAGCACATGCTGGGACAAAGATAAAAAATTGATCAGGATGCATTTTCATAGTGGAACTAGATACGATTGTAATGCTTGTAAGGCCTCAATAGGAAAAGCTAAATCGTATGATTGGAACAAAATAAATAATGTTATATAAAGAACTCTTAACTGAGTTCTTTTTATTTTGTGATGATGCAGTATTGCATAGGGTAAAATGTATCAAGGCATATGGCCATAATAAGCTAGGGGTGGGAGCTGATACATAAATTGTTATTGTTAAATCTTTCCTGCTTAGATATAATATAAGTTATATCATAAAGGAGGTATTAACAAATGAAAAAGGTGTTAAAGTATTTTGTAGTTGGAGTTATCATATTAACTCTTTTCATGGGAACAGCAATAGGGGATACAATAACAAAGACAATTGAGGTTGTTTATAACACAGTAAATATTACGGTAAATGGTACAAAGATCAATGCTGATAATATTCTTTACAATGGCACTACATATGTACCATTAAGAGTAGTGTCGGAAGCACTTGGCAAAGAAGTTGGTTGGGACCAGGCAACTAAGACGGCAAGTATAAATGATAAAGGCACAACTCCGGTCGTAGAAGTAAAGCCTATAGAAAGTGCAACTGAAACTTTATCACAAAAGAACGCAGTGGGTAAGGCTGAAAGTTACTTAAACGTAATGCCGTTCTCTAAAAATGGTCTAGTAGAGCAACTAGAGTATGAAGGATTTAGCAATGCAGATGCAACTTATGCTGTAAATAAGATAAGTGTTGATTGGAAAGAACAAGCAGTATTAAAAGGTAAAAGCTACTTGAGTTATATGTCTTTCTCCAGAAGTGGTTTAATAGAACAATTAGAATATGAAGGATTCACAAATGAACAAGCTACTTATGCAGTAGATCAAATAGGATTATAAATATTCAAGAGCATCCGGAAGGGTGCTTTTTTATTGCAGGTGATTTAATGAATTACAAAGATAAAAGATGGATACGCAAAAGAGTTGTAATATTAAAACGTGATGAGTATCATTGCAAAGAATGCAAGAGGTACGGCAAGACTACTGAAGCAACAACTGTACATCACGTTAAACCGGCAAGTGATTATCCAGAGTTAAGGTATGTAAGCAAGAACTTAATTAGTTTATGCAGCAAGTGTCACGATAGTATGCATGATAGAAATACTAATAAGCTAACTGCTAAAGGAATGGAATGGGTTAATAGAATATATCCCCCCCTCCACTTCAAGTAAATAATTATTATGCTAAGGACCGGAGGGGGGAGCTTCTTCCAATAGAGCGAACTGTTTAAAGAAAGGGGGTAAATGTTGATGGCTAACATGACACCTGAAGAAAAAGAAATAAAAAAAATAACAAAAGCAACTATCAAAGACATGGAAACAATTGGCACTTATCGTCCTGAATTTAAGGCTACTATAAGAGCATATGCTGAAATGAGGCAGCAATATAATAAACTTACATCCGAATTTTATGAAGGTGGATGCCAGATTACGGAAGAGTATACAAATAAAGCCGGATTTACTAATATTAGAAAAACAGCTTTATATTTAGCTCTTGAAACTTTGCGAAAAGACATAGTTAGTCATGAAAATTTATTAGGGCTTACTCCAGCTGGACTGAAAAAAATAAAAAGCGATCATTCTAAAAAGAAGATCAGCAAGTTAGGGAAAGCGCTGAATGAAATTGGAAAGCAGTAAATTCAAGAATTATGATATAGTAATGGAGTATGCGCAAAGTATAGTTGATGGTCGGAAGATCGCTTGCAAAGAATTAATTCAAGCTTGCGAAAGATTTCTAAGAGATTTAGAAAATCCGGTATATGATTTTAATCCTAAAGATGCTGAATTTGTTATTGGTATTATTGAAAAAACTTTTGTGCATGACAAAGGTGAAAAGTTAGATGGCACACCGTTAAGAGGTATGCCTTTTTTATTGGAGCCATGGCAAAAATTTATTGTTTATAATCTCTTAGGGTTTTATCTCAAAGGTTTAAAGATAAGAAGATTTAAAGAAGCATTTATTTACATACCTAGAAAAAATGGAAAGACCAGATTTATTGGAGCCCTTTCCTGGGCTTTAGGATTATTAGAAAGAAAGTCCGGTTCTACTATCTATATTGTAGGCGCTGCGCTTAAACAATCCCTGCAAAGTTTCGATTTTATAAAATTCAACTTAGATCAAATGGGTGAAGCTGAAAATTTTAGAATCTTAGATAATAATCAGGAACACAGTATTGGTGGAGACCTAGGAGATGGTTCTTTATATATTCAAGCTTTGGCCGCAAATCCAGATCAACAAGACTCATTGAACTGTAACATAGGAATTGCTGATGAGGTCCATGCATATAAAACTCCGAAGCAATACAACATCATCAAAGAAGCAATGAAGGCATACACAAATAAATTGATGATAGGTATAACTACAGCTGGTGACAACATGATTTCATTTTGTTATCAACGTCTCCAATATTGCTTGAAAATTTTATTACAGACTATTAAGGATGAGTCATACTTTGTTTTTATTTGCAGAGCTGAGCAAAATGAGAAGGGTGAAGTTGATTATACAAATCCTATACAGCATGAAAAGGCTAATCCGAATTATGGTGTAACCATTAGACCTGGTGACATGTTGAATGACTCTTTACAAGCTCAGAACGATCCTCAACAGCGAAAAGACTTTCTATCAAAAAGCTTAAATGTATATACAGCTGCAATGAAGGCTTACTTCAACATTGAAGAGTTTAGAAGTTCAGACCAAAAATATAAATGGACAATTGAGGAATTAGTAAAATTGCCTATTACTTGGTTTGGAGGAGCTGACTTATCTAAGTTACATGACTTAACAGCGGCTGCTTTATATGGTACTTATTATAAGGCTTATAAGGATAAAGAGGGGAATTGGCATGACGTAGACATAATAATTTCTCATGCATGGTTTCCAATAGTAGCAGCTCATCAAAAAGCTGAAGAAGATGGCATTCCTTTGTTTGGTTGGAAGGATGACGGTTGGCTTGACATGTGTAATAGTCCTACGGTCAATCACTCTGATATTATAAATTGGTTTATAAAAATGAGAGGATTAGGTTTTAGAATAAAGCAAGTCGGCCATGATAGGAAATTCTGTAGAGAATACTTTTTAGGCATGAAAAAAGCAGGATTTAAAATTATAGACCAACCACAATATTTTTATAAAAAATCAGAAGGTTTTAGACATATTGAGAAAAAAGGTAAAGATGGAGATTTATATTACTTACACTCAGATGCATATGAATACTGTGTTCAAAATGTAAGTGCTATAGAAAAGACTGATGACATGATCCAATATGAAAAAATAATGGATGAAGCTAGAATTGATATATTTGATGCAGGTGTATTTGCATGTGTTAGAAAATTAGAAGATTTGGAAAAAGCCACAGATGCAAAAGCATGGCTTAATAGTTGAGAGGAGGAAAACAATGGATGAGTAAGAATAGAGGCAATAATAAACAAAGAGCACGAGCTGAACCAATAAGCCAGAAGAGAGAGACAGCTTTAAGTTGGTTCTTGTCTACTGATGCATATGATACATTATGCGTGCCAGGATATACAAGGTTAGCTGATAACCCAGAAGTTAAGATGGCAGTAAGCAAGATAGCAGACTTAGTGTCAAGCATGACAATTCATCTTATGGAAAATACAAAAAGCGGTGATATAAGAATTAAGAATGAACTATCACGCAAGATTGATATAAATCCATACAAATTAATGACAAGAAAAACTTGGGTTTATAACATAATTTACACTATGCTCCTTCCGGGAGATGGTAACAGTGTTGTATTTCCTAAAATGGAAAATGGATTAATAAAGGATCTCGTACCATTAAAACCATCCATGGTAAATTTTTATGAAACGGAAGATGGATATGAGGTGAGATATGGAAGTCAGATTTACAACTATGATGAAATATTACATTTCACTGTCAATCCAGATCCGGAAAATCCATGGAAGGGAACCGGTTATAAGGTTGTTTTAAAAGATATAGTAACAAACTTAAAACAAGCTTCTAAAACTAAAAATGCTTTTATGTCCGATAAGTGGAAACCCTCTGTAATTATTTCAGTTGATGCCATGACTGAAGAGTTTACAACTCCTGAAGGAAGAGATGCAGTTCTTAGAAAGTATGTTGACGATACTGGAGTAGGAAAGCCCTGGGTAATACCGGCTGACTTGATTAAAGTTGACCAGGTTAAGCCTCTTTCATTGAATGACCTAGCAATAAACGATGCAGTACAATTAGATAAAAAGACCGTAGCTGGAATATTAGATGTTCCGGCTTTTATTTTGGGTGTCGGCAATTTTAATAAAGAAGAATATAACAATTTTATTCGTACAAAGATTAAAAGTATTGCCGAAATGTTTCAACAAGTTTTGACTAAAGGACTGCTATTAAATCCTGATTGGTACTTTAAATGCAATGCTAAAAGTTTGATGGCTTATGATACAAAAGAACTTTCTGAAATGGGAATGAATCTTTATATCAGGGGAATTTACACTGGAAATGACGTATTGAACCTAATAGGAGATTCGCCAAAAGAAGGGCTTGATGAGCTGATTATATTAGAAAACTTTATTCCTGCTGGCATGATAGGAGAGCAAAAGAAATTAAATCAAGGAGGTGGTACAGGTGAATAGGGAAGAAATTCAAAAGCGTAGTTTGCAAACTACCTTCAAAGCAACCAGGGCTGAAGACAATAACGGTGATATGTTCATTGAAGGTTATTTTGCGGTATTCAACAGAGAAACTGAATTATGGCCAGGAGCTTATGAAGAGATTGCTCCAGTAGCTTTTGATGAAACTCTTGGTAATGATATAAGAGCTTTAATCAACCATGATACAACTTTGGTTCTTGGTAGAAACAAAGCTAATACTCTTGAAATAAAAGTTGATAGTCATGGACTCTGGGGAAGAGTTAAAATCAATCCTAAAGACACAGATGCGGTTAACTGCTATGTAAGAGTTGAGCGCGGAGATGTGGACCAATGTAGTTTTGGATTTAACATCTTAGAAGAAAAGACTGACTGGAGAGATGATGGAACTGTTAAATGGACTATGACCAAATTAGATCTGCACGAAGTTTCTGTATGCACGTTTCCTGCTTATGAAGATACGGGCGTACAAGCGCGACATGCTGAAGTTGAGCAACATAAAGAAAGACAACTTGAACAAAGAAAAAATAATTTGAAAGAGAGGATTAATAAATGGCATTAAAACAATTAATGATTGCTAAAAAAATAGAGCAAAGGAAATCTAGCTTAACAGAACTTATTGCTCAGGAAGTAACTCTAAAAACTAGGGAGGCTGAATTAGAAACAGCACTAGAGGAAGCTACAACTGATGATGAGGTTGCTTTAGTTGAAGAGAATGTAACCAAGTTAGATGCTGATAAAGCAGAACTTGATGAAAAGAAAAGCAAACTTGAAGGTGAAATTGCTGACCTTGAAGGTGAACTTGAACAACTTAACAGCAAAGAGCCTAAAGGCGATCCAAAATCTGAACAAAAAAAATCAAATCCTAGAGGAGAGGGAACTATGAAGAGATTCAAAATTTTTAAAGAAATGACTAGAGAAGCAATTGACACAATGATTGCACGTGAGGACGTTCAACAGTTTTTAACAAGAACACGTGAGTTTGGCGCACAAACAAGGACAGTAACCGGCGCGGAACTTTTAATACCTGAAGTGATGTTAGAAATTTTGAGAGACAACATTTCTCAATATTCTAAGTTAATAACAAAAGTAAACTACAAACCAGTTAAAGGAAAAGCACGCCAGAACGTAACTGGTACAGTTCCTGAAGGGGTATGGACTGAAATGGTTGGCGCTCTGAACGAACTTGAAATGAGTTTCAACCAGGTTGAAGTTGATGGTTATAAAGTTGGTGGATTTATTGCAATTCCAAATTCTACATTGCAAGACTCAGACTTAAACTTAGCAGGAGAAGTATTAACTCAATTAGCTAAAGCAATCGGTATTGCGCTTGATAAAGCAATCCTTTATGGTTTAGGTACAAAACAGCCTTTAGGTATTGTGACTAGGTTAGCACAAACATCAAAACCAGCAACATATTCTGACAATGCACCTACTTGGGCTGACTTGCATACAACTCATGTAACAAAAGTAAATACAACCGGCGCCGCTTTGATAGGTAGCATAATAACAGCATTTGGAGTTTGTAAAAATAATTTCTCTGATGGCGCTAAATTCCACGCAATGAACAGTGTAACACATGCTTACTTGGTAACAACTTTGCTGAACTTCAATGCAGCTGGTGCACTTGCTACAGGAATGAGTAATCAAATGCCTGTTCTTGGTGGCGACATAGTAATTTTAGACTTCATGGAAAACTATGATATAGTTGGCGGTTATGGTGACTTGTACTTGTTAGCTGAAAGAGAAGGTGCAGTTCTTACTTCTTCAGAACATGTTAAATTTGTTGAAGACATGACTGTGTTTAAAGGTCTTGCTAGATACGATGGTCTTCCTGTTATTGCGGAAGGATTCTATGTTATCAACATTAAGAATGCTGATGCAGCAACTACTGAAACATTCCCAACTGATTATACTAACGCTGAAATAGGTGCATTAGCAGTAACATCTGCAGCTTCTGCAACTAATAGTGGAGATACCGTGATTACAGTAGTAGGTAAAGAAGCTTCGGGAACAACTCTTGCTTACAAAGTAGCAGGTAAAGCAATTAACGTGAATAACGGTGATGTACCTGTAGGGTTCACTGATTGGACTGGATTGACAGAAATCACTGCAGCAACAGGCAAGATCATTACTATAGTAGAATTGAATGCCGACGGTAGAGCAATCAAAGTTGGTAGCGCTCAGGTTGTTGCAAAGGCTTAATATAACTAAGGATAGAGTGAAATACCTCTATCCTTTCTATTTTGAAAGGATGTGGAGAGTATGGATGAATTAGTTATTTTAGGGTTAGTAAAAGCTAAGATAGGTTTAAGTGGAACATCAAGGGATACTTACCTAACAGCAATAATTAACGGTGTAATTACAGAACTTGAAGATGAGAAAGGATTAGTGCTTGACGGTGCTAATCCTTATCATTTAATATTTGTCGTTGACTACGTTACTTGGCGATATCAAAACAGAGACAGTGATAAAGGTATGCCAAGACATCTTAAGTACAGATTGCATAATCTTATGATACATAATGGCGGTGATGCCACTGTATGACATACGATTATGAAGTGTTCTTAATAAAAGCAGTTAATGATGTCAATGAAGGTGGAGATACCGTTCAGACAGAAACTGAAAGAAGCGTACTTGCTGACAAGCTGGATTACAGAAATAAAGAATTTTTCCAGGCATTTACAAACGGATTGAAACCTTCTATTACTTTTGCAGTAAATAAATATGAATATGATGGCGAAAGTACCCTGAAGTTTGAAAACAAAAGATATAGAATCATTGATATTTATCCAGTAAAGGCTAAGGATGAAAGTGAATTTGATGCGCTTGCTTTATTGTGTGAGGCGGTGGTATAAATGCCAATGCCAAAGTCCGTTACAAAGTACTCTAATAAAAACGGAGTTACATTTACTTCCAGTGTTGATAGAGCCAATTATACTATCCAGGAACTTTCAAGGGCCGCTCTTAAAGATGTTGCAAAAGTCATTCGTAAAAAGATGATAAGCAAACTTAAAGAGCTTCCTGGCATGAAGAAAAACAAAAGAATTTACAGCTCAACGCAGTACTGGGTGAGGAAAAAAGAAACTGATCTGCAAATAGGTTTTAAACATGATACCTGGTACGGAGTGTTACAGGAATTAGGAGGAAACAATCAACCTAAGAGAAGTATATTGCGTGATACTGTATTTGAAAGTATTGATGATATACAAAAGATTGAAGCTCAATATTTTAGCGCAATTGAGGATGAAAGGAAAGCTCAACAATTAATTGATGAAGCGGAGGAGGTAGGAGATGAAGACGTGGACACTTAGAGTTGAATTACAAAGGTTATTGAAAACACTGACAACAAATGTTTACTATGAAGGAAATCAAAATCCTGCCGTATATCCTCGCTTGGTTTTTGAGCTTAATGAAGTCTCTTATGACTCTGGCAAAACACTGTTTCAGTTAGAAGTCAATATAATTGATTATGGTACAAGCACAAGAGCAGTCGAAGACCTGGCTGATACAGTCCAGAGCTCGTTAAATAAATATTATTTTATTAATAGTGAAATACAGTTTTCAGTCTACAGAGGATTAAGGCAGAAAGTTGAAGAAGATGACAAAAAAATAATCAGACGTAGATTATTGTTTGAAATAAATTTATATGAATTGAAAGGAGAATAATTATGCCAGCACCAAAAGTATTTAGTGGATTAACAGCAAAAACAGCTGAAAATTTGCTGTTAGATGCAGGAGCATTCTTTAAAAATTTTATAGTTGGTACTGATACATTTGACAGTGCCGTAACGGCAGGAAAGTTGTTAGGTGCAACACAAGGTGGTGGAACATTTTCGGCTGTTCCTACAATAAGAAATATTCCAATTGACGGTGTAAAAGGTAGTGCTAAAGGATTGCAACAAATCGATGAATGGGTAGTTACATTGATGGCTAACATCAAAGAAGTTACCCAGGATTCGATTAAAAATGCATTAGGTGCAGCTACTATTGTCAACGGTCCAACCGGATACAAAAAAATCACAGCAAACAACTACATTCAATTAACAGACTATATTGACAATGTGGTGTGGGTGGGAAAACTCGCAAAGACGGATATACCAGTTATTATAGTTGTTAAAAATGCTATTTCATTTGGGGGATTAACTCTCAATATGGCTGACAAAAGTGAAGGCTTAATACCGACTACATTTACTGGTCATTATGATGCAACTGCTCTTGATACACCGCCTTTTGAAATTTATTATCCTGATAGTACGGTTGCATAGGAGTGATTAAATGAGAAAGTTACAGACACAAGACGTATTTAATGCTATGAGAGCAATCTCAAAAGCTAATTTAAAAGAAGAGATCAAGCCTATACTTAAAAAAGCAAGCAGCGGAGAAGTGAATGTTGAGGATGTAGGAATAGAGGGAATCCTCGGTATGATTGAAATATTTTCGCAAAAGAAATCAGAGCAGGCAATATACGATGTGCTTGCAGGTCCATTTGAGGTCACAGCGAAAGAAGTTGAAACAATGGATTTTGTAACACTTGCTGAAAATCTTGAAACGCTAGAGAAGGAGAATGACCTTAAGCGTTTTTTTACTTTATTGGCAGGTTTGATTACAAAGAAACAATAGACCTGCTTCTAAAGAGGTATGGCTCTTTAGATTATACTTATAGTTTGGACATAGAAGAAGCTCTTTCTTTCATCGATTATGCTTACGAAAAACGAGAGGAAGAGCTTTTGTTTCAACGTTGGATTCCTTATCAGCGCATCAGCTTTGATGAGTTTAAAACTGAAATAAAGCCCCGTATTATTAAAAGCGATGAGGAAATCTTGAAAGATGTTAAAGAAATTATAACCCTATTTAACAACGGAAGGGGGTAATTGTTATCGAGATTTTTAAATTATTTGGAACCATACTTGTAGATTCATCTAAAGCTGAAGAAAGTATTTCTAAGACTGAGAATAAAGCTGAAGGACTAGGATCTAAATTAGGCAATGGAATAAAAACAGCCGGTAAATGGGCAGCCGGTATAGGAGCTGCAGCTGGTGTCGTTGGCGGCGCTATGCTTGGCGTTGCTAGTAAAACAGCAGATGCTATGGGCGAGATTGACGATATGGCGCAGCGTACCGGAGTGACTGCAGAAGAGTTCCAAAAGTATGCATATGCTGCCAAATTATCAGGCATGGAAACAGCAACATTAGAAAGCGCAATGATTAAAGCACAGAAGTCTTTTGCAGATGCTAGTACAGGTGGAAAAGCTGCTTCGGATGCATTCTCAAGATTAGGTTTAGATATAACTAATATGACATCAGACGGAGCTTTTGATGCTGCTATAATGGCTCTTGCAGACATAGAAGATACAACAACAAGGAATGCAATTGCCAACGATATATTTGGAAAATCTTATGCTGAACTTGCTCCAATGCTTAACAGTGGAGCTGAGGGAATAAAAGCACTAAAAGATGAAGCTGTGGCACTCGGTGGAGTAATGAGCAACGAATCTGTTGCAGCTGGTGCCGAGTTTGGAGATATGCTAGATAAGACAAAAACTACTATGAATGGAGTTACCAATGAACTTGGCATAATGCTATTACCTATGTTAGGAGATTTTTTTGGATGGATAAATGAACACATGCCTGAAATAAAAATCATTGTCGAATCTACATTCGGTGCTATTAAAGTAGTCTTAGGTGTAGCAGGTCAAGCATTTGAAGGTTTTAGCGAAATTGTCAAAGGCGTAACAGATGTATTCAATGGATTATCTGAAGGAATTAAATTAGCTATTGAATGGATGCACTCCTTTGACGAAGAGGATACACGTGGAGAAGACTTTGATTTTAGTCAGAATGTAAATAAAGGAACTGGCAACAAAGGTAGTAGGACTAGGGGTAATAAAAAACTTGATGGTAGTCATGCGAATGGTCTAGCATATGTGCCTTATGACGGTTATACGGCAGAGGTTCATAAAGGTGAAGAAATTGTCAAAGCTCAGGACAAACAAAGCATAGTAGATATTCTTAAAACATTAACACTAAGCAATGTAAATAATCAAACTAATTCACAGCAAAAGATTGAGTTAGTAGTTAATTTAGACGGTCGAACATTGGCAAGAGGTTTATATGATCCTATGCAGAACGAAAGTAAATTAAGAGGAACAAATATAGCGATGGGGGTAGTGTAATATGAAAACACTTATTGTAGATGGCGTTAATTATAGCACATTCTTAGCAATGTATGGATATACAGTTGGTTATAACAAAATAATAGGTCCTAACACATGCACTACCCTTGACGGCAAGACACATGATGATATCATAGCGGAAAAAGCAGTTGTTACTGTATCACTTAGGCCACTTAACGAAGATAATTTATCAATAGTCCTAAATGCGCAAAGTAAGAAAAGCGTGGTAGTTACTTATTTTGACACCAAGACACAGGCAGACAGGGCAACAAATATGAAAGTAACAACTCCAGCTGCAAGTTTAATTTTGGAAAATAATATTAACACATTATGGGGCGTTGATAACGCAGGCATAAATTTAATATTAGAGGAAATATAGTATGAACAGAATAGTATATGGAACGGTAGAATTTAATCACAGCAATTTAATTGAAGGCTCTTGCAATCTGCAACATGCTATGAACGGTGAAAGCCTTGCTATTGATTCTTTAATATTTAAAGCGTGGACAGGACAGGAACCACAAGGATTTATATTATCAGATGATAAACAATTTAAAACATCAGATGGTTTTATAGTACAAGTTTTGACTGATAACGTAGATCCTACAGTACTAACCATTGGTACTCCATTAATGTACTATTTTGACAATACCTTGATAGGAAAATTTTATATTGACGAAATCATTAGAAATAGTAATGATACATATACATTCAAATGCATTTCATCTATAGGAGTATTAGAGAGAACAAGCCATTACGGAGGAATATACACAGGACAAACGGTAAAAAGTGTATTAACGGACCTGTTGACAGGTATAGACTATGAACTTGACGATTCTGTTGAAGATTTAAGGCTATATGGTTATTTGCCGTATGATACACGAAGAAACAACCTACAACAGATAACGGTTGCAACAGGATTAACTGTAAGAACTATTCCTAATGGCAAATTACTCATAACAGCTTTGTCTAAAGATAAAATATCGACTATTAACAACAGTAAGGCAATCGTTGGAGGCAGCTATAACAGATTAGTACCAGCTACAAATCTAATTTTGATTGAACACAAGTATGAAACATCAACAGAGGAAGTACAGTTGTTTAATGAGGGTTTAAACGGTTCTACAACTGTAATATTTAAAGAACCTATGCACAGTTTAGTTATAATAGGTGGAACTATAACAGCAAGTGGAGCGAATTATGCAACTATTAGCGGAGCTGGTACTGTTACGTTGACAGGAAAGGAATACTTACACACTACAAAAGAATTAATTTATGGTAGCGGAAATAGTACAAATAAGATTAGAGTCGATAATGCCACTCTTGTTACAATGATTAACTCTGAGGATGTTATAAAACGGTTGTATGACGTTTATGCATTGGATAAAGTTATAGAGCAGGACATAATCTATAACACTGAAAGAACTGGAGACATGGTTAGCGTCATAAATCCATACACACAAGAAATGAATGATGCATGTGTAAAATCTCTGGATATTACATTCGGCGGATTCTTAAAAGCAAAAGGAAAGTTCCTTGTAGATTTTGTACCAAGTCAACCAACAATGGGGTATTCTACAAGAATTGTATTAACAACCGGAACAAGTTGGACAGTACCGGCAGGGGTTACTAAATTAAGAGCTATTTTAATTGGTGGTGGTTCAGGTGGCTCCGGAGGCGAAGATGGTAAAAATGGATCATATTACGAAGGTACTTCTCTAAAAAAGGGCGGAGCTGGTGGAATAGGTGGAGTTGGCGGTGAAAGTGGCAAGGTATTAAATACTACCTTAATCGTTACTCCAGGACAGAACTTAGCTTATACGATAGGTACTGGTGGTAATGGAGGACCCAAAGCTACAGCTGGGAATGCCGGTGGAAATACTGTTTTAAGCAGTCTATCGAGTGCCAATGGAAGTAATATAGGGGAATATGTAGATATATATACAGGTGAAAGATTCGCTCAGAATGGTAAAAAGGGTATAGATGGTGGAAAAGGAAGTAGTGACACCGAATATGGTAATGAAGTAAATGGATTTAAGCCTGGTGCATATGGACAAACTGATAGTTTAAAAATAGGAACTAAAACTATTTATGGAGTTGGCGGCTCAGGTGGTGGTGCATCCGATATTGCTAACGGGTTTCCCGGAACTGACGGAGACTGTAGTTATAACAACGGTAACGGTTTTGCTGATGGTGGGAACGGTGGTAATGGTGCTAATGCAGGCAATGGTGCCAATGCTTTAGTATACGGCTCCGGTGGAAATGGGGGTTCCGGTGGTGGCGGTGGTGGCTACAAAGGAGAAGGGATTGGAACATCAAGCAGCTATGAATGGGATGGTTCTGATGGTATTGGTGGCTTAGGTGGAGCTGGTGGCAATGGTGCTAATGGCTGCATTATAATTTATTATTAAGGAAGTGATTATATGAGTGAATTAATATATCAATCAATACATACAGGTGCCGACATAGATAAAGCAGTGACTAATGTAGGTGATTTAACGACATTAACAACCGAAAATAAGACAAATTTGGTTGGAGCAATCAATGAGCATGAGACACAAATTAACTCTTTGGATGCTGATTTATCAAATAATAAATTAATTAAATATGTTACAGCAGATGATGGGTTATACGTTGCGGGGAATAGTTATAACATTGGACCAAAAGAACTACCAAAAGGTTTTAGCATTTGCTGTGTAGATGCTGATGTTTTGGGTATAAGTGGCTATTCATATACTTATTTTATTGTTTTAAGTATGAATATGTGGGTTGATAATGGAGTACCATCTATACAAATTGCGATTAATGCTACTAATCCAACCGTCAGATATGTGCGTACATCAACAAGCGCTACTGCATGGGGTAATTTTACTTTGTTAAGTTAATAATGGAAAATGAGTAAAATATAGTATATAATGGAATTATGAATACGAGGAGGAATTAAAGGGAAATGAATATCAAAACTGTTGCTCTTTCCTTTGCATTTATAATTGCCATTGCAAATTTTGAAGGAGCTGATTTAAAATTGACAGAACTTAATACATCAAAACCTATTGTGACGTTTATCGATGATGATTGTACAACTCTTTTTTTAACAAATTTAGAACCTATTTGTGCAGACAAAAATATAAAAATAACACTCTCATGGATAACAAGTAAAACTGGGCAGCCTGGCTATGGAGGTGTGACATATATGACATTAGACCAACTTAATCAAGTTGCTGAAAAGGGCTATGAAATAGTATCACATACGGACCAGCATAATCATCTAAATATCGAAACGGATGCCGAGTTAGAAGCCGATATGAAAATATCACATGATATACTAAAAGCTAATGGATTTAATGCTGATGTTATTGTATATCCATTTGGACTAGAAGGTACATATGCCGAAAAACTACGAACAAAAAATGCAGCTAGCAAATATTATAAGTATGGTGTGGATTGCCTAATTGGTGGTGATAACCCAAAACCAATTGATAATTATTGCGTTTATAGGCAGAGTACAGAAACTTTGGGGATTGATGGATTGAAAGACGTGGTTGATCAATGCCAAGCAAATAATAGTTGGCTTATATTTTTAACTCACAGTGGCGGAGAATGTTTTGATGCAAAAAAAGTAAGTGAGTTAATAGATTATATTAAATTAAAAGGCATTGACATAATGACTTTTGGCGAAGCTGAAAAAATAAAATGTAATGCTTTAGATTTTAATAATTGCAATGCACCTGTTTATAGAATTATTTATAATCAAGAAGATATGGATATACCGATAAAAAATTATGCGATTAATAAAGAGACAATAGTAGAATGCGCTTTTGCTGTTCCAGATTGCGAAAATCAAGCTGGAGTTATGAAAGTTTATAGAGGTGGTAATCATTTCTCTTATGCTTTGTTTTATTCTCTTATATATGGTAACGGTAACGTCTATAAAAGAAATTGGGACGATTATGCATTAGTACCTGCATGGGATACTTGGGAAAAAATAGGTGTATAACAAGTAATATAGGGAACAAAAGAAAAATTTTGTGTCCTAACAAAGCCCTAGACGGGCAGTATAGAAGACAGACCTAGGGCTGAAATACGCTGTCGTAGATTAATCTACTAAAACTGGCAGACGTGCCAAGGGTATGAGTACGGTTAGATTACCCTGAAAATTATGGCTTAAAAGGATCTCTTCCGGAGGTCCTTTTATTATACAAATTAATAGTCCGAGAGACTTAAAAAGGAGAGTGAATATGAATATATCAGCAATAAAACAAGCGTTTGAAACAAAGTATGAAGAACACATCAGGACAATCAGCAAAGAAAAAGATGTTGATATGGGTGTAGCAAGAGATATTTTAATTGCACATGCTAGGAACAGAAACAAAACAGTAGAAGAAATGTCAAATCCGTCTTATTACTACAACTTCCAAGGTTGCGAAAATCTGGATTATGCTGAATTAGATGCAGATATAAAAGTGCTTGAAGATAACTTCATAGTACCTAAATTAATCTAACACAAAAGGGGATATATTCCCCTTTAATAAAATAGTAGAGGTGATTTATGGCGGAATGGATAACTAAATATTGGTTGCAGACAATCTTCGGAGCAATTGCAACAGGAATAACCATATTTGGTAAAAGAAAAATCAAAGAACTGGACTGCAAACTAAAAGAGCAAGATGCTATAAAAATGGGTATGCAGGCACTATTAAGAGATAGGATTATACAATCATATAATCATTATATAGATAAAGGATTTTGCCCTATATATGCCAAGGACAACATTGCAAATCTGTACAAACAGTATCATGCCTTAGGTGGTAATGGGACAGTAACAAAATTGTATGAAAAGGCAATGGAATTGCCGACAGAAGAAAGAGAGGTCAACAATGAACGAAACGATTGAAAAAGAACTAACATTCATGCAGAGACTTGCAAGGCTACTCAGTGTTAAGAGTATAGTAACTATAATATTGACATGCGTATTTGCTTATTTATCAATTATTGGTGTTATAGTTGCGGAACAGTTTCAAACGATCTTTACGGTAATAATAAGTTTCTATTTCGGCACTCAGGCAAAGAAGGAGTGATTAAATGCGATATTTAGTAATACTAGATGCCGGCCATGGTCTTGATACTCCAGGGAAGAGAACTCCACTCTTTCCTGATGACTCTTTTATGCATGAAAATGAATTTAATCGGTCGGTAGTCAGAAAAATTGATTTATTGCTTGAAAAGAGTGATATTATTGATACATTCTTTACAGTGACAGAAAAATATGATGTTAGCCTTGCTGAAAGGGTCCAGAGAGCTAATGACATATATGAGCAAAATAAAGAACTATATGATAAAGTGGTTTTGATATCCGTACATGCTAACGCACTTACTGGGTCCTGGGGAACACAAAACGGAACATCAACATATCATTATCCAACTAATCCGGTAGATAAAAAATTTGCTGAAGTTATTCATGCACATTTAGTCCAAGCCACAAAGTTAAGAGATAGGGGAGTAATAGGCGAACAGTTTTATATCATTAAGAATGTAAAAATGACAGCATGTCTCTGTGAATGTGCATTTATGGATAATCTTACTGAGGCTAAACTTCTTATGTCTGACGAATTCAGACAATCATGTGCAGAGGGCATAGTTAATGGCTTAAAAGAGTATTTTGGAATTAATAATAAAATACTCAATGTAGAATATTCCGTTACAGCAAACGGCACCTATCAACTCAAAGGTGATGTTCTAGACTTTGGAGTAAAGATAGTTAATAAGAAAAATACAATAATAGAAGAGCCATATTGTACAAATGGTACATTTTTCTGGAATGCAAATTTAAACGGAACAGAAAAGTATTCAACATCAATATTATATGCAAACGGAAATGTTTATCAGGAAGCTGCAAATCACTTGCCAAAACCGCAGAGCGTTTTTATAATCTACAATGACAACAGCGTTGAGATGAAACGCATAAAAAATTTGTCAGAACTGGATTTGAAAAAGGTTAAAATTGCAATTGGCGGTGTTGGACTAAGAAACACTCTTGACAGTTCTTTCAAATATGATCCTGATGCAGAGGGATTTAGTGGAGCATACGCTGATGTTTTACGAATGACAAATAAGACAGTAATAGGGTACAACAAGCATGAAAATAGACTATATCTGATGGCAAGGACTGCAATTTATCACAAAGTTGCCACAAGATACAATCTTCTTGATTTAGTACGAGACTGTGATTATGACATAGCATTATCAGTTGATGGAGGCGGTTCAACATTCATGAATAATGCTGATGCAATGGTATTGAAAGGTGATGGAAGAATTATTCACAATATTATTGGTTTCGGATTATAACAGGAGGTGATCCTGCATCTGTTATGCTGATGACAGCATAAGAATTAACCGGACATTCTGTGTCCGGTCTTTTTTATTTTTTGAACATATACCAGGTATTGCTTTTAAGTTCATATTTTAATTCGTAAATGGCACTGCCTTTATGCTGGCATACAAACATAATATTGTTTTTTCCGAAATTCTTGTCTTCATATACTTTCAAAATCTTTTCTACCATTACCGGCTCATCTTCATACCAAAACTTGACCGGTTCAATCTTTCCTTCAGCGTGGAAGATGGCCATAACCTTTATCGGTTCGTTTAAAATTTTCAAGATAATCACCTCAACGATATATTATCACAAATGTATAAAAATAAAAATATATTTAGCAATCCATAGTGTACGCTATTAAGTAAGGTTATAAGTGCCATTTGTAAGTATGAAATTTACTGCGGTTATTAGTGCGTTTATGAGTACGTTTATGGCTAAAAAGTGTCAGTCTTAACCGTACTAATAAACGTAGTTTTAAAAATCAGAGTTTTTAACTATTTTATTTTTTGTAAAACATTGAAAATTGCAAATAAATAACTTGAATTTTAGTACGTTTATGACTACAGCCAATTTCTTAAATTTCGGTATCAAATTTTTAACAAAAACGCGCCGACAATATATGGTTATCTATCTTCAAAAATGCCATTTTGATTGACCTTTTTTCTTGTCTGTGATACTGTTATAATATGAGTAGGTTAAAAGTCGGATTAGCTACCCGACTTCAAGTGCTTTCCTGAGCACGAACCTACTCATTTTTATTCAGGAAAAATAACACTTACAGGAGGGTGTTTATGGAGGACCACAAAGAATTAGTAATTATCAAAATTATGTCAGAGATCCAGGAGAGGTTCGAAGTTGATAACATGATTATCAAAGATATCTTAGAAAGGAACTTGGATGAGTACACATTAACATCTAATGAGACAAGCTTAATGGTATCAGACTTACCGGAGAAAATAACATTTTTCTTAGGGCTTAAATCTCTCGAAGGACTTTCACAACAGTCTATTCAGCGATACCGGGATGAACTGTCAATGTTCAGTAAATATGTATTAAAGCCTGTCAATCAAATTACGGTCAATGATATCAGGCGCTATTTCGCGATTATACAATCAGAACGACCATATGCGAAAGTTACTATTAACGGCAAAATGAGTGTGTTAAAAAGCTTCTTTGGGACGCTGTACAAGGAAGAAATCATTGAAAAGGACCCGACAATAAGATTGAAAAATATAAAGGTCGATGTTAAGAATCTCAGGGAGCATTTAACAGCTGAGGAGCTGGAGACAGTAAGGAATGTGTGTGAAGATATCAAAGAAAAGACATTGGTTGAATTCTTATATTCTACTGCATGTAGGGTGTCTGAAGTTGTACAAGCTAAAGTATCCGATATAAACTGGAATAGTAACAGCCTGGTTGTTCATGGGAAGGGTGATAAATACAGGACAGTCTACTTCTCAGTCAAATGTAAATTATACCTGCAGGAATATTTGAATAGCCGGGAAGGTGACAGTGATAGTTTGTTCCTGGGAGAGCGCTCACCGTTTAGACCTCTGGCTAAGTCAGGTATTGAAAAAATAATAAAAAAGATAGCTCTACGAACAAGCATAAAGAAATCTATCAGCCCTCACATTTTCCGTCATACTTTTGCAACTTTAGCCCTGCAGCGCGGCATGAGTATAACCTTAATCCAGCAGATCCTGGGGCATACGCAGATAAATACAACTGAAATATATGCCAAAACAAACAATAGGCAGCTCCAGATTGCCTATGAACAGTTTATGGCAGCATAAAATAAAAGCCGGAGGCTCAGGATTCTCCGGCAAACTTTATTAATCATATTATCACTACCTGCAGGTGGTTAATATATTATATGCTTGTGATTTATCCATGTTACTGAAAAAATGCCTGGGCAATTTTTGGGCAACCTTGAATTATTTCCGATTGCTTTTCAATGTTTTTCATTGTTTTTTGAATGGGTTACATAATTTCAGTATATTTACGTTTGTATTCAAATATCAACAAAAAACAAATAAATTTTATTTTAAATGTGCTCTTTACTGGTAAACAAAAGTTTATCGATAAGGGCGGAAGAGTTGACAGATTCAA
>JAEAME010000534.1_pt1 | contig 37641 bp, 18 predicted proteins | sample 8958731 | NCBI WGS metagenome assembly JAEAME01 (sample SAMN16933194, study PRJNA681113) | bioreactor sludge metagenome | isolation source: anerobic bioreactor sludge (Control) | place: India:Bengaluru | collected 2018-10-24
GGAAGTTAAACTCGATGTATTTTTAAATAGATAATCAGGTATTTTCGTCATACCTTCTTCTAAAATAACATTGGTTAAACTGGAACACCCCTCGAAAACTGGGTACGCACTAGCCCCACTCACTGTAAGACCCGATGGGATATTAATGGTGGTCAATCCGGTACACTGATAAAAAGCACGGTCCCCAAATTGAGTTACTGTATCGGGGATTGTTAATGACGTTAATTTAGCAAGTTTATAAAACAATCGTTGAGGTATTATCGACAAACCATCCCCGATTGTAATGTTTGATAAATTCGTACACCCTTCCAAAGGTGGGTATGAACTACCCCATCCTCCCGTAAGACCTGATGGGATGTTGATCGTAGTCAATCCAGTGCAATTTAAAAAGGCACGGTCCCCAAATTGAGTTGCTGTATTGTCAAGAACGATTACTTGTACTTTATTATGGACAACGTTGAGGGTATAGCGGAAAATACTATCACTAATCGTCGCAATCCCGTAGGTTTCAACTTTCGTCGGATAGCCGTCTACATCCCACTCCACCGGTACAATCCCTACACTCGGTTTCGCCGCCCCTGACGGAATGCTGGCGATCTCTGCCGGGAAATTCGCCGCCGGAATGGCTCCGGCGGTTCCTTTCTTGGTGCGGATGGCATCGGCGATACTGGTTAGGTAGTTGCTGAATGCGCTCATTTGTTTGTCTCCTTTCGTCTGCCTAATCCCACGGTCCGGTATAGGAACCGGCGCCGTAATTCAAATCGGTTTTCGGTGCGATGTCGAGATGGACATAGCCTTCCCCGGTGGCGAAATCCCCGCCCGGGATGATGTTCGGGATGCCGGTCAGGTAGGCTGCATGCATAATGCGGTCGGCCTGTTCGCGGGTTTCGGCCTGGATGTCGACGGCCAAACCGGTGCTGTGCGCCGTGATGCCGAAATGCAACACGGAACGGAAGCCGTTCACGACGTAGAGCGAACCCGTTCCGTAATGCCCGAAGAACAAGGAGAGCACGCGGCGCATATCGCTCGGATACCAATCCAGCGTATCCACCCGATCCAGATGCTTGAAGCGGGACTGGCCGATGGCGGCGTAGTCGGAGAAGCGGGTTTGTTCCGCCTCGCGGTAGCGCGCCTGGATGTAGGCATCGCGGGCAACACCTTCAACCGGATAGAAGCGCGTGCCGGTGATTTTGCCCCTTGGCGCGACCGCCACGCTCAGCACATCCGTATCCGCAGCGGCCGGCGAATAATCGGTGTAAAGCGGAGCCGCGGCGGATGCGGACTGGCCGGCATACAACTGCGGCGCCCAAAGCAGATCAAAATCGGTTTCGGAGATCAGTTCCCCATTGACTCTTGTTTGTTGGGTGTCTTCCGTGTTCATGCTTGTTCCTCCTCTCTATCAGAATGTGACATAATTTCTTGGGTTCGTGCGGGTGTCGTTGACTTTCACTTCGAAATGCAGATGCACGCCGAAGGAGTTTCCGGTGTTGCCGATGACGCCGATTTTCTGCCCTTGCTCCACTTTGTTTCCAGCCGATACCGCCATCGATGCCTGATGGGCATACAGCGTTTTGATGTTTTTCCCGTCGATGCTGCCGTGGTCGATGACGATATAGTTCCCGTAGCTGTCGTGCCAAGTAGCCGAAAGGACGGTGCCGGAAGCGGCGGCCAGTGTATTGCCCGTTGTTGCGATGTCTATGCCCAGGTGGTTATCTTCATAACCATTCAGCATCCGGGGGCCGTATTCGGAGGAAACCGATCCTCCAGTGCAAGGACGCACGAGCCCGGAGCTCCCGCCGGAAGAACCAGCCGAAAAAGTCGCATCTTTGAATTGGTTATAGTATTTGTTGGCAGCTGCGTTTCGCACATCCATGGCAGCGGCATCAGCTCTTGGTCGTTCGAATTTCCAGCAGAACTCGGCAGTAGCGGCGTATACGTCCGTCATCTTTTTAAAACCAGCAATGCCGCCGGTGAATCCAAACCATGTTTCAGTGTCTAACTCGTGTTTTAAGAAGGCCAGTTGGACACTCAAGTCGCTCCAGTCTTTGCCTTGTTCGCTGGCGAAATTCCGCAAATTTGTGTTCCTACCGCCCGTCCATTGAACTAGTCCGATACCGCCTGAATATTCCGTAAAACCGCCTTCCACGACAGTGGCTTGCCAGGCACCGCCTGTTTCTCGTTCTATGTTTCCCATCATGCCAGCTACCGCTGCTTTTGAATAACCATCGGCCACAAAGAACTGCCAGAACTGCTCCTGGATCGTGCCGGTGTAGCTGCCGCCTGCGGTTGGAGTGGTTGTGCTGGTTGTTTCGGACGATTCCTTTTTGACGGAGACGTCGTTGATTTCGACACCCAAGTGTTTCAGCCAGCTGCTCATCGACTGCTGTGGGTTCTGGTTCTTGCCGAAATAAGCGGTCATCGCCTTGTGCAGCTTGCCGGCATCCTTCACTTCCTCGACGTATTCTTCTATGTTTTTGCTGAGATATTCGGTGAAATCGGACCAAGTCATGGATATGCACTCCTTTTCGTTCTTCTTTTTTTAACCATACGCCAACAAAAAAACAAGGGACGGGAAATCCCCGCCCCTGCTTTTCGGTTATTGTTTGTTGAGGGTTTCCGCGCTGGCGGCTTCCTCTTCGGTTGTTCCCTCGAGCAGGTTCATCACTTTCGGGAACCAACTCATGAATAGGGCATCGGCCTGTTCGTCGCCGCTGCCGAATTCGTTGTCCCACCAACGGTCGCCCAGGCTCGGATCGTCGCCCCAGACGCCGCCGCGGTGGCCGTTCATGCCGGCCGTGAAGTTCTGTCCGTGGTATTTCAACGGGAAGACTTTCACGCATTCGGCGTTCTGTTTCCGGCGGGTCCACATCTCGACCAAACCGGAGGTGCAGACTTCGAGCGTGAGATCGATGACGATCCCCCAAAACGTGCTGGAATAGAGCGCGGTCTTTATGAGGCTGCCAGCCTTTTTCAGGCCATTGCCCAGCCGGATGGCGGTTTTGCCGATTTTGGCCGCATTGGTTGCGGTCGAGGCCATGCGCGAAGCTGTCCGGATATCCTTGTAGGCCTCCACAATATCATCGCCGTTCTCGACAATTTCGGCGGCCACTTTTACGCTGTCGGTTTTCAAGGCGGCGTTCACCGCACCGAAGATTTTTGCGCCCTTGTCCGCTTTTGTGGCGGCTTTGGCGGCTTTGCGCGAGGCTTTGGCGGTCTTGCGGATCGCTTCCATCTGATCGATGATCGTGTCGATGGTGGCGCTGGAGGAACGGATCTCCTGCAGGTAGTCCGCCATCCGCACGAGGTTCGGGTCACCGATGACCTTGCCGAGGTTGCGGTAGTAGAAGGAAACACCTTTGCGGGCCACCTTGTCCAGATAACCCGGAACCCCGAAGCGGTTCAGGAACTCGGCCGAAAGGTCCATGAAATCCGCATACAAGCGGGAAACGACATGGCTCAATCCGCCGGCAATGGCGCCGATGATGAGATGTTGTGCGCTCTTGACCGCCAGGTTTTTGAAGGTCGAAAAGACTTTGTCCGGCAGGTAGAGCATCTCCGAATCGAAGGTTACGACATAGGCATCCGGTTCGATGCTGGTCACAAAACCGGTTTCCAGACTCATCGAATGGTGCACGGCTTTGACGAGGTGGATGCCCTGCATTTCCAACGACGTGTCGTTCAGGAAGCAGATGTCATGGGGTTTGACGGTGGCGTCCCCGATCACGGTGTAATTGCCTTTGTACATGTCCTTCATGTAATCGCGCACGGTGGAATGGCCGTATTTCTGCGCTTGCGCTTCGGCGGTCCAGTAGTTGGTGGTCATGCCCTGGAAGATGCCGCTGTCGATGCCTCCCCAGCGCGCGACCAGGTTCGCTTCCACAGTGGTGGTACGTTGGCGGTCGAGGCGGATGTCGTTGTCCGCCTGGAACGGTCCGGCCGAAAAACCGTCGTAGTTGACGATGACGTTGTTGTAGACGCCTTCCTCGGAAGCGCGGACGTCATTCGAAAGGATGTTCCAGTTGGAATCGTAGGTGTGCGCCTGCATGTAGGTCTTCTGATGCTGCCCGAGCAGTTCGCGGGTCCATTTCTTGGCCGCGGCATCGTAGTGGAAGGCATAGTCATAGGCATAGGTGACCGGCCAACTCGGTTTGCCGAAGAACAGGGTCGAACGGGTATTGAACGGCAGCACCGCCCCGACGTAATCGGTCGAACACAGCGCAAACGTCTGGATGATGTCCCAGGGCGTGTTGCCGTAGACCTTGATCAGGATGTTGTCCTCGTCGTAGTCGCTGGTCAGTTTTTTGTCGTCGATCCCGTCCAGGATGCCGCCGAACAGCCCGTCGATCAGGCCAACGCCGGAGCCGTTCTCCTTCATCCATTGCGAGCGCGTTCCTTGCCCGTTTTGGGAATAGATGTTCTGGGCTGCTTCGCCGTATTCGCCTGACCAAGGGATCCAGGTGCCGTCCGGCGCTTCGACGGTCGAGCCGAAATGAATGATGCCGAGGGCGCCTTCCTTGAAGAATTCCCCTTCGGATGCGTCATTGATCAGATCCTTGACCCAGTTGCCTTTCGAAGTCAGCAGCTTGCAGATGTAGTCGGAAGGCTCGATGACCTTGAACAGGCCTTTGTTCTTGTCTTCCTCGTTGCCGGAGATGGTGTTGCAGAGTTCCAAGCCGTCGCCCTGGCACGTCAGTTCGACGACCTCGCCGGTGCTCATTTCCGTGATGGTGCCGTTGAAGACGATCGGCAAGTAACGGGCATCGGACCCGTAACCCATGCGCAGGTGCACGCGCGCGCCGGTCTGCAGCATCATTGTTTTGAACAACTGCTTGCGGGCGACGAGCAGTTCCTCGTCCGGAATGTCATCCACGTAGTTATCCCAGAACACTTCCGACCAGAAGGACGGGCTGTTCAGTTCGCTGTATTCCATATCCTGGCGTTTGGTCGTCAGGCCGCCGTACATGTTCGCCATCGTGATGACAGCCGTGTCAGCCGCAATCTTGCGCGATTTGTAGACGTCGATCGACTGCAGGGCATTGTAGCCGTAGAAGTTGTCCCAGGTGCGGAAGTTGTTGAACCACTTGCCCTCGTCGATGATCTGCAGCGAGAAGGACGGGAAGGCCCGCAGCATCCGGCCGGTATGGTCGAACTGCAGCATATCCACGAACATGCCCTTGAATTTCTCCTCGGTCGTCCAGCGTTCCATGTTGTTGTTGATGATTTCGACCGTTGCTGCGGAGATCATCTCTTCGTAGCGCGCATCGGTTTTGTTTGTTTTCGCAAGTGGGTGGTAGATTTTGTAGATCGTTTCGTTGATGCTGCTGTTGATGGTGTAGATGCCGTGTGCGGCTTCCGTCGTCGCCAGGATGCATTCCTGTTGGAAGATCTCCATGATTTCCGCAAAATAGGCCGAGGTGTCCGGCGAGACTTTGCCGCCCAGATAGCTGTCCGTTTCCTTCGGGTCATGGTCGGGATCGGTGACGGCTTTCGGCAAGGCCGCGCCGGCTTGGGCGCAGACCGCCCAATCAAGCGGACGCGAGGCGATTTCGACATAGTTGGATTCGGTCGCCTGTTTGTAGGCAGTGACGAAGTCCGCCACGACCGCCGACACGTTGGCTTTCCAGTCCCAAATCCATTTCTGGGCTTGGGCTTTCGATTGCGCTTCGGTCAAACGGGCGCCCATGATGCCACATTTGGTCGGGATGCCGTTGGCGTTCAGGTCGTAGATATTGGCACTGCCGTCCTCCTGGAACTGCATCCAGCCGGATTCCCCGGCGATGATGGAACGGCAATAGCCCATCGCCCGTTGGAAGAGCATGTGTTTGCGCACGTATTTGTTCGCTTGCGAAATTTCACTGGCGTCGCCGATGCCGAATTCGTTGCCGGTCTTGGTCGGCGGACTGCCGTTTTTCAGCTTCTCGGACTTGCCGCCGTCGCCCAGGATGGCCTTCCAGGCCTTGTAGGTGGAACTGTAGATCTGTTCCGGGGTGGCCCAGGTGAATTGCCCCAACGGGTTGCCCTCGTAATAGTCGGCGCAGGTGACGGTGCCCAGGCTCTTTTCGTTGTTTCCGGTCAGCGTATCGCGCTCCTCGCTGACGAAGACCAGCCAATCCGGATCCAGTTTGCTGTCGAATTTGTTGATCAGGCTCTTGGCCAGATACAGCCAGACTTCGTCCGTCGTCGGGTTGCCGGCGGTCCGTTCCTTCACCCATTTGTCGTACTGTTTCTGGGTGCCGGCAGCGTTCCAGCCTTTCCATTCCGCATAGGTCGGGATGGCGTTCAGGGCATCTTTGTCTTTCAGGAAGGCTTCGACGGCGTTTTCGGCGAAGGCGGTCTGCGGTTCGGCCAGGACCGTGCCTGCCGTTGTTTCCGTGGTTTTGTCGACGGTTTCGGCGGAACCGAAGCCAGCCCATTCCAGCCACGGGTCGATATATTCTTCGTTGGCGGCGGCGTAAGCCGCTTCGAAAGCGTCATTGTCGTCGAAGGAGATCGGTTTTTCGTTTTTCGTGCTCGATTCGCCGCTGATGCCGTTGGCGTCCGACCAACGTGTGACCGCTCCCCGTGTGCCCTCGACAAAGGTGTTCAGCCATTTGCGCAATGTGTGCTCGGTGCTGAAATAGAAATCCGGGTCGAGATAGACTTGCTGTGTGCGGTTCTCGAGGCTGGCGACTTTGCAGTTCAGGCGGCCGATGTCCGCCATCAGTTCGCTTACGAGCGGCAATTCCAGATCCGGATAGATTTCCATGTTGCGCATCTTTTCGTGGATGTACATCGCATCCAGAGCCGGGTCGTAACTGCCCAGCCCGCGGTCTTTCCATTGATCGTCCGGATTGCCGCCGGTGTAGCCGTAAAGGGCTTCCTGCCGGCGTTGGGTTTTGTCGAAGGCCGTCAGCGTCAGGCGGATTTCGAACACGCCGGGTTGTGATGGCAATGTGTCGTACTGGATCGCCTGCGGCACGACCGTTTGGATGCCGAACAGGTTGACGAGCGGATTGTCCACACCCATGAAACCGGAAACCATCGCTTCGCGGTATTCCCGGACATAGCGTCCGATCGTGCGCATCAGTTCCTCCATAGCGGCGACGCCCGCTTCGTCCGTCCGGAACGTCAGTTGGATCTGCGGGTCCTGGGCGCCGAAATATTGCATCGTCGGCGTTTCGGCTGCTTCCACCTGCACCAGCGACAGGTTGTTCTCGAGCGCCACGTTCAGGCTGACCGGTGTCAGATTGCGGATCGGGAAATCGACCATCTTCATCTGGTATTCCGACAGGTTGATGATCTGCGCCAAGGCGTTGTATTGGCGCTCATAGGCATCCATCTCTTTGTTGACGGTGCTGCGTTCCAGTTTGGTCTTCATCAGCGTCAGGAAGTTCTTGCCTGCGCCCAGATCGCCGGCCGGGATCAGATAAGCCTGGCCTTCATGGGCTTTGGTGTCCCCACTACTGATGTCGAGGATTGCCTTGCATTCCGCGAACAGGTCCTGCATCGTTTGACTGACCAGATAAATCTGGAAGAAACCGGGCAAGTCCGCCTGGATGCTGTCTTCATAGAGGACCGGGGCATGAGCATCCCAGATCGGGCCGAGGAAGCCGACACCGCTTGTGATTTCCCGGAAAGTGAAGAAGGCGGCGTCGGCCGGTTCGGTCGTCAGGCGGCTGAACAGCCCCTGATAGACAAAGGTGGCGCGGTTGGAGATGCCGGTTTCGACGCTTTCGCCGTAGAGGGCGATGGCGATTTCCTGGCCGAGCGTCGTTTCCTTGAAGTCCAAGCCGTTGAAGTTGCCGGAAGGTCCGATGGAAGGCTTGAACCAGTTGTTGAGTTTGTCGTAACCGATGCCTTCATGGGCCACCACCGGGATTTCCCGGTAGCTGTCATAGGTGTCCAACAGGTTCTTTTCCTTGACGATGGCCAAGAAGCGTTCGTATTGGTCGAGGGCTTTTTGGATGCGGCTAAGGTCTTCGTTCACCTGGCCGGTTGCGGTGTCGGTGTTGAGCAGGTCCTGTTTGTATTCGTAGGGCGTCTTCATGCTGCGGTACTGGCTGATGGCGTCCTTGCGGGCCTGCAGCTGCGCTTCGTCGACGATCGAGAAAGTGATTTGGTTGGAAAGGTAGTCGACTTTCGGCAGGTAGCTGCGCCACGGCACGTAGGTGGCCGGCTGATGCAGCAATTGCTGGTAATGCCAACGCAACAGCGGGTAGTTCAGCACATTGCCCAGCTGGGTTTTGCCCATCAGGTACGGCGCACTGTCGAATTCCTCGACCACGAGCGTCACTTTCAGCGCTTCCGGGAAACCTTCCACCGTTTGGACGCTGAGGTTGCGCAGCACGACGTTGTGGATCTGCAGCGTTTCGTTGATGTATTCGTTGTCGATCGGCAAAAACGGCGCCTTCTTGAACTGCGCCAGCAACGGCCGGAAGCCGTCCATCGCATAGACGATCTGTTCGCCGTCCGCGCGTTCATAGCCGACCGACTCGGTGCCGTTGATGTCTTCGAGGCTGTGGAAATACAGGTCGAGCGAAAGCACGTTGCGGGTCGAACCGACCTGTTTCTGCAGCGAGGATTTCGCGCGCAGCGTTTGGACATTATCGGTCTTGAATTGTTTGGTCGATTGGATGGCCAACGGCGGGATCGGCAACAAGACGTCGCCGATGCGGACCATGTTGGCGTAGGCCCAAGGAACCTCTTCCTTCTGCTCGCCGGCATTCTCCGGATAAAGCGCCTGTACCCGGTCATCGTAAGCCGGCACATAACTGATGTCATTGTTGATGTAGCCGTGCAAGGCCAGGTCTTCGCGGTAAGTGGCCGATTCCCGGCCGACCGACTGGTCCTCGAAGGAAGTTGTGTCGCTTCCGGATGCGCGGATGTCTTCGGCTTCAGCTTCCATATCGGTATAGAACGGGTTTTCGTCGCTGTCGCCAACCTTTGGCGCTGCCGTCAGCCCCATCTCGACCGGCCATTCGCCGATCTTGATGCCGTCCGTCGTTTGGGCGGTTTCGTTGCCGACGAACTCAGCCAGCGGCACATAGGCGCTGGATCCGGCTTCTTCCCGGGCCGCGATCGCATCAGAATACAGTGGGCGCAGCATCTCCTTCGAGACGTTGAAGCCCTTGACGCTGCCGCTGTTGGCGGCCTGTTCGGCTTCGGCCAGCGTCGTGTAGGCGGTCGCGTAGAGGTTGCCGTAGAGATTGCCGTCGTGGGCATACGGTGTGTTCGTGGACCGGTTGTACTGCAGACTCAAGGCCAGAATGGTCCGGTTTTTCAGGATCTTGGCATTGTAGTCGCCCGCTTCCGCAGCGGCCCGGTCGATGATGCTTTCGCTCACGCCGTAACGGGCGGCATTGTCGGTATTGTCGCCTTCGTATTCGAAGGCATAGATGCCCAGATAGTCGACGGTTACTTGGCTGCCGATCGTGAGCGCTTGGTTGCCGATTTTGGCCGGACGGTTTTCCTTCGCCGGCCAGTAGAAACCGAGGATGTTGGCCCGGATCTGATCACCGGCCAGAATCTGTTTCGAGAAGCCGTCCAGGAAAACCCAGTATTTGTGGACCGAACCGGCGGCGCGTTCTTGCACGGCCGTGACCACGTCTGCCTGCGCCGGGCTGGTGGCGGTCGTTTGGACCGGTGACGGGGTGTCCGTTGCCGAAAAAGCCGCTGCCGGATCGGTTGCGGCGGTCTCTTCGGTCCCGACATAACTCGTGTTCTTCGCCTGCGTTCGCAGGAACTTGCTGGTTTGGGCAGTGATGGAGGCATAGGTGACTTTCGCCCCCAACAGATAGACCGACAAGGAACGGTCCTTGGCGATGCTGTGGCTCTGCATATTGAAGGTGAAGGGATACTGGGTGATGCCGCTTGCGATAGTGGCCAGCGTGTCGGTCAATGTGCCGTTGCTCAGCACGTTGCCGCCCACTCCGGTCGTGAAGGCCGCGATCGTTCCGGAAGGCAGCAGCGTTTGGATCGCCCAGGGATTTTCGGCGGTGGATTTCATGATGGAGATGAGCGTCGATTCGACCGTCGAACCCGATAGCTGATCGGCCGGTACGCTTAGGATATTGTTCAATTTATTTCCCCCTTTTGCCAACAAAAGCCGGGGTTTAGAACCCCAGCACCTTGTTGACAATATTCGTGAAGAATGACTGATCGAGCTTGTTGGTGTTGTCGGTGGTTTGGATGTTCATGTTCAGCGGAACGCCCGTCATGCCGGCGATCTGTTGGTTGACCAGACCGGCTATTGTGTCCTGATCGGCGTTGCCTTGGGCTGAGATGTTCATGCGCACCAGTTCTCCATTAGGTGTAACCCTTGCAGTCGGGGAGGTCAAGAGAGCGGCCGGATTTACCTGGACCGGCGTGGCTTCCTGTTGGGATTCGTTGCCTTCCGGCGTCGGTTCCCTGCGGAAAGCGGAAGTCAGTGCCCAGATGCCGGCGAAACCGGCCCCGACCATGGCGGCTTTCGAGTCTCCCAGTTTTTCGCCGAAGCGGAAGACATTCTCGGTGACGCGGGCGCCCAGGGAGGCATCCCCGGCCCGGCGCTGCATGGCCGTTTCCGCCAGCATGCCCAATTGCGAGGCGGTCGTGTCGATCAGGCTGTCCGGCACATCAAGCGGCTTTTCGGTGAGCGGCCGCAGGACGGTCTGATAGGTTTCGAGGATACGCGACTTGCCGCGCTCTTGGTTCTCGCGGAAAAGCGCTTTGGTGTCCTCGTCGAACAGTTCGGCCAGTTGTGCCACCTCCGGCGTTTCATTGACGAACACGCCGTTCTGCATCGCCCGGACCAGACGGCTGTCGCCGGCTCCGTTCGATTTGATCTGGTTGGCGTAATTGTTCTCGCCGTTGAACACGTTGACCGCCTGGTTGACCTGGGCGGTGTCCTCCAGGTATTGGCGCACATTGCCGGCGGTTTTGACGCCGGTTTCGTCGCCATCATCGATGAATTTCACGTTGGTCAGGGCTTCCATGACGGCATCGATATTGCCAGGCTTGATGCCCTGCAGGCCGTTCGGCAAGCCCAGCATGTCCTTCAAGTGCTGGTCGGCGGCGGACAGTTGTTCCGCCATTTCCATTTCCGGTGTCAATCCGACGGCTTTCGGGGTCAGTTTCTTCGTGCTGATCAGCGATTGGACAAGCGCCCCGCCGACCTGGTCATCACGGGTGCGGATCGCCGCAGCGACCGATTCCGGCATAAAGCCGCCGTTTTGGCGGTCGGTTGCCAAGCCGAGCACAAAATCCTTGTTGCGGCGGATGCCGACGATCGAGTTGTCGAGTCCGCCCAGTCCGAAGGCTTTCTCTTCCGCAGCCAGTGTTTTTAGCACCTCATCGGCGCCGGTCGTATAGGTGCGCATGAAGTCATTGGCTTGATCGGTGTCCATCGCGAAGGTTGTTTTCAGGATGTTCTGATACTGCAGGTTGCCGTTGGTGACATTGGCCAGGGCCTGCGTTTCCGCTTGTTGCTGCGCCTGGGCCAGCTGCTCGCTCGTCAACTTGTCCGCCCATTGCGTTTCGCTCATGCCGAGCGATTCCTCCAGGCCGATACCGGCCATCCGGCGGCGCTCTTCCGCGAACAAGCCGGTCCGTTCCTTCTGGTAGGACGTGTCCAACAGGTCGTTCATCAAACGTTCGGTGGTCGTTTGGCGTGAGTAGGCGCCGTTGCCGCTCAGTTTCTGGATGCGGCCGGCAATGTCCATGTGCCGTGCCCGCAGTCCCTTGAATTGTTCGACATCCTTGGAGTCGAAGTTCTTCTTGGTGCGGTAGTGGTCCAATACGGCATAGACCGTATCGCCATCGTGGTCATCGTCCAGTTCGAAGGCGATGGCTTTGTTGAGCATGATCCGTTTGCCGGCACGGTCGTCGACTTCGAAGCGGACAGCCGCCAGCGAACCCATTGTTTTGGTCGGTTGGCGGGTCACAAACCCGTTGACGTCGATCGTCGAACCGTATTCCCGGTTCATCCGCATCAGGATGTCATCCTGGATATGCTGATCGGTTAGTTCTTTCATATCGAGGTGCAGGCTTTCCGCCAGGTCTTCGACTTTCAGACCGTTGGCGGCATAGATTTGACGCTCGACCCCGTTGATCATCCCGGCGGCATTTTCGCTGGACAAGTACACCGTGTCCATGCGGTAGTTTTTGTTCATCGCCCAATCGCTGACGAGTTTGCCGTTTTCGAGGCGGATGTTGCTTTGGTCATACAGCTGCATCGGCGCGAAACTCCCCGATTTGGCGCTGAGCCCTTGTTGGACATGCAGCGTGCGGGCGCCCTTTTGGAAATCCCCCGGCTTGGTGGAGGTCAAGTAGCGGTTCAGGTTGCCCGTCAGGTCGCGGGTACTTTCGTTGACGCCTTGGCGCAGCTCGTCCTGCAGGCCGTCGGTGTGGGCCAGTTCGTCTTTGGTCAGGTCGCCGACGCTGTAGGCATAATAGCCGCTGGCATTGCGGTAGATCTGTTCCACATCGGCTTCGATCTGGCGCGGGATGTTGCTTTCGAAGTCATAGCCGCTGCCGGTCTGGAAATTGCCCGGGATGGCGACCGCCATCGTCTGGAACGGGCCTTTGGGTCCGTTCTGCAGTTTCAGGAAGACGTTTCCGCCGGTTTCCTTCTGGATATCCCCGATGGTCGTGTCCAGTCCGAGCGCTTCGTCGTAGACGCGGATCGAGTAGGGATCGGCCATTGTGCCTTCCGCATCGATGCGGGTCCGGTCGCGCAGGTCCGGCAAGCGTTTGTCCGGCTTGCTGTAGTTGATCACGAAGGCGCCCGATTCGGTGACGTGGACATTGCTGCCCTGGTCGCCTGCGTATTCCCCAGTAAGGTCGATGACGACGTTGCCTTGGCGCACCAGATCCTGGACGGTCAGTACCTTGTCGTTTTGGTTGATGGCGCTGAGCACTTCTTTGCCGTAGGCATAGTGGGCCTGGGCTTCCTCGTTGTGCGTGGCCATGTCTTTGTAGAATTGGAAGATCGCACTGTCCGATCCGTAGGTCCGCTCCAGCATGTCGATTTCCCGCATCGACAATCGGGCTTTCGTGCCGAGGCCTTGGTAATCGGCCGTGTCATGGACTTGCGAAGGCATCGCCAGGACCGACTGATCCAATCCGACGCCCGTTTCCATGTGCTGCACGAAGGCGGCGAGGCCCTTTTGCCCGGTGACGCCGTCCAACCCGACGGCATCCCGTCCGCCATCGAAGATCAGATAGGCGCCGGATTCGGCCACGGCGGCTTTTGTATCCAGACCGAGCGGTTTCAGGGCCGGCACAAAGGTGTTGGCCAGGGCCGCCTGTTGGACTTCAACTTTGCTCAGATCGCCGACCGTGTATTGCGGATTCTCCGTCAGGAAGCGGGAAACCAACGGTAAGGCTTCCGCCTGGCCGCCCGCGACCGCATCCATATTGTTCAGGAAGGCGGCTTGGCTGGTGTGGATCGTTTCCATCACCATTGCGCCGCCCTGCCCCCGGCCCTCTTTGAGGTTTTCCATGACCTGTTCGATGCGCACGCCGTTTGTCGGCGGGTACAGACGGTCGAGGCCAGCCTGCGGCATCGAAACCAGCGTGCCCCGGTCACCCCCGTAGGCCGTGACCATCTTGCTGCCGTCCTTCATCTGCGTCACCTGGTCGAGGATCAGTTCCTTGCGGCCGTTGATATCCTTGTAGCCGACAATCTGCGAGTTCTGCTGGATGCGGTACTTGTGGGCTTCATGCACCGAATCGAAGACTTGTTCATCGCCTTCTTCGATGCCCCCCAACACATATTCCTGCGTCAGCACGCCGACGGTCAGGAAGCCTTTGTCGTCCACCAATTCGTTGGCGACCATCTGCTCGTAGGTGATCGGTTTTTCGAAACGGATGCTGGTCTGTTTGTAGCCGTTCGGAGTCGGAACGCCTTTGCCGGCCACAACCGCTTCCCGCTGGGCCTGCAGTTCGGCCAGTTCCGTTTCCAGTCCGGCCATCCCGGTCCGGTCCCCGCTGCGGATGCGGGTTTGGATGGCGGCTTCGGTTTCGCGGATTTGGGCATCGATGCCGTGGATGCTGCCGTTGGTGGCATAGCGGGCCACCAGTTCCTGGAATTTGTCCGGCAATACTTCGCCGGCTTTCAGTTTGACCGGGATCCGGTCCTTAATGCGCGTTCCCTGCATGATTTCCTGCGATTGGATGATCTGGCCCTCGTCGATGGAAACCTTCCTGTAGGCGCTCAAAATGGCGGTTTCTTCATTCAGTTTGTTCTGCAGGTCGGCCATCTTCTTGTCGTTCGTGCCGGTCTTGCTTTCATGCATCAACTCCTGGATCTGGCGGTTCAGGTCGGCGATGATGTCTTGCGTGCTGGCTGTGGCGCGCTTGATGTCGGCGGCGAGCGTGAACTCATCCGTGAACTTGGTGTTCAGGACGACTCCGCGCATTTCCTTTTGTTGGGTGGCCGTCGCCAGATCCTCATAGAATTCGGAGGAACCAAACTGCAGTTTGCGGTCGATTTCGCTTTCGCTGTAGCCCATTCCGCGCAGGGCTTGGCGCATCGGTTCTCCTTCAATGACGTGGTAGTTCTGCGCTTTGACGATGTTTTCCCGCAACGGCTGGTTGCGTTCCCCCATTGGCGTGGCCGAAGTCATGTTGCGCAGGTAGAACTTGCCGGTCGCATACTGCTTGTCGTTCAGACCGGCATTGGACAATTCGAAACCGAAGGTCTTGCCGAGGCTTTCGTTGGCTTCGTATTCAAGACGGGTGCGCACATCGCGCCGCAATTCCTGGGTACCCCGGAATTTCAGGGTCGGGGAAATGAAGTCGCTTTCGAGGAAGTTGCCCCGGTAATGCTTTTCCCCCTTCCAAATCTGATATTCCTCCCAAACACGTTCATGGTCGCGGGCCAACAGATTGTCCGAATAGTCGCCCATCTTGATCAGTTGGCCGGAAATGGCGTTGCGCTGCAGCGAACCGTGGCCGTAGGACTGCAACGGGTCGGCATCGCCCGCGAAAGTGCGCGAGATCTGTCCGCTGGTGATGGCGGAACCGTAGCTTTGGACCGCCCGTTTCGCTGCTTCGACGCGGCTGATCGGTTGGCCGGTCGCTTTGGCGCGGGCCATTTCGCGCTCGATCCGCTCGGGAATGCCGGCAATGCGGGTCCAGGCGCGGTCCTGCGTGCTGGTGATGCCCATTTTCGGGATGGCCGTGCCGAGTGCGGGATCGCCGAAGACGGCGTCGTATTGGTTGGTCAACCCGATGCCGTTGACGTCGACGGTCGCATCCCGGTTGTAGAACGGCAGATTGAACTGGGTGATGCGCTCATCCAGCAGTTTTTCCTCCATCGTCATGCCGGCGATGTTGACATTCGGGGCGCCGAACGAGAAGACGACCCGGTCCGTTTCCGGCACGTAGTCCATGGCGATGCTGTATTTGCCGCGGAAGGCGGTCAACATCTCACTTAGATAGGCATCGGTGTTGCCGTGTTTGGGGTTGGAGAAAATCTCCTTCGTTGCGAACTGGTTGTCGAAGAACTCGGAAATGGCGTCGTTGCGTTGGATCTTTTCACGCACCAGGTCGCTCGGCGTGAATAGACCGCGGTAGTCCTTCACGACCGCTTGGCTGGCGATGGTGGCATCCGTCAGTTTGCGGGATTTGGCGACGACCGTCTGCAGGTAATCCAATTGGTCTTCATTCAAAGGCGCCGGCATCACTTTGCCGGGCCCGATCGGTGCGACCAGTTTTTGGCCGGGGATGCGCGAAACGACGCGCTCATCGGTCTGGGAAACCTCAAACAGCCGGTTGGCGATCGCGCTGGTTGTGCCTTCGGACACGCTGTTGCTCTTGCTGAGTTCGCCGCGCAATTCTTCCTCGAACTGGACCCGCTCCGCTGCAGTCAGATTGAAACCGGCCAGGAAAATTTTCGCGTTCTGGAACGGCTTCGCCACATTCCTGCCCTTGCCGTAATCCAGGCTTTTGCGCAAGCGCTCCGCAATCGCATCGGGGCTTTCGACGTTGATGTAGGTGGTGGCTCCTCTCGCGGTGGAAATCGGCAGGCGGCGCATGCCGTCGAAACCGAACTCATTGGCGGCATTGCCGTAGCGTTTCAGCCAAAGATCGTGGGCCGTCTGGACCATTTGGTTCTGGACAGTGATGCCGTGAGCGCTTTTGTCGTTGCCGATTGCTCCGAGAATGCCGCCCATGAAGGACCGTTCCGTCTGCAGCACGCCTTCCAGTTGGGCGATCTTTTCGACTTTTTCGTAGCCCGTCAAAAACTTGCCGAGCGGGTTGCCTTCCTTGTTCAGTTCCGCTTGCGCCGCCAGGATGGCTTGGCGCATCAGGTCGTCCCCGGTCGCACCGGTTTTGGCCAAAGCATCGCGTTGGGCCGTGTAGGTATCCAGCACTTTATACACGCCATCAAAACGCTTTTGCGGCGCCTTCATGTCCGGATCGAGATACGGTTCGTAGAGGCTGTCGTAGAAACGGCGGGCTGCATCGCGCTTGGCGTTTTTGATCTGCGCCTGCAATTGTTTGCTCGGGATGCCTTTCTTGGTCCGGCTCAGATGGCTGTCGATGACATTCGCCAGTTCAGCTTTGTTGGAGCGGTAGATGATGCGTTCGGTGCCGTCTTCGACATCCTGGAAACGCAGGGCGAACATGTTTTTGCCGTCCACCTGCACATTGTCGTATTGGCCCACCAGTTTGTAGCCATGGCCTTCGATCAGCGGCGATTCCTGGAACGAACGCGTCAGGGCGGTTTCCTTGCCGACACGGTTGATCGTGACGTCGTATTTGCCGGCATTGCGACGGTAGCCGTTTTCTTTGTACTTGCCGGTCCCGCGGTCGGCGATGAAGATGTCGCCGTTGCGGACATGCTGTTGGACGTTCTTCTGGATGACGTTGTTTTTGTTCCAGTAAGGGATGGAGGCATTCGCCACTTTGATGGTCGTTTCGACATCGGCCTGGCCGAAATGCGTGTCTCCGACTGCGACACCCAATGCCGACCCCATGACGGAAAGCTTTTTGTTTCTGGAGCGCGGATTGCCCGGTGTGTTCAGGAATTGCGTGTTCAGCCCAAGCACATCCAGTTGGGCTTTGGCTACGCTTTTGGCGACCGAGCGCCGTTTTGTGTAGCCGACTTCCTCGCTCATCTGGGCCACCACTTCGGCCAAACCGGGCTGGTCGAAGGCGCGCACGTTCTGGCCGGCATAGGTTACGCCGGCTTTGCCTTTGTTGTGCAACAGGTCCAATACATTCGTTTTCGGCGTGATGTAGCGCGAATCGGTCTTGTTGTTCAAGCCTTCCCGCATGCGGCGGATGTTTTTGGCGTCGGTCATCGCCCAGCCGGTGCTGGGTTTGTTCGGGGATTGGGCTTCGACGGTCGCAAATAGCATGCCATCGATCTTGGTCTTGCCGAACTTGGCGTTGTCGTCGTAGAGCGCCAGGTCGGCCAAAGCGAAGCGTTCCGCTTCCGTCATTTGATGGTAGTAATCGGGATTGTTTTCGAGTTTGGTCAAGGTTTCTTTGGCCCAGCGGGTGGATTTTTGGCGCATCCCCATCGAGATGGAGACGGCTTTTCCGGTCGGCTCGAAGGCATTGCCCGTGAAGACGGTGTCCTGCAAAGCGAATTCATGGATGTCGAAGAAATCCAGATCGCTCTTTTTCAGGCGGTTCTCCCCGAAAGTCCCGATCGTTTCCAGATCGTAGAAAGTCACGGGGCTGCCCGGTTTCAGCTTGCGCAGCGCCTGTTCGGCTTCAAAGGAACTGGAGGCTCCGCCGACGGTGCGGCGACTTTTGGAGGTGGTCAGGTTCAGGGTTTTGCCTGTGCCGAACAGTTGCTTGGTGGCTTTGAACCCTTCCTCCATGCGGGCCAGTTCTTCGGCGACAGTGTTGTTGTTGTGGACGCCGTTTTCGGCGAACATATTGATGGCGTTAGGGAAGCCCGACGGTACGATCGGGATCCCGAATTTGGATTTCAATGCCAAGCGGTTTCCTCCTTCTTTTTTGGGGGGTCAGCCCCATAAAAGGCGGCTACCCCTGCATGATTTGCTGATGCAAACCGGTCTCGATTTCTTTGGTGCGGTCTCGTTCGATCTGAAAATCGGTCTGGATCTGGTCGCTGTCGGCTGCGGACGTGGACAGCGTGATCTGGACATTCTTCAAGCCGGCCCCGCGCAGGATTTCTTCCAGGCGCGCTTTGTTGATGCCGGAGGAAAGGCGGGCTTTGTTGACGGCGACCGCTTCGGCGTTGGAGGCTTCCGCAATCCGTTCGTCGTCTTCCCAATAGTTCGCTTCCGTCAGTTCGATGCCTTCGTTCTTCATGACCTTGATTTTGATGTTGTCCAACGCTTCGCGCGGATCCCATCCGGACCAGTCTTTGCCCGGCAAATTGTGGGTTTTGAAATAGTCATCCAGACTTTGTTGTCTGTCGACTTTCATGCCGAATTGCTGTTGGTAGATGGCGCGTTGGTTTTCCGGCACCAGTTGGAGAATCTCCTCGCGCTCCCGCGGCGAAGCTTTGGCGAAAGCGGTGAAGTATTGCTTGTCTTTGGTCGGCAAAGCCCGGTAGACATTGTTGAAGTTCTGCGTCTGGGCGGCACCGTAAAGGGTCGATTCGAATTCGTCCTTGTAGCGCAAAGCCAGTGCCGTGTAGGAATCAACCGGACCGGAGGAACGGTCGCCGTCCAGTTGGGCCAGCTGGGCTTCCACCTCGGCGAGTTCGATCTTTTGTTTCCATTCCCAGCCCGCTCCGCTCTTCTTGTTGATGGTCAGCCACTTCTTGCGGTTTTCCAGTGCCCGTTTCAGGCGTTTGTGGTTCTTGCCTTTCTTCTGTTCTAACGCAAAGAAACGGTCGAGGTCAACGCCTTCCTCTTTTTCGGCCAGATCTTTCGTGCGTTCGTAGAGGCCTTTGTATTTGACGTATTTCAGTTTGTCGAAATACTCATCGATGTCGCGTTCCTTTTGGCGGCGTTCCGGGATAACCAGCCGGTCGCGGCCGGGCGTCACTTCATCGGCGGCTTCGCGCAGCGTGTTCATGCCGGCAGCCACCCCACTGATCAAGCCGAGGCTGAGACCGACATAACCTTTATGCTGTTTCGAGAACAGGCGGCCGATGCCGTAGCCTTCGGCGAAGGCGATGAGTGGATTGCGGTCGGTGATCGTTTCCATCATCGGACGCAGCCAGCCATCGATCGGATGTTTCCAATCGCGCCAACTCTTGCCGTACAGTTCGCGACGGTAGGCTTCAACCGGACTGCGCACCTGCAGGAATTTATCAAAGACGACCCCGAGGATCGGAACCTGCGGCAAGATGTCGTGGGTGACGCGTTCGACCAACCCCCCGACTGTCAGCGCCTCCTTGGAGAAGAGCGCCACAGTGGAGGTGGCGGAACCGTCGTCATGGACCGTGACTTTTCCGCCGTGGGCTTCATCGTGCTTCGACAGGTAGTAGTTCAGGTTGGCCCCGCTGCCGATGCCGTGCAGGCCGCCCAGTGTGCCCTTGCCCGCGTGCGGCGTGTAGACGACCGCGCGCATCGTGTCCATCATATCGTCGCGGACGCGGCGGTTCGGATCGGCATCGAGGGCGACTTTCAGGCGGGCGCCCTTATGGATGAACTGGCCGATCAGTTCGCTGTTTTCCGTGTCTTCGGTCGTAACTGTGACCCCGGCCAGTTTCAGCGGGTTCTCGCCGTATTCCTTCGTCAGGAAGCGGTTGTTGTCGATGACGCGGGTGACGGTGACGTTCTCGTAGACCACGTCGGCGTTCTGGAAGCGTTCCTCATAGAAGGTTTTCTTCTTGGTCTTGGTCCGCACCTGTTCACGGATGTTGCGGTAATCTTCCTGTTCCGCTTCGGACAGGAGGCCGTTTCCGTTCAGGAGCGCCATTTCTTTCTTGGCTGCCCGGTATTGGTCCGAGTAAGGCGCTACGTCAGCCAGGATGCGGAAGCGGTCCATGGCCGAGTAATTGCCGTTGGCGTCCTTCTTGACCCCGTAGAGTTTTTCGTAGGCCTCCCCGGGCAGGCGGATTTCGCCGTTGGCAACCTTGCTGTAAGGATCCCCGTGGAGATAGTCCGTGAAATATCCCGGGCCAGGCATCCAGAGGGGCATTTCGTTCCGGATCGGGTTGTAGTAATGCCGGTTCGGATCCCGCGGGATGTACCGGCGGCCGATTTCGGACAGGTCGCCGCCCAGACCGCCGAGATTCATGTCCCAGAAGTCGCGGTTGTAGTTGCTGAACAGATCGGAACTTTCGAGCGTCTGGCCCCGGCCGGACTCATCCCAACCGAGCAAGGTCTTGCTGCCGAAGCCGTAGATACCGGCGAACTCGCCCAGGTTGTAGAAGACATCCCGCGAAACCCCGTCTTTGGAGAACAGGGCATTCTGGTTCGTGACGTCGCCCAGATTCTGGACGGCGAACGGATCGCCGAGCGTGCCGGCTTGGGAAACATAATCGCTGCGGTTCGTCGTTTTGGCATCGGTCAGGTTTTGGTTTATGATTTTCAGCATGGCTTGGGAAACATTGCTGCCGTACCCGTTTGGCTGTGGCGCACCGAAGAGCGGGATATCCCCGCCGAAGAAGCCGTTGCCCGCTTGGGCGCTCGTGATGGCCGAGCCTATCCGTTGGCCCGGTGTCAGGTTCGGCAGGCTGATGAGCGGAACGTTTCCGCCCAGCACCCCGTCCCCGTCGCGGAAACTGGCGAAGGCGGCGCGCAGGCGGTCGCCAAGGGTGTATTCGAACTGTGGCAGGACGCCGGTGTCATTCAGGAGCGAGGCCGCCATCCGTTGGCGTTCGCCGTTGAACTGCATGGCATCGCCGACCAGCGCTTCCTCGTCGTATTCGCCGTTCTCGTCCTTGAGTCCGGTCAGGTTCACGTCGTAGGTATCGCTCTTCAAGACGGTGGCGCCTGTCGGTCCGACATTCAGCGTGCCGCCGGCGTTCATGTTCAGGTAGGCCGCTGCCAGCCGTTCGTTGTAGTCGGTCAGGTATTGCTCATGCGCCCCGCGCAGACGACGGTTGGTCCGCTGCGGTTTGAGGATGCTGGAAACCGCCTTGTCGACAACCGGTCCGACGACCGGGATGTTGTCCAGTTCGGCAAAGCCGCCGGTGACGGCCCACGGGCGGTCTTCCGCATGTTTCTTTTCATAGTGGTACGGATCGGTCAGGAAATGCTTGATCGGCGCGAAGGGATGCGATAAGGTCGGCATCCAGTTGTTGGCCCAGTATTCGCGTTCCGATCCGTACATGTTGTCGGAATAGGCATAGTCGGATTTGAGTTTGCGGTACCAGTTGGGTTCGTAATGGTCGACTTTGTCGCCCCACCACGGCGAGGAGGAACCGATCGGCCAGTAGCGGCCTTTGCGGATCGGGTCTTCGCCGGATTCGTAATAGCTTTTCAGGTCTTCCGGACTGCGGAAATCGGAAAAGGCCCCGAGCGTGGCGGCATTGAACGCTTTGACCGGCGTCCATTCCTTGACTTGTTCCATGTAGGGGAAGATCTGTTCCAACGAACGGCCCATATGGTTCAGCCCGGTCGCTTCCTTGACCCAGTTGACGTCTTGATGCATATTGACGTAGGTGTCGGCGGCGGTGTCGCTGGCGGTATCGCCGGTCATGTCATCCAGATTGTGCAGTTGTTGAAAGGCCATGTAAGGCAAGACGATCCGTCGTCCCCATTGGTTGAAGAGGATCGATTGGAAGCTGCCCTTCTTGTCGTTCGGCAAGCCGAGTCCGATGTCCTGCAGCGGCGCATCGAGACGGTTGCCCCAGAACCAGGCGTTGGCGGTGCGGTCGGTGATGCGTCCGTGGGTCGGACTGGCGAAGGCTTCTTCGAAGAAGGCTTTGGCGCTGTTCGTCAGTCCGCTGGCGACAGCCATGGCTTGCTGGACCGCCGGATTGGCGCCGGACGGACTGTCGGCTGCAGCCGTGTAGGCGGCATTGAAGGCTTCCAGTGCGGTCGTTTTGTGCTGGATCGGGGAATAGATCTGCGAACCCAACAAGTCTTCCATTTCCTGTCCGGCGCCCGTTCCGTACCACGGATCGGCTTTCTTCAAGGAGACCTGCAGGTTGGCCAGTTCGCGCGGGTTTTCCTCGACGAAGAAATCGTAAATCTCATCCATCGCTCCGGCGGCTTCAATGGCCGAAGCACTCTGTTGCTTCTGGTTGAAATAGGACATTTGGGAAAGCGAACGCAGTTGGTACAGTTCCTCCTGACCGGCTTTCGTGAAGGTGCCTGCCATCATGGCGGTCTGGACGAGTTCAGTGACCGGTTTGCCGGCGGCCTCCGAAGACAGGAGCGCATACTGTTCGATCAGACGCTTCATGTCGGCGGTGGCCGAAACGGTCCGTTCCTCGTAGTCCTCGAACATGTTCAGGAATTCCGGCTTGATGATGTCCCGGTTTTTCAGATAGCGTTTGGCATTCAGGAAGCCTTCCTGGCCTTTGCCGTAGCGGTTGTAGAACATGTTGGCGATTTCGGCTTCGGTGTTTTCCAGGAAGCGCTGCGCGTACGGACTGTTGTCGTCGGCCAGTCGACCGCCACGGCGGTCGCGGTTATAAGCGATCTTGGCAGCAATATCGAGGATACCCTCGTCGTCCGTCATGCGGAACAGGTCGATGTCTTCGTTCAGACCGAGGTTGCGGTTCAGGACGGCGTTTAATTGCCCGTACACCATGTTTTCCGTCTCGGTGGATAAATCCTTTGTCCGTCCGTACAAATCGGCGTAGATGCGGTCTACGGCCTTCTGGGCCTCCGGTGTGTGGCGTCCGCCGCCCAATCCGTTGAGCATCGTATTCGGCAGGTTTTCGGCATAGTAGGGATCCTCGAACTTGGAGATGCTGCGCGAAAGGCGGCTCCAGACCGTTTCGTTCTCCTGGCCGATCGCGAACAGTTTTTTGAACGGATGCTCGCGGCCGTCGCTTTCGATATTGGTCCGCCCGGAGAGCGCTTCGCCGTATTTCTTGTAGAGGCCGTTGTGTGTGTTGACTTCGCGCATGCCGGTGGCCAGGATGTTCTGGTCGTAGTTGCCCACGAAAGCGGCATAGGCCGATTGCGGGTCCAATCCGCTCAAGTCATCGACATTGTGCGTCGAAAGGATGTCGCCGTTGGCGAAGACATAAGCCTGGGCGGTCGGGTTCGCGCGGGCGCCCTGGTTGCGGGCTTCGGCGGCCGGACGGGTGGACAGTTTCGTCTGATCGAGGAACGTCAGGATGCTTTCCTGGCTTGAATGGACCAGCCAGTTCGGCGCTTCCTTGCTGGCTTTGTAGGAATTGTAATGCAGCAGGTCGAAGGCATTGAAGTTCATGAACGGGACTTTGAAATGGTTCTGGCCAAAATCGGCCGCGTCGTCGATGGCCTTCTGCATCGGGCCGAGGTTGAGGACTTCTTGGGTTTTGACGTTGATCAGGATCTGGTCGGAGAACAGGTCTTTGCCCAGATCCTCGTCGGACAGGCCGTAGTTCTCGCCTTTCCTCAGATAGCGTTGGGCCAGGTTGGTTTTGGTGGAGATGATGCGGTTGGCTTGGTTGTCGGTGGTGAGGACCTCATGCGCCTGGTAGCCGAAATAGTCGCCCAGGAACGGGTCGTTGGTTTTGCTGGAGGGTTTCGTCAGGAAGAGGCGGCCATTGCGCTCGACGACGGCTTGGTTGACGGCGTCATCGATCGTGCTCGGACGGAACCCCCGGTCCCATAATGCTTTGTTCTTCCGCATCCAGCCAGTTGGGTCCTTTTCCTGGCGCAGCGTGTGGAATTGGCTGGCTTCGAAATATTGGTAATAGTTGAAGAGGCGGTTGTCCACGGGTGGTTTCAGCTGTTTGATGATGCCGTTCTGCAGGTATTCGCGCGCTTCGTCAGCTTGTTTGGCCGTGTGGACGCGGATGTCGTCACTGAACTGTAGCATGCCTTCGTAGAAGGTGTCGAACTGCTCTTTATTGGCCGGGTCGATCTTGAGCTGGTAGGCTTTTTTGCCGCCCTCCTCGGGGGAGAGCAAAGCATCGATCAGTCCTTTGTGGTAATCGCGGATGCCTTTGGCGTCCTCGAAGTCCGCCTTTCTGATCTCCATCAGTTCCGGATGGTCGAAGTACAGCTGTTTGATCGCTTCGGTGGACCCGGCGAAAATATCTTTATAGCGGCCGCCTCTGAAAGTCTCGATATTGTCGAGCGTTTCGACCATGAAATCTTTGCGGGCTTCCCTGCGGGCGGTCTGCCAGTTTTTGTTCGGTCCGGCGATCAGATCCGCTTCCTTACGCAAATCCTTCGGCAGAAAAGTTTGTGTATTCAGCGTCCGCTGTTTTTGGCGGGCGCGCAGGCGGGTTTCGAACATCTCGTCCGAATGCAGCGGCGTGCCGATGCGGGTCAGGGTGTGGCGGAGTTTCGGATCTTCCCCGTAGACATCGGTAACGGCTCCGGCGAAATCGCTGAGTTGGCCGGACAGTTTCTTGTAGGTTTTGGAATCGAAGGTCCGGGCCAGCCGGACTTTGTTGTCGGCCAGGAAATCGCCGATGCGTCCGCGGTTGGCGAAGCCGACGACGGCGACACCGGCTGCAGCTGCGCCTTTGAGGATGTTTTCTCGGCGGGCGCGGCGGGCTTCGCGCTCTTCTTCCCGTTCCGCTTGTCTTTGTTTACGGTTCTTTGCCAAAAGGTTCACCACTTTCTTTTATTCGATGCTGATGTCAGTGCCTTCGAAGGTGGACAACATCCAACTGGCTTTCGCGTACAGTTCCAACTGCAGCGGCAGCGGCATGTCCGTCAGTTCCTTCAAGGAATATTCCGGGAAACAGTGTTTGATGATGAGCGGCAACTGGTCGACGAAACTGTTGTCGAGCTGGTTGCGCATCGTCTGGACGATCGTTTTGACATCCTGGGTCTCCCCGCCTTCGCGGATCAGGATGAGCGACTGTTCGAGGATCGCTTGGGCCAGCGTGTCCACATAGCCGGCGTAGATCTGTTCGCCCCAATCGGCCATGATCGGTTCAAGCACGCAGGTGTGGCAGACCAATTCCTCCAGATCGAAGCGGTCGTTGGCGGCTTTTTCCAGCTGACGGTATTCGTCGGTGGACAACGTCCGGTAAACGAACTGGATCCCCTCGATTTCTACCATGTAAACATAACCATAGCGCGCTTTCCATTCAAGCAGCACTTGCTCCGCTTCGTAAAGGCTGTTGCTGTCCGTGTAAGTTTCTTCTTCGTTTGCGTAAGTCACAGGGGGATTCCTCCTATTCCAAATAAAAAAGAGCAGAGCATCTTTGCCCCACTCTTTAGGTAGTTGATTTTATAAGCGGATCGAGCGCGGACGCGAAAAGCCGCTGTATTCCAGGATCAGGTCGGCCAGCATCGACGGTACGCCGGCTTTGCCGAAGGACATGTCATGGTTGGCGTAATCTTCCGGCCACAACACGCAGGTGCGGCACATGGCTTCCTCTTGGTAGAAGCTGTCGGCTTTGCCTTCGACGCGCTGCAGTTTTTTGTATTCGTTGCGGCGGATCGGGCGCCAGATGAAGGTGTCGCTGGCGAAATCGGACATGTAGACTTCCCCGTTGAAACGGGATTTCCAGTCGGCCACCTGATTGAAGGTCGGTCCTTCCGCGAAGATCTCTTCGTCGCCGTGCTGCTTGGCGTATTCCTCGTCAGACATGAAGGTTTCTTCTTCCTCTTCTTCCTCGATTTCATCCCCGATTACTTCCTCGATGACGGCTTCTTCTAACAATGCTTCTTTTTCGCTCATGTTCCCACTTCTTTCTTTTCAAATTTTAATACGTTTGGATATCGTATCGGTAGCTGTTTTTCAGGCTGGCTGTGGTGATGTCCCCATCCAGGTCGCGCGCCAGGAACTGGAAGCGCTGGGTCAGCGGCCGGCCGTCGTTGCCGATTTCGACACTGACATTGCCGAGATGAACCCCGACGATCGTGCAGTAGGTGTTGTACTGGCTGGCATCGCTGGCGGGGTTTGTGTCCGTCGTTCCTTGCAGGTAGCGGATCAGATCGCTGTCGTTGGCCTCCGGATTGAAATCGATCGTGATGTTGAAGCCGTTCTCCCGCAGCGGATTGTCCGTGTAACCGTTCTGGTTGGCGTAGAAATACGGGTTCTCGTCCTTGATCACACCGGCGTTGACCATATCGGTGTCGGAACTGGCCCCCCAAAAGGAATCTTTCAGGCTGTCGATATAGTCCTGGTAGCTGGCACTTGAACTGTCGGCGGCCAGGATCTGGTCGATCGTTTGAGCAGCAGAGTAGCGGTTGGCGGCGAAATTGGCGGCGCTGCCGAAGCCGTCGCGGTACGTATCGCTCTCATTTGCTGTTCTCACCTCAGAAGCTAACCTGTTCAATATCGTTTGTAAATACCCGTTTTCGGTAAAATTCAGGGTGAAAGCCCCTTGGACGATCCGCGAACCGCGGGCCATTTTGTCGAAGGTGTAGGAATGGAAGCCGTAGATCGCGGAAATCTGCTCCTGCAGTTCGAACTGGATGCTGGTCAGCTGATCGATCCAGATGTCCCCGAAGTAGACTTTGACGTTGGCCCCCGAAAAATATTCCTTATGGGTGGTCGTTTTGGTGTTGTCGAAAGCGTAAAGGCTCATGTCGGTTCTTCCTTTCAGTAAGCTTCTGCAACGTTCGGCTGCATGAAGGTGATGTCGGTCGCCACGTACTGCATCGTGTTTTCCGTGATCATGTCCTCGATCGACATGACTTGTCCTTCGGAACTCAGATGCACATCATGGATCACGGCCATGGCCGACTGGCCGTATTCGTTCAGGAACGTCACTTGGAAATCGAAAGCCGGCAATTCATCCGGTCGGATCGCCAGTCCCAATACCGAAGCGTTGTAGCCGGCATAGGAATGATAGAAGGCATCCAACAGCACATGGCGGTCGAAGACCGTGAAGATGATTGAACCTGCGATGTTGCGCGGTCCGCGGACGTAGCCGCTTGGCTTGGCCGAACCGAGGTTGTAGACGGGCACCATCGGGCGGTAATAACTGTAGGTGAGCGTTTGGCATTCCCCGAGTTGGACCGGTGTGCCGCCAGCGAAACAGACGGAAACACTGGCGTCCGCACCGGAGAAGGACGTATAGGTATTTTTGCTCTTGATCATTTCGCTGGCCGAAAAAGCGCCGGCGCTGACACGGAACGGATTGGCGCCGTCCTCGTTGGCGAAGTAGTCGTATGACCCGGCAGCGTAGGCCGGACCGGCGATCTGGAAGTCCTCCGGCGTCAACAGCACCGCCGCTTCCACAGTCATCGTAGTGTCCTCCTCGGTCAGATCGACATAGGAACCGTAATCCATGTACACATTCATCGTTTTTCCTCCTTATCAAAAAAAGGAAGAGGCTTTCCAGCCCCCTCCTTCGTTTGTTGCGGTATGCGGTTGTTATCTTGTTTCGTAAGCGTCTTGAGCCATGTCTTCCAGGCCGCGGGCAACGAATGTGCAAGATTTTTCGGTGGTGATGTCGTCGATCGACATACCCATGCCTTCGTTCAGGATCTCGACGCCGTAGATGCGCATTTGAGAAGACTGACCGTATTCGTTCATGAACGAGATACTGATGTCAAACGGCGGGACCTCATCAGTATAAGCCGGTTTAGAGGCATTCTGCCATGCCGAGATGTTGCGTTCCGCTCCGAAGCTTTCTTCTTCGTGCACGGCATACAGGTCGGTTCCGCTGTCCGGGTTCCAGGCAGTCTGGTTCAGCCCTTGACGGTAAACCTTAGACTGTTCTTTCACCTCGTGCAAGGAATCACGGTCGAAGACAGTGAAGACCAACGAACCAGCTATTCCCCTTTTGCCACGACTGAACGAACGTGGGTTCGGGTCACCCATGGTGTAGATCGGCGATTTTTCACGGGTCACGGAGTACGTGATCGCTTGTAATTCCCCGATCAGGATGTTACCGAAAGTGGCTTTGATGTCGGCACCGGAAAACGACGTATACGTTTTGGTGTAGCCGCTAGATTGTGCAAATGCCATTTGTATTCCTCCTAATTTTTGAGAATGCACGCGAAGAATGAGGACTCCCCATCGGGGTCCCCGTCAAACAGCCAAAAGGCTACCGGACGGGGTTTCCGGCGGGGTCATTCTTTTTGTTAGTTGAAGTTGGCTGGGGTGGATAAGCCGATGCTGACTTCGATGGTGCGCAATTCGAATTGCGGCAACAAGCGCAGTTTGATCACAGATGCGCCCAAGGTAGCCCCTTGCATGATCGAGTAGCTGGCGTTTTGGATGACACCGGCAGCAATCGCATCGCTGATGGCGGATTTGATGGCCGTGTTCAGTGCGTTGTAGAGAGGGAATTCGTTCGGGGACCCGATGAAAGGCTCAGTCGCGGTGCGAATGGCGCTGATCATGTAGTTGGTTGAACGCAAAGTCGATAGACGTTCGAAGTCGGAAGACACTTTTTCGCCGCCCACGATCACGTCAGGCGCAGTCGTCACGCCGTCGGTTACGATGATGCGTCCGTTTTTCAGACGGAAGGATACGTACTTGTTGCCGACCAATTCATTGTGCTGACGCAAAGAGAAGTTGTAGCGCAAAGTCGTAACGCCTTCCAATTTTTGGTTGGTCGGTGCTTTTTGCGCATTCAACGTACCCACCAAGGCTGCGTAATGCACGGCTCCGGAAACGTACTGGGTCTTCAAGGAATTCGAAACGGACACGCCGGTTTGAGGTCCCACGACCACTTGCACATATTTGGAAACTTGGTTTCTGCGGGCTGTCAATGCATTGACGTAAGTCTGCAAGTCCTTCATGGTGAAGCTGGTCGGAGGCGCAACGGTTGCGTAAGCAATGGTTTCGTTGATCTCCAGGCTTTGGCCTTCGGCGTAGTTGCCGATCAGGTGAGCCGGGTTCCCAGCGTGGATCATGCCGGATTCGTGTTCGGTGAAGACGGTTTGGGCTGCGTTCACTTTCAAGGCAGTCGCTAAGGCAGCTGCATCGATTGTGCCGGCAGTCGGCAACAGGATCTCCACTTTTCCGTCGATGTTGATTTCAGCAACGGCGGTCGGAACCGCAACACCTAAAGCCGTGTTGAAGGCGACAACCAAGGCTTCGGCATCAGCGTAGACAGCAGCCGGGATCGTTACGGTCACAGCTTCGCCTTCTTCTGGTGTGATGGTCAACGTATCATTGTCAGCCAAAGTGACAGTCAACGGGAAAGTCGCAGTACTCGGTGCAGCGATCGCGGTTGCGACGTTTGCGACCGTAACCATTCCGCGGGCAGCCGGGAAGGCGATCTTGTCCTCTGTCAAGTCGAAGTCTTCAACAGTCAAGCCCTCGATGTAGTCGTCTGCGAACAAACCAGTCAAAACGATACTGGAAGCCGAAAAGTCCTGCATGTAGCTGAACAATTGGTTGTGCAGTTCTTTGTATTGGTCTTTTTTGGTGGCGCCGGTCAGAGCCAGTAAGTAGACATTGTAGCCGCCTACATCTTTGGCCGCTTTCCATTCAGCCGCAAGGTCGTTCAGGACGCCGCCGACAAAATAGCCCCCGAAGTTTTCTTGCAATTCGCTTTCGTTTGCGACCAAAACGGGTTCTTCCGGTACGTTTGATACGCCGGCCGGAACCTTCCCGATGATCAACATGTTGTTGGAAGCATTGGCAGTGGAAACGTACAGGTTGCCGTCGCTAACAGACACGTTTGTTCCGGGTAAATTAGGGTAAGTAGACATTTGATTTCCTCCTTGTTTTTTCTATCCGCAATAGAGCAGGTTATTGCCTAAAGTTGTTGGGAAGGCAGCGACTGATCGAGTTCGGCCTGGGTCCGGACGGATTCCGCCAAGACTTCGATGCTTTCCAGTAAAGGCACCTTCTCGGCATCCAACTCTTCGAGCCGGATCTGATAGGTGATTTCCCGGCAAGCGTACCGGTCCTCCGCGCTTTGTTCCTTCTCTTTGTCTTGCTGGAACCAGATGTTCTGCAGTCCCTTCCTCATCAAGTAGCCTTTGTGCTCATTGATGAGACCACGGAAGACCCGCGACAAGCGCAAGGCTTTCGCATTGTTTTCTTCGTAGACGGAGAAACGTACCGTGTAATCGACCAGTTGGCCGTACACATTCACTTCCACCGCCTCGTTTGTGACGGAATCGATTTCCGTAAAATGTTCCCGCAGTCTCGAACGGATTTCTTTCGTTCCGCTGTTGCCCACCACTCCGGGAGCGATCTCCTTGAGGGCATAGACAATGTGCGGCAGGGTCACATTCGTAAAATCGGTTGCGGTCGGTTGGGCGATACTGAGGATCCCCCAGTCGGTCCCCCAGGATGCGATCAGCAGCGAATACAACACATCGATGAAGCGTTCGAAATCCATCGATTCCTCCGCTTTTAAACGAGTTGATTCCATACCGCTACCTCCTGTTCCGCCTTATCTACCCGAAAACATGCTTTGACCTGCTTCACTTCGTTGTACAAAGACAATTCGAGCTCCACCTGTTCCTCGAACATGTTCAAACTGGAACGGGAAAGGATTTTGAAACCGGACAGGATGCCGCTGGTTACATACTGATTTAAATATTCCGTCAACAAGGAGGAAACATCTTTCAGGTAATAGGCCGTTTTGCTTTGTCCGATATTCTCTTCCAACAGGTTTTGGATGTCCCGGGAGACGACCCCGACAAATCTTTGGTTGGCGAAGTTTTCCAGGATCGTGCCTGTCTTTGCGGCGAGGTTTTGTGCAAATAATGTAACAAAATTTCGCCTTACCGATGACACAATACATATATAACCATTCGATTGTAATTCTGCAATACAAGTTTTCGGCAGCTGCACATGGAGTTGTTCGAAGCCGGGCAGTTCCTTGTTGCTCAAGGGCGAATGGAAGTTTTCCAGCAGATAACGGGCGGCATAATAGACGCTTCCTGGCGTCACTGTATACTGCTTTTCGCCGTTGGCATCCGTCTGCAGGTTGTAGGACCGGTTATCCCCCACGACCACCTGCAGATGGCGCATGGCCGGATTGTCCCGGTCCGCTTCCGTGAACAGCCCGTTCAGGACACTCAGGTAGGCGGTGCGGTCCGCAGCCGGATCCAGCGTTACCCGTTCGCCGGTTACGGCATCCGTATAGGTGTCCCCCACCACATTCCGGGCATCCCCGGGGAGGGTATTGTCGACCGGCACGGTGGATGGATGCAAAAGCGCGGTACAGACGAGTTGCTGTTCGCTTGTCCGCTGTTCGGCCAGACGCGCGCAGAAGGTGGCCAGCTGCGGCAGTTTGTCCAGGCAGATGTCCGTGAACAGCAGCAGTTCGCAGGGCAAGGTCGTCAGCGGCGTCTGCGCATAGCCGTCATAACCGGGGCCCAGCACATAGTTCCAGAACTTAATCCAGTAGTTGCCGGCATAGGAAGTCCATTCCGTGTCTGTGCCTACGCACAGGCCAACTTCGCTGTCGGACCCCTCGAGGACGTAATCCCCTTGTTCCGTCAGGAAATAGTCGACCGTGGCGGCCCCTTCCAACAGTTCCGTTGCGCCCAGGGCGATTCCCCCGAGAAGGGCGTCCTGGTTGATGGCGTCGGCTAGATCGCTCAGGTACGGATAATCCGCGTAAGCATACGTCCGGGAGAAGCCTTTCGCATCGGACGCAGCATAGTTCGATTGGAGCACCAGACCGGTCGCTTGGACTTTGATCTGGATGTTCTTGTCTTCCTTGCCGGCACCGAGGCTGTGGAAACGCAGGTACGGTACCCCGTCTTTGGCGAGGGTCAGGAAACCGCGCTTGCCGTTCAGCCGGTAGATGAGGATCTTTTCGCGGGCGATGCCTGCTTGTTCCAGCACCCGGTAGCTGCGGGTCAGTTCGTTCTCCCCGAGCAAAGCGGCCACATCGGTCGTTGCCGGCAGGGTAAAGCCGGTATGAGGAGGGCCATCGGCAGTCATGCCGACCAGCACGATTTTGCCTTCCGGCTCGGTATCGACTGGATTGTAATAAGTCACATCGGTTGCGTACACTAGATTCCCTCCCCTTCGGCTAATTGATAGGTGATCTTTCCGGCGGATTCCACGATGGTGATGCCGCGGATGCGTTTCTGGATCGGCTGATCCTTCACGTAGACTTTGTTGAAGATGATTTCGCCGTTTTCGAAACGCTGATGGTCGACATTCGCCACTTCAAAGACACCTTTGTTGCGGTAGACCGGCAAATCCCCTTGCCATTCCACCTCGACGATTAGGTCCTGCGCCGCGACAACGACGCGCGGATCAAAGAAATAGGCCTCCGACGGCACGATCAATTGGCCGAAACGCTGGTTGACGGGCAAGGTGGCGACTTGAGCGGTGGAAGTGGTCGTCTGGCTGCGCACGAGATGTTTTTCGATGACTGGCACATACCCCAGGCCGAAGCAGTAGGGGCACGTCCGGTTTGCCGATTGCGAAGTCGGCGTCCAACACGAACAGCGTTGCTGCTGATCGGAATGGACCAACAGCACGTAGTGTCCGTATTTCTTGAGGATGGCTTGGAATTCATTGGCTAACAGGTCCATGGCTTAGTCCCCCAATTCGGCGAACGGTGTCCGCGTCAGGAAGTCGTCATACGGGCTGGAGGTGCCGGCCTTGGTTGCGCTCCCCGGTGCCCGGACCCAGTTGACGGAGACGGCGCCGCCATCCTCCAGATCTTCGGCTCCGTTCAGGAGGTTCCACCATTTCTCCATTTCGGCTTTCAATAAGCCCATCAAGTCGGATACGTCCGTCCCCACCGAAGTGGATTCGCTGACGGACAGATCGCCCAAAACGACACTGCGCTTGTTGCCGGAGTTGGCATCGAGCACCTGTCCAAGAATAAAGGTGTACGCCGTGCTGTAGGTGACGTACTGCCCCGCATAGTACGGGAAGGTTTCCAACCACAACGTTTCGTCGAAATCCGTCTTGCCGGACATGGCTTGGTAAACGTTCATCGACTGGGTGTGGATGAGGCGGGCGATATCCTGATCGCTGTAAGGAGCGGCGAATTGCCCCATCAACAGGCGAACATCGGCTACCGTCGCATAGAAAGTGTCCCATAGGATCTGGAAGCGGCGCGTCAGCGTCCGTCCCAACGTCAAACCTTCCACCGTACTCAATGTCGGCGCCAACGTCACTTGGTATTCCTTGCCTTTGACCAGTTCCGGACTGATCTCCAACGAAAGGATCTTCGCGTCCGTGCCGGCATTGGGCGTCAGCGTGTAGGCGGTTTGGTTTGCCAGTTGCATCACCAACGGATTCGGCGAGTATTCGTTCAGACGGATGCTGTCGGCCGTGACGGTGGTCGGATCGAGATCCGCATCAAAGGCGAAGAGCAGCGTGGAGAGCTCCGTTTCGAAGGCGTTGTCCTCCGGATAGGAGGCCGTCAGGTTCAGGTTGCCGATGAGCGGGGGTGGTTCCGGCACGACTTCCGGATCGGGATCCGGTTCAGGTGCGGGTGTTTCTGTCGCTTCGGTCGTGAAGTAGCTGATGGCCTGCGTTGTCAATCCGTCTCCGAAGATCGTTTTCATGCCATTTGCCGCAAAGACCAGCTGATACAGCGTTCCCCCGGCCAAAGGCGCGGTCGGGGTAACTGTCAGGGTTTTGTTGAGGGCATCGTAGCTGAGGACAAGCGCAATCGTGGCGCCGTTTGCTTCCTGCAGCACGAGGTTTTCGGCCGTCAGGGTACTGACATCCATGTTGGTCTGGAACAGCAGTGTAATGGCCGAATCGACCGCTACGGAGCCGGCGTTGTTTGCGGGGGAAAGCTCTTTGATCAGTTCAGTGATGTTCATTTAGTTCCTCCCCTTTCCACCGATTAGACTTGGCCGGCTAATAAGGTAGCCTGCAAGTCAGCCTTGATGGCTTCCGGTGCATAGGCGATCGCTTTCGCATCCATGATCTCTTTCAGGATGGCGACCGTGAAATAGGCATCTTCCAGGTCGGTTTCCGTGAAGGTATGCAAGGTGAAGAATTTGGTTTTGGTGGTGGTCAGGCTGTTGGTGGCCGTGGTCAGATTGCCTTGGGCAGTCGTCAGATCGGCTTGGGTGGTGGCCAGGGTGCCTTCGGCTGTTGCCAGGTCGGCTTGGGTGGTGGCCAGGGTGCCTTCGGCTGTTGCCAGGTCGGCTTGGGCTGTTGCCAGGTCGGCTTGGGCCGTTGCCAAAGCGCCTTCGGCGATGGCCAAATCGGCTTGTGCGGCAATTAGGGCCTCTCCGTCGGCACTTGCGACCAGTTCAGCCAAATCGGCTTTCGTCAATTCGGCCGGATTGGTGTCGGCGTTGGTGGCGACCACATCATCCAAAGTGCCTTCCAGCAACAACAGATGGTTCAGGCGCACGGAGTTTTTGACGCCGATCAGGTTCATGGTTTTGTCCAAACGGACCGGGATGTCCTCTTTTTCGAAGACGACGCCGGTCGGAATATCTTTCCAAGGCATCCCGTTGTAGAACGGCGAAACCATTACGAGTACACTTGCAGTCATTAATTTTCCTCCTTTTGACTATGAAAAATAGGGCCCCCGATGTGAGGGCCCCATAGGGTTTGGTGGGACAGGATATTTAGTTACCGGTTAGGAACTAGATTTCATCCTTTTGAGCTAAACCATCGGCCGCAGTCATGTCGGTTGGCAACGCCAAGTCGGCAAACTTACGGTCAGGCGCAGGCCAAGTTTTCTTGAAGGCGATGTTTTTCGCTACTGCGATACCCAAGCCGCCATTCAAGATACCAATACCGTAGCGTTCTTTGATCTTCAAGCTTTGGATGTCCTTAGCCGGATCGTCGAACTGTTCGGTAGAGATGTCGTCTTTCACCAAGATAACCCCTACGTTGTTGCGGTCAACGATGTAGAAGTCGAACGTTTTGGTGTCGGTGTCTTGATGGAAAGGCACGTGGTTGCTGAACTGAACGTTCAAGCCCAATGCGTTTTGCGTATCGAACACGCGTGGATCGTGTCCGCCGACACCTTGTCCGAAGGCTGCATTGCCGTAGGCTTGAAGGAATTCATTCTTGGCGAACAAACTCCAGCAGAGCGGGTGCATTAAAATGTCAGTGGGATTGAAGCCAGCTGACATAATGGAAACCGCCATGTCGACCATATCCTCTGCAGTCAACGTACCGTTGTAGTTGCCGTCGAAGCCGCGTCCTGATGGATAGCCGTCTTCTTTGACGCCGGTTACGGAATCGTAGCTGAATGCCGCAGCATCGAAAACAACGTGTCCGTGGCGAGTGAACTCGCGGAACATGTTTTCTTCTTTCAAACGTGCCATCGCACGTCCTGCCGCTTGCAAGTGCATGCCGACAACGTCCCATTGGGAATCGCTGATCATTTCGTCGGTGATGGTGACTTTCAAACCATATTTCTTGATTTTGACGTCAACCGTTCCGGTTCCGTTTTTGGTGAAATCCAATGTTTGGTTTGGATATTCTTGGCCTTCGCCGATTTCAGCTGCACGGATCGCGCCGAAATGGATAAATTCCATGGAGCGTCCTTCGGTCAAGTTGATGCGTTTGAAGAATTGGGAAGCCAAGTATTGGCCTTCTGCCGCTTCGGTGACAACTTGCTGGATCACTTTTGGCATCAAGATGTTTGCATCAGCAGTGGTCAACGCTTCCTTGATGGAAATGTTTTTCTTCGCTTCTTCGATATTCTTTTTGCCGCTGAAAGACCCAACGTAAGTTTCTAATTTTTCTTGCAATTCTACTTTTTCGGGCATTGAAAAATCCTCCTATACTCTGATGTGGGTACCCCGCCTGGGGAGAGTCGCCTCTCCCTTTTGGGGTTTGAGCCTTATTTCTGCAACAAGATGCGGACAGCGCCGACGCTTCCTTTGAAGTCCCATCCGGTTGGGATACCGGCCGTTGGGTTCACAACAGCGTCAACAGTGACGGTAATGTCTTTGTAGACCGCTGCATCATCGAAGTAGATGACGATGGTGTTGTTTTGGATGTCCATGTGCACGTCGCGGGTGCTGACGGTTTTCACTACATCCAAAGCGTCTTTGTATGTTACCGAAAGGTTTTCAGTGCCGCGGATGTCAAACGGATGAACCATTTTGACGAAGACCGCCACTTTTTCGCCTGCAGCAACCGTTAAGGTAGCGCCAGCGATTGCAGAATCAGTCGCGCCGCCCAGAATGACGTTTTCGATGTAAAGCGCATTGGCCACTTTGTCGATCGTCTTGATGATGGTTTCCTTCGCAGAGAAGTAGCCGTCTGTCAGGAATGGGATCCCTGTCAAGTTGCCGCCTGCAATGTTTTTCAGGAATTCCGGTTTCCAAGAACCGACTGTGTAAGGCGCGCCGTAAGGGTAGTCGTCGTCGCCTTGTGCAGGTGTTGCGCTGATCTGTTTGATGTAATCTTCCAGATAAGTGTCTTTCAAGCCTGTGTAATATTGCAGGAAGCCGGCAGGAGCCAACTCGCGGGTAGCACCCCAAACTTGTCCGACGATTTGTTCCGGTGTGTTCGTTCCGGATACGTAGCGTTTGAAGTTACCGTCCACACCGGCAACCACGTAATCGCCAGGGCGGATTTCGTCGATGTCACCGTAAGCGGCACCGAAATGCATCGCTTTGGCGGTAGCTGCTGCAGTCGCAACGTTCGCATGTTCGAACAACGGAACCTCGATCAGGTTGCGGGTGATGACGGTTGGGCGGTTGCCTTCCATTGCATCGCGGCGTTGATCGTAGACGTTGTGGTGGTTAACCCCGATAACGTAAGCGGAATCTTCGTCAGCCACCTTGATGGCAGTCGATGTGAAGCCAATGTTTGAATCGTATTCAGGAGCGCAGGCTTCCACGATTTTCCCTTTTGCGATCAAAACATTTTGGTTGCCTTCTGGACCGTATTCATAGATGAACGAATCCGAAGCATTTGTTTTGGAAACGACAAGTCGTTCTGCAGGAGCGTCCCCTTCGGAGACGACTAGGTTGGTGTGCGTTTTGCCAACAAGTCCGTTGTAAACGGTATTGGCAACTGTGTTAGGGAATAATGCCATTTTAAAATTTCCTCCTCAATTATTTATTCAACATAGAAGACAAGAAGTTTACTTTGTCTTTCTCTGTCAATGTTTTTTTGTGTTCAGCGGCTTCGGCGACGTCCGGCAACGGATTGGTCACTTTCGTCACTGTGCGTGCAGGTTCGCTTTCGGCCACAGGAGCTTTCGGGGCTTCGGCCGTCAGGAATCCTTCGCTCAAATCGATGAGACGGTCGCGCAACGAATCCAATGATCTGCCTTGCAGCTTCTCTTTGAACAGGCTGGCTTTTTCTTCCGACTCAAACTGACTTTTCGCCAGGATGCTTTCCACGATCATGTCCTTGATTTCCTGCGTCAATTCTTGGATTTCCTGGAATGCGCCTTCATTGACGTTTTTCAATAAAGTGTTCATTTCCTCCAGGTCCGCGATGCGTTGCGCAAGGGATGCGTGTCTTGCTTCTTGTGTTTCCGGTTCTGCCGTCACAACCGCTTCTGGTTCGTCCGTTTCGACAACGGGCGCGTCTTCGACAACTGCTGTTTCGGCATCTTCTGCATCAGAAGCTGGTTCCACAGGAGTCTCGTCCCCAGAAGATGGTTCAGAATCGGCAACTGGTTCCGCAATCGGCTCGTCGGTTGTTGGTTCAACAACGACGTTTTCGTCTGCTTCGACAACTGAATGTAATTCTTTTCCCATTTCTCTTTTTTCCTCCTGTTCCAAATTTTCTGCTGCTTGCTTGAATTCTTTCGCTTCGATGACGACGGATAGCTGGCCTTTCGGCAAACCAAACATTTCGCTCGAGCGCAAAAGAGCAGATTCGTGTGTA
>JAEAME010000535.1_pt1 | contig 37608 bp, 38 predicted proteins | sample 8958731 | NCBI WGS metagenome assembly JAEAME01 (sample SAMN16933194, study PRJNA681113) | bioreactor sludge metagenome | isolation source: anerobic bioreactor sludge (Control) | place: India:Bengaluru | collected 2018-10-24
GCGCAGGACGATGACCGCGAAGACGGTCAGGCCGAAGAAGATCCACTCGCCGAAGATGACATAGGTGAAGAGCTGCTTGAAGGTCCCGGTCAGCGTCAGCACGACGCTCCAGAACGTGATGGCCATGATGGCGACGTGCGGCGTGAGGAACTTGGGATGGCACTCGGCGATCTTCTTGAAGAACATGCCGTCGCGGGCCATGGCGAAATAGACGCGGGGCGAGCAGAGCATGTTCTGGTTGGCCGCGCCCAGCATCGAGAACAGGATCAGGAAGGTGATGAGGGAGGCCAGGAACGGGCCGCCGACGGTCTGCATGACATCCAGGGCGACGCGGCCCTCGGACGCGGCGATCTGGCCGACCGGCATGATGTAGAGGTAGGCCAGGTTGGCCAGGACGTAGAGGACGATGACGGCCACGGTGCCGATGAGGATGCCCAGCGGCAGGTCCCGCTTCGGGTTCTTGACCTCGCCGGCGCTGTAGGTGGCCGCCTCCCAGCCCTTGTAGGCCCAGAGCGAGGCGACCAGCCCGACGCCGAACGCGCCCAGCAGGCCGAAATTGAACGGCCCGGGCGACGGCTCGACGAAGTTCCGGACGCTGCCGTGGCCCTTGGCGAAGAAGAAAACGCCGACGACGATGATGCCGATGGCGGCCGTTTTCAGGTAGGTCGTCCAGTTCTGGAGCCGCGAGCCCCAGCGCAGCCCGACATAGTTGACCGCCCCGAGGAAGACGACGAAGGCCGCGGCGACGATCTTCATCGTCAGCGGCGGCATGTCGATGAACCGGGGCAGGATGTTGTGGGAGAAGGCCACGGCCAGGGTGGCGATGGACCCCGAATCGATGACCAGGAACAGGGTCCAGCCGAAGAGGAAGGACAGCAGGGGCCCATAGGCCTCGCGGAGGTAGATGTAGATGCCGCCGGCCTCGGGCATGGCCGCGCCGAGCTCGGCGAAGGCCACGGCCCCGAAGAAGCTGAACAGGCCGCCGATGACCCAGACGGCCAGCAACAGGAGCGGCGAGGGCACGGCCGCGGCGATCTCGGACGGGGACAGGAAGATGCCCGAGCCGATGACCCCGCCGATGACGATCATGACCACGTCCCAGAGGGACAGGATGCGGGGCAGGGCGATCTTGGTCTTGTCGACGGCGGCGGTCGTCTGGGGCGTCGGGTCCATGGGCTCATCTCCTGGCGAGGGATGGAGACATCGCCGGGCATTCTAACAGGAGCGGCCGAAAAGGGCAACGCCGCCGGGCCCCTAGAGCCGGTCGAGCATCCGGTATTGCACGGCCTCGGCGACGTGCGGGACGGCGAGGCCGTCGCTCCCGTCGAGGTCGGCGATCGTCCGGGCCACCTTGAGGACCCGGTCGTAGCCCCGGGCGCTGAAGCCGAGCCGGGCCATGGCCGTCTCCAGCAGGGCCTCGGCCTCCGGCGGCAAGGCGCAGAACTGCTTGATCTCGCGCGGTCCCATGCGGGCGTTGGCGAAGATGGGCCGGCCGGCGAACCGGACGGCCTGCCGTTCCCGGGCCCGGGCGACGCGGGCCCGGATGGCGGCCGAGCTCTCGCCCGGCGCCCGGGAGACGATGTCGCGGAAGTGGACGGCCGGGACCTCGAGCTGGATGTCGATGCGGTCGAGGAGCGGCCCGGAGATCTTGGCGTAATAGCGGGCCTTCTCGCCGTCCGTGCAGTCGGCCCCGGCGCCGGCCAGGCCCCGCCGGGCATCGGCGCAGGGGTTCATGGCCGCGACCAGCATGAAGGCGGCCGGGAAAACGACCGAGTAGCCCGAGCGGGCCACGGTGACCCGGCCGTCCTCGACCGGCTGCCGCAGGTCCTCCAGGACCTTGCGCTTGAACTCCGGCAGCTCGTCGAGGAAGAGCAGCCCGTGATGGGCCAGGCTGACTTCGCCCGGCCGGGGCGTCAGGCCGCCGCCGACCATTCCGGCGTCCGAGACGGTGTGGTGCGGGGCCCGGAAGGGCCGGGTCGAGACCGTGCCCGACCCGGCCAGCAGGCCGGCCGCGCTGTAGACCCGGGTCACTTCGAGCATCTCGTCGTAGGTCAGGTCGGGGAGGATGGTGGCCAGCCGCCGGGCCAGCATGGTCTTGCCCGCCCCGGGCGGGCCGATCATGAGGACGTTGTGGGCCCCGGCCGCGGCCACCTCGAGGGCCCGCTTGGCGTGGGCCTGGCCCTTGACGTCCTCGAAATCGACGGCGGCGGCGGCCGGGGCGATCAGCTCCCGCTCCTCGAAGCGGCAGGGCGGCACCGCCGCCGGCTCGCAGAGCAGCCGGACGACCCGGACCAGGTCGTCGAGGGCGAAAACGTCGAGCTCCCGGACCAGGGCCGCCTCGCGGGCGTTCGGACCGGGCACGACCAGGCCGCGGAAGCCGGCCTGCCGGGCCATCAGGGCGATGGGCAGCGCTCCCCGGACCGGCTTGAGACGCCCGTCCAGGGCCAGCTCGCCGGCGAACAGATAATCCCGGAGGCGGGCCTGCGGGACGACCTCGAGAAAGGCCAGGAAGCCCAGGGCGATGGGCAGGTCGAAGGCCGAGCCCTCCTTGCGCCGGTCGGCCGGGGCCAGGTTGATGGTGATCCGCTTGGAATCCATGTCGTAGCCGCAGTTCTTGAGGGCCGCCCGGACCCGCTCCTTGCTTTCCCGCACGGCCGCGTCCGGAAGGCCGACCGTGACGAAGCTCGGGAAGCCCGGACAGATATCGACCTCGACCTCGACCGGGTAGGCCTCGATGCCATGGAGAGCGGCGCTGGCGATCCGGTACAGCATGGGGCCCTTATAGAAAGGACGCCCGGGACCGCGCTTTGCGTCACGCGCCGGCTACTTGCCGACGTATTCCCGGGACAGGCGCTCCAGCTCGTCCTCGATCTCCTGGCGCGACTTGACCACCACCCGGGTGGTGTTGCCGGGCCGCCGCGCGGCGCCGGGCCCGTCCTCGGGCGATGGCCCGGGGGCGGCGGCCGGGGGCGGCGCGGCCGCGGCCTCGGCCGGGCCTCGCGCCCCGAACAGCCGGTCCCGGACGAGGGGCACGGTCAGCTTGGAGATCTCGCGCAGGGCTTCGAAGACCCCGACGCCGTTGACGGCCACGGCCTCCACCCAGGGCGAGCGGCGCGGATTGAGAAGGCTGTTGAAGGTCTCGACGGGGATGAGGTAATTCAGGTCCCGCTTGTTGTACTGGAACACCAGGGGGATCTTGACCAGGTCGATGTCGTTCTGGAGGCAGTTGCGGCGCAGCCCGTCGAAGCTCTCCAGGTTGGCGTCGAGCAGCGGGATCTGGGAATCGGCCACGAAGACGATGCCGTCGGCCCCCTTCAGGACGCTCTTCCGGGAGGCCTCGTAGAAGACCTGGCCGGGGGCGGACATGAGCTGGAAGTGGACCTTGAAGTCGCCGATCATGCCGGCCCGGATGGGCAGCAGATCGAAGAAATAGGTCCGGTCGGTGTCCGTCTCCAGGCAGACGAGCTCGCCGCGCGAAGCGCTGTCGAGCTTGTAATAGATGTAGCGCAGGTTGGTCGTCTTGCCGCTGAGGCCCGGCCCGTAATAGACGACCTTGATGGCGATCGACTTGGTGGCGTAGTTGATGAACGGCATGCCGGCTCCCGCGTCCCCGCTATTATGCAACAAGGGCGGCGCCCGCTTCAAGCCCGCGCGGCCCCGCTTGTCTGTGATAGAATGGGCCCGGACCGTCCCGGAGGGAGCGCCATGAAAGACCTTCGCCACAGGATCCGCGTCGCCGTCATCGGCGGCAGCCGGCCCGGCCGCGCGGCCGTGGAGGCCGCTTTCGAGGTCGGCCGGCTTCTCGCCCGGGCCGGCGCGGTGGTCGTCTGCGGCGGCCTCGGCGGGATCATGGAGGCCGTCTGCCGGGGCGCCCGGGAGGAAGGCGGCCTGGCCGTCGGCATCCTCCCCGGCGGCAGCTGCGCCGACGCCAATCCCTGGGTCGACCTGCCCGTCGCCACGGGCCTTGGCTATACCCGCAACGCCCTCGTGGTCATGAACGCCGACGCGGTCATCGCCGTGGACGGCGAATACGGCACGCTCTCGGAGATCGCCTTCGGCAAGATCCACGGCCGGAAAGTGGTCGGGCTCGGCACCTGGGAGGTCCGGGGCGTCGTGCCGGCGGCCACGCCCGAGGAGGCGGTCCGGCTGGCCCTCGAGGGCCTGTCCGGTTGACCATGAAGGACTATCGCATCGTCGTCGGCTACGACGGCACGGACTACAAGGGCTGGCAGCGCCAGCCCGAGGCCCGCACGGTCCAGGGCGTGCTGGAAGAGGCCGTCGGGCGGATCACCGGCAAGCGGGTGGTCGTCCACGGCGCCGGACGGACGGACGCCGGCGTCCACGCCTTGGGCCAGGTGGCCAGCTTCCGCGGCGCCTTCAAGCTCGACGACGGGACCCTGCTCCGGGCCCTCAACGCCGTGCTGCCCGAGGACGTCCGCGTTTTCTCCCTGGAGGAGGCGCCGCCCGGGTTCCATGCCCGCAAGTCGGCGAGGTCGAAGCTCTACCGCTACCGGATCGCCGTGGCGGCCCAGCCCAGCCCGCTCGACCGCCGCTATGTTCTGCATTGGCCCTATCCCCTGCGGGTCGGCAAGATGCGGCAGGCGGCCCGGCTCTTCGCCCGGACGGCCGACTTCACCGCCTTCTCCTCGAATCGGGACCGCTCCCCCGTCCGGACCGTCACCCGGTCGGAGCTGCGCCGGCGCGGCGACGAGCTCGTCTACACCGTCGAAGCGGCCGGCTTCCTGCGTTACATGGTGCGGACGATCGTCGGCACGCTTCTCGAGGTCGGGCGGGGACGCCTGGAGCCGGAGGCGATCGAGGACATCTTCCGGGGCCGGGACCGGTCCCGGGCGGGGGCCACGGCCGCGGCCAAGGGCCTGACGCTCGTCCGCATCGACTATTGATCCGGCCCGGCGGCGTCAGCCCATGACGAGGGCCATGACATAGGCGTCCTCGTCCGGCTTGGTGTAATAGTTCTTCCGCACCCCCATGATCTCGAAACCGAGCTTCTTGTAAAGCGCCAGGGCGGGGGCGTTGGACTGACGGACCTCCAGGGTCATGAACGCGGCGCCGGCCTCGCGGGTCCGGTCGATGGCGTACCGCATCAGGGCCTCGCCGAGCCCCAGGCCGCGGCAATCGGGGTGAACGGCCACGTTGTTGACCTGGACGTCGTCGCGGATCTGCCAATAGATGATGTAGCCGACGACCGTCTCGCCGGGCCGGCGCACGACGACCATGGGGAACGAGATCGCGGTGTTCTGGATCTCGCCGCGGAAGGTGTTGTCGCTCCAGGGATTGGAGAAGGACAGGGCCTCGATGGCCCGGACGGCCGGCAGGTCGGATTCCCGCATCCTGCGGATGAAGAAGCGCTCCCCTTCCCCGGTCAGCTTGGGCATGTCTCCTCGGCCTGGGACCTCCGGAAATAGAGCGGCTCGAGGGCGGCGGCGGACACCCCGCGGCCGGCCCGGAGCGCCCCGGCGCCCAGGCGCCCGACCTCGGCGGCGATGAACGGCGAGCGCGGCGGGAAGAGGGCCCGGGCCCCGATCCTCTCCACCAGCGCGCTGCCGTAGGCCGCCAGGCCGCTGCCGCCGAACGCGATAAGGCCCTCCGCCGGCAGCCGGGCGAAGAACGCCTCCGGCGCCCAGGCCCCCTGCGGCAGGACCTCGGCGAGCCCGCCCTCCCGGGCCTCGAAGAGGCCGGCGTAGATCTCCCCCTTCTTGGCGTCGAGCAGGGGCGCGACCAGGCGGGCGGCCGTCCCGCCGCAGGCCAGCTTTTCGGCCAGGGCCCGCAGGCTCGAGACCGGGGCGATCGGCCGCCCCGAAGCGAAGGCCAGCGCCTTGACGGCCCCGAGCCCGATGCGGATGCCGGTGAACGAGCCCGGCCCGGCCGCGACCGCGTAGCCGTCGACGGCCCGGATGTCGCGGCCGAGAGCGCCGGCCAGGAAGTCGATCGACCGGAACAGCCGGGCCGAGTGCGTCCCCGGCGATTCGAGGCCGACTTCGCCCAGGACGCGCTCGTCCTCGAGGAGGGCCACCGAGCCGCCGGGCGTCGTCGTGTCGACCGCCAGGATCAGCATGCCCGCCCCGCGCAACTCCGGTCGTTCGCGGTCCGAGGCGGCCGCGGATGCGAGGCGTCGAAGGGTGAAGCCGCACTCGGAGTCCTGCGAACCCTTGGCCACGAAGCCGATGGGGCCGGATCGGACCGCCCGAAGGGTGAAAACGCCGGTCTCCGCGCTTCCTGTCCGATAGAACAATGCGGCGTTTTCACGAACGTCAGAGTTTGGCGGCCACGGCCCGCCCGATGTCCAGGCTGGTGGCTTTGCCGCCCATGTCGTAGGTCCGGGCCTGGCCCTCCTTGATGACCTCGGCTACGGCGGCCTCGATGGCCGCGCCTTTCTTCGTCTCGCCGATCCAATCGAGCATCATCTTGGCGGCCAGGATGGTGGCGATGGGGTTGACCTTGTACATCCCGGCGTACTTGGGGGCCGAGCCGTGGGTGGGCTCGAAGACGCCGTAACGGTCCCCGATGTTGCCGCTGCAGGCGAAGCCCAGGCCGCCGACGAGCTGGGCGGCCAGGTCGGAGACGATGTCGCCGAAGAGGTTCTCGGCCACCAGGACGTCGTAGTCGTGCGGGTTCTTGAGCAGCCACATGCAGATGGCGTCGACGTTGGCGTCCCAGAACTTGATGTCGGGATAGCCCTTGGCGACCTCGCGGGCGGTGTCGAGCATCAGGCCGCCGGTCTCGCGGAGGACGTTGGGCTTCTCGATCAGGCAGACCGACTTGCGGCCGTACTTGCGGGCGAAGTCGAAGGCCGCCTTGACGATGCGGGCGCAGGCCGGCTTGGTCATGATGCGGGTCGAGACGGCGATCTGGTCGGCCGGCACGTCCTTGAAGCGCTTCATCTTGGGGTTGGTCAGCAGGGCGTCGCGGACGACCTGCGGCAGGGGGAAGAACTCGACCCCGGCGTACATGCCCTCCGTGTTCTCGCGGAAGATGACCAGGTCGATGCCTTCCTTATAGTTCAGGGGGTTGCCGGCGTAGGCCTTGCAGGGCCGCAGGTTCTGGTAGAGGTCGAACTCCTGGCGCAGGCGGACGATGGGGCTGAAATACGACAGGCCGCGGCCCTTGAGCGAGGGGTCGAGCTCCTTGTCGGCGTCCTCCTTCGGCTTGCTGGTGATGGCGCCGAACAGGCAGGCATCGGTCTCGCGCAGGAGCTTCAGGGTCCGGTCGGGCAGCGGGTTGCCCTCGCGGCACCAGAACTCCCAGCCGATGTCGCCGTTGATGTACTGGGCGTCAAGGCCGATCTTGTCGAGGACGATCATCGTGGCCTCGACGACGTCCTTCCCCACCCCGTCGCCGGGGAGGATGGCGATCTTGTACTTGGGCATGGTCACTCCTTTGGGTTGTCGGCCGTCGCTTCGGCGAGCTTGGCCTTGGTGTATTCGATCAGTCCGCCGGCGGCGATGATGCCGAGGACGGCCTCCGGCAGCGGGTGGAAGCGGAAGGTGCCCTTGGCCGAGCGGATCTCGCCGCGGGCCAGGTCGAGGTCGACGGCGTCGCCCGTCTCCAGGCGGTCGGCGGCCTCGGCGCTTTGAAGGACGGGCAGGCCGAGGTTGATGGCGTTGCGGAAGTAGATGCGGGCAAAGGACCTGGCCACGACGGCCTGAACGCCGGCGGCCTTGAGGCAGGCGGCGGCCTGCTCGCGCGAGGAGCCGCAGCCGAAGTTCTGGCCGGCCACGACGATGTCGCCCGGGCGGACCTGCTTGGCGAAGGCGGGGTCGAGGTCCTCCAGGGCGTGCCCGGCCATCTCCTCGGGCGTCATGATCTGATAGGTGTAGCGGCCGGGGAAGATGACGTCGGTGTTGACGTTGTCGCCGTATTTCCAGACTTTGCCGTGGCTCATGAGAATTCCCTCGGATCGGTGATCCGGCCGGTGACGGCCGTCGCGGCGGCCGTGGCCGGCGAAGCCAGATAGATCTCGGACTCGCGGTGGCCCATGCGGCCCTGGAAGTTGCGGTTCGAGGTGCTGACGCAGACCTCGCCGGCGGCCATGAGCCCCTCGTGGGCGCCCAGGCAGGGGCCGCAGCCCGAGTTGAGGATGACGCAGCCGGCCTCGACCAGGGCGGCCAGCGCGCCCGAGGCCAGGGCCTGGCGGTAGACCTGCCAGGAGGCCGGGATGACCAGGACCCGGACGGACGGATGGACCCGGCGGCCCTTGAGGATGGCGGCCGCGGTCTCGAGGTCCTCGAGCCGGCCGTTGGTGCAGGTGCCGATCAGGACCTGGTTCACGGGCTTGCCGGCGACCGCGGCGACGGGCTTGACGTTGTCGACGGTGTGGGGGCAGGCGACCTGGGGCTCGAGGGCGCCGAGGTCGACGGCCAGGGCCGATTCGTAGACGGCGTCGGGGTCGGAGGCCAGGGCCGCGAAGGGCCGGCGGGCCCGGCCCTCGAGCCAGGCCAGGGCCTTGTCGTCGGGGGCGAAGTAGCCGTTCTTGGCCCCCATCTCGGCCGACATGTTGGCCAGGGTCAGGCGGGCGCCGACGCTGAGATCGCCGGCGGACGGCCCGGCGAACTCGACGGCCTTGTAGTTGGCCATCTCGGCGCCGTGGTCGCCGATGAGCTTCAGGCTCAAGTCCTTGGCGAAGACGCCGCGGCCCAACCGGCCCGAAAGGTCGATGCGCAGGGTCTCGGGCACGCGCAGCCAGATCTCGTCGGTGGCCCAGGTGCAGGCGGTCTCGGTCCGGCCGATGCCGGTGGCGAAGGCGCCCAGGGCCCCGTAGCTCGGGGTGTGCGAGTCGCTGCCGACGATGACCAGGCCGGGCAGGGCGAAGCCCTGTTCGGGCAGGACCTGATGGCAGATGCCGGCGTTGATGTCGAAGAAGTGGGGGATCCCCTGGGCGGCCACGAACTCGCGAATGGACTTGTGGTTCTGGGCGTACTTCTCGTCGGCCGCCGGGACGATGTGGTCGAGGACGATGACGATCTTGTCCGGGGCCTTGACCTTCCCGACGCCGAGCTTGCGGAACTCCTTGATGATGGCCGCGGAGTTGTCGTGCGACAGGACATAGTCCGGCGAGACGACGACGACCTCGCCGGCCCGGACGTCCCGGCCGGCCTTGCGGCCGAGGACTTTTTCGGTCAGGGTCTTTCCCACGATCGGCCTCCTGGAGCCCCCATTTTATGGGGCGGCGGGGGCCTTGTCAACGAAAGGAAGGCGCCTCGGGGACGGCGCGCCGGACGCAGCGGGCGGAGGCGGGGCTATTCGAGCCAGATCTTGATGACCGCCCCTTCGTCCTCGATCTGGACGAGGGCCGTCGGACCGGCCTCCTTCAGGGCGCGCCAAATGGCCTTGAGGTCCACGTCGCAGTGCCGGTCGTCGAACCGGTAGTGGCGGCTGTCCGTCGAGGCCACCACGAGCTCGATCAGGGCCACGGGCAGGGTGATCCGGAGCTGGGGCTCGGCCGACCGGCCGTCGGCGATCAGGACCTTGAACCAGCGGACCTCCCGGCCCGCGGCGGCCCGGTCCGCCCGATGGCCGTCCTTGACGGCGGCCTGGATGACCTTGAAATCCCGGCTGTGCCCGGCGGCCCGGGCCGGCCCGGCGGCCAAGCCGAGCGCGAACGCCGCCAGGACGGCGAAGGCGATCTTCTTCGTGCGCATGATCCTCTCCTTGTCCGGTCGGTTCAATCGATCCAGATCTCGATGAGCGAGCCGTCGTCGCCGGCCAGGCGCAGGACGCTCTCCCGGGACTTGGTCAGCTCGGTCATGATCTTGTTGAGGTCGTAGCCCCGCTTGCGGAGGACCGCCTTGTCGTCCTCGTCCAGGGCGCCCAGGGCCAGGTCGGCCAGGGCGAAGGGGATGTTGAGCGAGAAGGCCGGCTCCTTCCCGCCGGCGCCGCGGATGCGCAGGTGCAGGGTCCGGGCGGTGGTCGACGCACGCGGCTGGCGGTCCTCGGCCGACTTGAGGCTCTCCGGGGAGACCCGGAGCAGGGCGATCCGGGCCCGGTCGAGGAGCTCCGGGTCCTTCTCCGTCTCGACGATCCGCGACAGGACCGGCGCGGCCTGGGCCGCCGCCTTCTTGTCCCGGACGAGGCTCAACTTGTAGGCGGCGTAATAGCGGACGACCTTGTTGGAGTGGCCCAGGCGGCCGACGATCTCGTCCAGGGCGCCGGCGTTGCCCTCTTCGTAGAGGTCGAAGGCCAGGTCGACGATCGAGCCCTCGGACTCCTCGACCAGGCTCGGCTTGGCGTCGGGGAGACGGAGGTAGTTTTTATAGGCCCGCAGGGCCTCCCGCTCCCGGCCGCCCATGCCGCTCAAGCACTCCCCCCGATAGAAGAGGGCCTGGCCGGCCAAGGGGCTCGAGGGAAAGCGGTCGACGAGCTCGTCAATCCGGGCCAGGGCCCCCGGCCAATCCTTGTCGAAGACGAGGAGCTTGACCTCGCGGAAGAGCGATTCGTCCGTCGGGGCCTGGGCGGCGGGCACGGCCCGCGCGCCCGGGCCGAGGGCCAGGGCGATAAGGATCAGGAACGTCGCTTTTTTCATGTCAAACCCCGCTTTCGAGCTCTTTCTTGACCAGGTTGATCTTGAGGAGAAGCTGGCGCTCCTCGACGAAGCCGCGGATCTTGCCGAGCTCGGCCGCCGTCATCTCCTCGTCGATCTGGGCGAGCTCGAGGAAGAGCATCTCGATCTGGTCGCAGATGGCCTTGGCCTTGGCCATCTGGAACCGCTCGAGCTGGCCGTTCAGATATTTCTTCTTCTGGAGGAGGTCCCGGGCCCGGGCCATCCGGAGCGACGCCGGCGCGACGGGCCCGACCTGGTCCGGCTCGAAGACATCGAGGAGCACGTACTGGCTCTTCTCCAGGTAGTCCACGGCGCCGCGGCGGGCCATCTCCAGCTCGGCCCGGTCCAGGAACTCGCCGGAAGCGTAATAGGCCCCGGCCCGGCGCGGTCCGGGGGCCTTCAGGACCAGGGTCATGGCTACGGCGCCCAGGACCAGGCCCGCGGCCAATCCGGCCAGGGCCGGCCGCAGCCGGAACCCGGCCGGCCGGAAGGAGAACGGCCGCGGCCGGGCCCCGCCCGCCGCGCGCCCTTCCTGGGCCAGGACCCGGTCGGCGATGAGGGCCGGCAGGGCCTCCCAATCGACGCCCTCGGCCGCCCGGCGGATCTCGTCCCGGACGGCCGCCGTCTCTCCGAGCAGCCGGCCGACGGCCTCGTCCTCGGCCCGGCGCTCCGGGCCCGTCCCGGTTCGTTCGTCCATCGCCTGTCTCCTTCCCTCCGCCGCGTCCGCGGCCGGCCGGCGGCGGGTCATGTCTCGATCCCCAGCACGGGCGCCAGCCTTTTGCGCAGGTTCTGGACGGCCTTGAAATGCAGGGACTTGGCCGTCCCGACCGAGATCTTCATGGCCTCGGAGATCTCGTGGAACTGGAGCTCGTTGTAATGACGCATGATGAAGACCATCTTCTGGCGCTCGGCCAGGGCGTCCACGGACCGGGCGAAGGCCCGCCGGAGGTCCGCGGCCGTCGAATCGCCCTCCCGCCCGGGCGGGGCGGCCAGGGGCAGCGCGTCGACGGGCGCGGCCACCTCCCACTCCCGCCGCTTCTTCCGGTTCCTGCGGTAATGATCGATGCTGATGTTCTTGGCGATCTGCAGGAGCCAGCCCTGGAACGAGCGGCCCGGCTTGTACAGGGCCGCCCGCTGGTAGAGGCGGAGGAAGGTCTCCTGGACGGCGTCGAGGGCGTCCTCCCGGTCGCGCAGGATGGAATAGGCCATGACGAACACCTTGCGCTGGTAGAGCCGGGTGACGGTCATGAACGCCTCGCGGTCCCCGGCCTGGACCTTCTCGAGGAGAGCGGCGATCTCCGCCGCCCCGGCCTCGCGCTCCACGCCGACATCGCTCATGGGACCTCACCAGCAACAACGAACGGGCCGTCCCGAAGGTTTACCCCCGGCGTCCGGACGGACCCCCCCGTCCGGCGGCGGCCCGACGAGGACCGGCCTCGCTCCGACCGGTCCCCGGCCGGCCGGCCTCCCGGAAGCGGGCGGGCGGTCAGAAGCGCGAGAAGCCCGACCGGTCCCCGCCGCCGCCGGGGCGCCGGTCGGCGCCGGGCCGCTCAACCCGGGGCCGGGCCTCGTTGACGATGAGCTTGCGGCCGTCGAACTCGGTGCCGTTGAGCCGGCCCTTGGCGGCCTGGGCGGCCTCGGGCGTGGCCATCTCGATGAAGCCGAAGCCGCGGCCCTGCAGGATGTTGACCGAGGCGACCTCGCCGTGGGCGGCGAACAGCTGCTTCAGCGCGTCTTCCGTGGTCCGGAAATTGAGGTTGCCGACATAGAGCTTGGCGGACGACATTCCCCTTACCTCCAGTCTCCCCGCGCCCGCTCCCCCGCGGCCGGGGGAGACGCGGCGGTCCGAGAGGGCATTGTCGCCATTCGGCCGATTGAAATCAAGCGCGTTTCTGATAGAATCTGGGGGCCCGAGCGAGGGGCCCGCGATGAAAAGATCCACCTATGTCCTGCTGATCGTCCTGTTCTTCCTGGCCCTGGCGGCCGCGGGGACGTTCTTCGTCCTGATCGAGGACCTCGGGGGGCGGGCCGTCGCGGTCCCGGCCCGCGGCTATCTCGACGTGCGCCTCGCGGGCGAGATCGCCGAGGTCGCGCCGCCCGACCCCGTCCTCAACTTCCTCCTGGGCTCCCGGCCCCTGGCCGTCCACGACTTCTGGGCCAACCTGCGCAAGGCCAAGGTCGACGACCGCATCCAGGCCGTCGTCCTCCGGCTCGGCCTGATGCAGTGCGATTGGGCCAAGGCCAACGAGATGCGCGAGGCCGTCCTCGATTTCCGGCGCTCGGGCAAGAAGGTCTACGCCGTGATCGAGGAGGCGCCCGACTTCGACATGGAATATTTCCTGGCCACGGGCTGCGACCGCATCATCCTCCACCCCCTGGGCTGGCTGGGCGTCAACGGCCTGGGCGGCTACGTCCCCTTCCTGAAGGGGGCCCTGGACAAGGCGGGCATACGGGCCGAGTTCGAGCACGTCGAGGAGTACAAGACCGCCTACAACATGTTCACCGAGAAGGGCTTCACCCCGGCTCATCGCGAGGAGACGGAATCCTATTACGGCGATCTCTTCGCCCAGTACGTGGCGGCCGCGGCCAAGGCCCGGGGCAAGACCGAGGCCGAGTTCCGGGCCCTCGTCGACCAGGGCTTCTTCCAGGGCGAGCGGGCCAAGGCGGCCGGCCTCGTCGACGACTGCCTCTACGAGGACGAGCTGCAGGACCTCCTCCGGCGGGGCGGCCGGACGGTGGCCGCGGTCGGGTTCGACGATTACACCCGGGTCAAGCCCGCCTCGCTCGGCCTCGAAACGGGCCCCCACACCGTGGCCCTCGTCTACGCCGTGGGCACCATCGTGACCGGGGAGAGCCTGGCCCCGGTCATGGGCGGCGCGACGGTGGCCCGCTGGATCCGGATGGCCCGGACCGACCCCGGCGTCAAGGCCATCGTTCTGCGCATCGACAGCCCCGGCGGCTCCTCGGTGGGGTCGGACGTCATCTGGCGCGAGGTCGCCCTGGCCCGCAAGGCCAAGCCGGTCATCGTCTCGATGTCGGACGTGGCCGGGTCGGGGGGGTACTGGATCGCCATGCCGGCGACGAAGATCGTGGCCGCGCCCCAGACCCTGACCGGCTCCATCGGCGTCCTGGCCGGGAAGTTCAGCATCGACGGCCTGCTGGCCAAGCTCGGCGTGACCGCGGAAAAGGTCGCCTTCGGTGACAAGGCCGACGCCTTCTCCGTGTTCCGGCCGTTCACCGCGGACGAGCGCCGGGCGCTCAAGACGGAGATCCTCTGGACCTACGAACAGTTCCTGACCCGGGCCGCCGAGGGCCGGAAGCTCGCCCGGGACCAGGTCGACGCCGTCGGCAAGGGCCGCATCTGGACCGGACGGCAGGCCAAGGACCTCGGGCTCGTCGACGAGCTCGGCGGCCTGACCCTGGCCATCGGACTGGCCAAGAAGGAGTCCGGCATCGACGCCGACGAGGAAGTCCGCCTGGATGTCTGGCCCCGCAAGCGGACCTTCTGGCAGTCTCTCCTCAACCGGCCCGGCCTGGCCGCGGAGCTCAAGAGCGCGTCCGGGCGCGACAAGGTCCTGGCCGCCGCCCGCCTGATGGGCCAAACAAGGATTTGGGCCATCATGCCGTTCTGGGTCGAGCCGCGATAGAACGGGTTTTCTGATCCCGGGAGGCTCCTCTCGCCGGCGAGGCCGCGTCCCTCGCCGCCCGGGAGGACCAGGGGGTCGGGAAAAGAAGAGTAAAAGGGCGGGGGGCGGAGGTCCCTCAATAGGCGAAGGACGACGGGCAGATGGTCTTGAACTCGCAGGCCGAGCAGCTGTGCCAGTCGGGCTTGGCCCCGAAGTCCCCGGCCCGGATGCCTTCGGCCGCTTCGCGGAGCCGTTCGACCGCCCGGTTCATCTCGCGCGCGCCCTTCCCGGCCCGGCCGATGATGTCGGATTCGAGGAAGTGGAGCCGGGTCTCGACCGGGGCCTGCCCCTCGGTCTTCAGGTAGGACAGGGCGTAGACGTCCATCTGGAGGCTGTCGGCCGCGGTCCGGTCGGCGTCCTTCTGCGACCCGATCTCGCCCGTCTTGTAATCGATGATGACCGGCCCGGCGTCCTCGAAGTCGATGCGGTCGAACCGGCCGGAGAAGCGCAGGCCGCGCTCCTGCCAGCGGAAGGGCCGCTCCAGGAAGGCCGGGCGCCGGCCCGAGGCCTCCTCGCGCGTCCAGAACCGCCGCAGGGCCGCCTCCCCGGCCGCCTTGCGCAGCTCCTCGTGCTCGCGGCTCAAGAAGCCCTCGTTGATCCAGCCCGCCCGGTAGTCGTCGAGGACCTCGTCAAGGGGGACCGTCCGGCCGTGCATCCTTTTCTTAAGGTAATTGTAGACGGTCCCGTGGAGGACGCGGCCGAAGACGATGGCGTGGTGGGGCAGGATGGGGACGCGCATGTCGTGGCGGAATTTGTACTTGAGCGGGCAGAGGAGATAGTCCTCGACCCGGACGAAGCTCAAGCGCAGCGTCCCGGACCGCCGCACCGCCGCCGTCGCCGCCGGCCGGCCCGCGGCCAGGGCGTAGCGCCGGATGTCCTCCAGGACCGAGGCCTTGAGCACGTCCTCGGGCATCTTGGGGATGTCCAGGGCCTCCAGGACGAAGGGGCTGACCCGTTTGAACCGCCGCGTCCCGTAGTCCCGGGCCCAGGTCAGGTAGAGGGCCCGGCGGGCCCGGGTCATGGCCACGTAGAAGAGCCGCCGCTCCTCCTGGACGAAGTTCTCGCGGCCCGGCAGGACCTCCTTGAGGACGCCGTCGGGCACGGGGACGCGGTCGCGCCGCTCCCGGCCCGGGAAGCGGTCCTCGATGAGGCCGACCATGAAGACCGTCCCGAACTCGAGCCCCTTGGCCTTGTGGACGGTCAGGACGTTGACGGCGTCCTCGTCGAGCTCGGCCTCGGACGTGGCCGGGTTGTCCCCGACCTCGGCCAGGAGGTCGAGGTAACGGGCGAAGGAACGGAGGGAGGCGTTCTCGACGAACTCGGCGAAGCCCTTGATCTTGTCGAAGAACAGGCGGACGTTCTTGACCCGGACCTCGGACTCCAGGGTCATGGGCTCGACCAGGGCCTTGAGGTAGCCGGTCCGCTCGAGGAAGGCGTAGACGACCTCGCCGGCGTTCCGGCCGGCCGCCAGCTCCGACAGGGCCGCGATGTCGGCGAAGATGCGCCGGATGGTCTCGGCCGTCGCGGCGGCGATCTCGACCGGGCTCGTCCCGCCGGCGATGGCCTTGTAGATGTCGTGAAGGGGGAGGTTCTTCTTCTCGGCGTGGCCGGCCAGCCGGCTCAGATCATAGGGGTCGGCCCGGTAGACGTCCGAAACGGAGAGGTAGAAGAGGTCGCGGCTGTTCTCGAAGTCCGTCAGGGACCGGATGAAGGCGACCAGGACCTTGATCTCCTCCCGCTGGTAGAGGCCGCGGCTGCCCGAGAAGCGGTACGGGACCCGCTTCATGTTGAGGGCCCGCAGGTAGGGATCGGCGTCGGCGTTGCGCCGGACCAGGACGGCGACGTCGCTCCAGGCCGTCCCCCCCTCGCGGAGCTCCGCGATGCGGCCGGCGACGGCGTCGGCCTCGTGGGCCTGGGTGTCGAACGACAGCATGTGGATGCTCTTGGCCCGGCTCCGCGCCACGGCCCGCAGGCGCTTGTCGACCCGGTCCTGGAACTCCAGCCGGTTGGGATCGTTGTGCCGGATGAGGCGGTAGGAGGCGTCGAGGATGGGCTGGGTGGAGCGGTAATTGCGGGTCAGCACGATCCGCCGGGCCTCCGGGAAAGCGGCCCCGAAGCCGAGGATGTTGCTCAAGGAGGCGCCCCGGAAGCGGAAGATGCTCTGGTCGTCGTCGCCGACGACGGTCAGGTTCCGGTGCTCGGCGGCCAGCATCTTGACCAGCTCGAACTGGACGTAATTGGTGTCCTGGAACTCGTCGACGAGGATGTAGCGGTAACGGCGCCGGACGTCGTCGAGCACCGAGGGGCGCCGGCGCAGCAGGTCGACCGCGAGCGTGACCTGGTCCTCGAAATCGATCAGGCCCTGCTCCTTGAGGAGGCCCTGGTAGGCGGCGAAGACCCGGGCGATCTCCTGGTGCTGGCGGGCCTTCTCCCGCTCCGCCTCGCCGCCGGCCTTCCGGCCGAGCTCCTTGGCGTAGCGGAGGTAATCCTCCGGCCGGACATCCTCCTGCTTGAGCCGGCGGATGGCCTCCAGGACCTCCTGGATGTGCCGGGTCGGCTGGCCGAGGGGCCGGTAATAATCGAGGGGCAGGCGGAAGAGGTTCTCGCGGAAGAAGACGGCCTGGTCGACGTCGGTCAGGAGCCGGAAGTCCGGCGGGTAGCCGGCGTCGAGGGCGTGATCGCGGAGGAGGCGCTCGCCAAAGGCGTTGAAGGTGCTGATCTCGGCGAAGGACGAGGTGTAGGGCACCAGGACATCGACCCGGGCCTCCATCTCGCCGGCCGCCTTCTCGGTGAACGTCACGGCCAGGACCTGGTCGGGCCGGGCCGCCTTGGTGGCGATGAGGCGGGCGATGCGATGGGTCAGGACCTTGGTCTTGCCGGTCCCGGCCCCGGCGACGATGAGCAGCGGGCCGTCGCCGTGCCGCACGGCCCGGCGCTGGGCGGGATTGAGGCCCTCGAGCAGGGCCGTCCCTTCCGGCGACGGTCGCGGCGAAGCGGGGCGGGGCATCTACTTCCGGGCGGACGGGGCCGGGTCGACCACGACCTTCTCGCCTGGCGCGGCCAGGCCGAGCTTCTCCCGGGCCGGCTTCTCGACGGCCCGCGGGTCGGTCTCGAGACGGCGGATCTCCTCGGCCAGCCGGTCCCGCTCGGCCTCCAGGGCCCGGATCCTCTCGGCCCGGGCGGCCAGCTCCCGGCGCGACCGGCGGAGGTCCATGACCCCCTTCTTGCCGAACAGGGCGGTGAAGACCATGATCAGGAGCAGGCAGGCGCCGCCGATGAGGAGGATCTTCTTCTTCACCGGACGGCCTCGATCCCCTTCTTCAGGATGGACTCGACCTCGTCGCAGGACTCGGCCTCGGCGTAACAGCGGATGAGGGGCTCGGTCCCCGACGTCCGCAGGACGATCCAGCGTCCCTCGCCGAGATCGAGCCGCAGCCCGTCGAGCGTTTCCGCGCCCTCGACCTTGCGCCGGCCCAGCTTGGACGGCGGGGCCTGGACCAGGGCCTTGAGCTTCTTGGCCCGCTCCGGCGTCAAGGGCAGGGTCCGCTGGCCGCTGGTCAGGGCCCCGTAGTCCCGGGCCAGGTCCTGGCGCAGGGCCCCCAGGCCCCGGCCGGTGGCCGCGATCATCTCGGCCACGAGCAGTCCGGCGAAGATGCCGTCCTTCTCCGGCAGGTGGTCCCGCACGGCGATGCAGGCGCTCTCTTCGCCGCCGAACAGGATCCGGCCCTTGAGATACAGGTCGGCCATGTACTTGAACCCGACCCTGGTCTCCGTGAGCGGCAGGTCGTACCGGCGGGCGATGCGGTCGAGCAGGTGGGTCGTCGTCACCGAGCGGGCCACGCCGCCGCGCAGGCCCTTGACCTCGACGAGGTAGCGCAGCAGCAGGGCCAGGATGATGTTCGGGTGGACGAAGGCGCCCGTCTCGTCGATGATGCCGAAGCGGTCGCCGTCGGCGTCGGTGGCCAGGCCGCAGTGGCAGCGGGTGGCGACGACGTGGGCCTTGAGCTCGGCCAGGTTCTCCTCGGTGCAGGACGGGCTGACGCCGCCGAAATAGGGGTCGACGTAGCCGTGGAGGCCCTCGACCTCGATGCCGTTCTCCTCGAGGATCTCGTCCAGGTACTCCCGGCTGGTGCCGTACAGGGGATCGGCGGCGATCTTCAGGCCGGCCCGGCGGATGGCCTCGAAATCGATGCGCGGCTGCAGGTGGGCCAGGTAGTCGGCCTGGAGGTCGATGCGGGTGATGCCGGCGTCGAGCAGGTGGGTCGTCAGGCCGGAGAAGCCGGGCATGAGCCGGCGGACCTCCTCCTCGATGGCGTCGGTCACGTCGGGCATGGCCGGGGCGCCCGCCGCCCCGTTGAACTTGAGGCCGTTGTAGCGGGCCGGATTGAACGAGGCCGTGAAGTTGATGCCGCCCTGGCAGCGGCGCTTGATGATCTGGCAGGCCAGGGCCTGGGAAGGGGCATCGCGGTCGGCCAGGAAGACCTGGATCCCGTTGCGGGCCAGGAGCTTGGCCGCCTCGAGGGCGTAGCGGTCCGACAGGAACCGGGTGTCGTAGCCGACGACGACGGCGATCGGCGCGTCGCCGTGCCGGGCCTTGAGATAATTGGCGGCGGCCTGGATGACGACGCGGACGTTGTGGAAGGTGAAGTCCTCGCCCATCACCCCGCGCCAGCCGGAGGTCCCGAAACGGATGATCATCGCCCGAAAATTAGCACAGACTCCCCTGAAAAGCAACGCGCCCGGCCCGGGGGACGGCCCCGGGCCTCAAGGCGTTTTCAGGATCTCCCCGGTCATGGGCACGAAACGGACGTCCAGGACGCGCTCGACGGCGGTCCGGCCGGCCTTCTTGGTGATCACGGTCAGCCGTTGGAACGAGGCCGGGTCGCCGAGCGGCAGGACCAGCCGGCCGCCCTCGGCCAGCTGGGCCAGCAGGGCCGGCGGGACCTTGGGCGCGGCGGCGGTGACCACCACCGCGTCGAAGGGGGCCTCCTCCGGCCAGCCGTAAAAGCCGTCGCCGGTCCGGACCCGGACGTTGTCGAAGCCGAGCCGCTCGAGGGTCCCGGCGGCCCGTCGGGCCAGGACGGCGTCGATCTCGACGGTGAAGACGCGGGCCGCCAGCCGGGCCAGCACGGCCGCCTGGTAGCCCGATCCTGTTCCGATCTCGAGGACCTTGTCCCCGGCCTCGAGCCGCAGGCACTCGGTCATCAGGGCCACGATGTAGGGCTGGGAGATGGTCTGGCCTTCTCCGATGGGCAGGGGCCGGTCCTCGTAGGCCCGGCCGGCCAGCGCGGGGGGAACGAAGAGGTGGCGGGGCACGGCGGCCAAGGCGGCCAGGACGCGGCCGTCCCGGACCCCCCGGGCGGCGATCTGCTCGTCGACCATGGCCTGGCGGCGGGCGGCGAACTCGGGATCGGACTGGAGGATGGCGGGAGCGGCGGCGGATGCCGCGGCCAGCATCAGCCCCAGAAGCATCACCCCCGGCGGTGACAAGGGGTTAGTTCGGCGGGGCCGGCGGCTCCCCTTTTCCGGCTCCCCCCCGCCGTTCGGGCCTGTCATGAACGGTCCTCCCGCCCCGATTATGGCACGTCCGGGGGCCGGCGTCCAACCCCGGCGGCGGGCCGGTCCCGCCGTGGATTTTCGTTGACAATCCCCATATTTAATGATAATTGGATAGGCAAGTCGGATGCGGAACTAACTAAGAGTCGAGATGCGGGAAAAGAGCGCCATCTACCCCGGTTCGTTCGATCCCATCACCAACGGGCATGCCGACATCATCGAACGGGGCCTCAAGATCTTCGACAGGGTGGTCGTGGCGGTCCTGAAAAACCCCAAAAAGCGCCCTCTCTTCACGACTAAAGAGAGGGTAAGAATGATTGAAGATCTTTTCGCCTCGAGGAAAGAGGTCGAGGTCCGGGCCTTCGACGGCCTGCTCGTCGATTTCGCCAGGTCCCAGGGGACGACCGTGGTCATCCGGGGCCTGCGGGCCATTTCGGACTTCGAATATGAGTTCCAGATGGCCCTGATGAACCGCAGCCTGGCGCCGGACATCGAGACGTTCTTCATGATGCCGAGCGTCGATTATACGTTCCTGAGCTCCAACGTGGTCCGCGAAGTCGCCGGCCTCGGCGGCTCGGTCGAGGGCCTCGTGCCCGGGCCCGTGGCCCGCAAGCTCCGGGAGCGGTTCCGCGGCGCGAAAAAGGTCCAAATCCCATAAAGGCAGGCAAACATGTTTTCTCGGGAAAAAAGCGTGGTCGGGCTGGACATCGGGTCCTATTCCGTCAAGGCCGTCGAGCTCCGGCCCCGGAAGAAGGGCGGCGAAGAGGCCTACGACCTGGTCAAGATCGGCTACGAGCCGCTGCCCCATGACGCCATCGTCGAGGGGACCATCATCGACTCGGCGGCGGTCGTCGAGACCATCCGCCTGGTCTTCGACGAGAACAAGATCTCGACCAAGGACGTGGCCATCTCCATCTCCGGCAACTCGGTCATCATCAAGAAGATCTCCCTGCCGGTCATGGAGAAGCAGGAGCTGGCCGAGAGCATCATCTGGGAGGCCAAGCACAACATCCCCTACCCCTACGAGGAGACCAACGTCGACTACGCCATCCTCAAGCCCTCCCGGTCGACCGACGAGAAGAACCTGGACATCCTGCTCGTCGCGGCCAAGAAGGACAAGATCGCCAACTACAGCAACGTCATCGCCCAGACCCGCAAGAACCTCCAGAGCATCGAGGTCGACGTCTTCGCCCTCCAGAACGTGCTCGAGCTCAGCTATCCCGAGAGCTTCGCCGGCCAGACGATCGCCCTGATCAACATCGGCGCCAACATCACCAACGTCGTCATCGTCGAGCGCGGCACGCCGCAGCTGTTCCGCGACCTGTCGCTCGGCGGCTTCTTCTTCACCGAGAACATCCGCAAGGAGCTGAGCATCTCCTTCGAGGAGGCCGAGAAGCTCCTCAAGGGCATCCCCGGCAAGGCCGCGGCCCCGGACCAGTTCGCGACGCTCCTGTCGATGAACGTCCGCGACCTGCTCGACGAGATCGAGAAGACCTTCTCGTTCTACGAGGCCTCGGAGAAGCGGGAGCGCAAGATCGAGCAGATCATCCTCAGCGGCGGCCTGGCCAACGTCGCCAACATGGTCGGCGCCTTCGAGACCAAGTTCCGCATCAAGACGGAGATCCTCAATCCCTTCCGCAACATCCGGGTCGACGACAAGAAGTTCGACGCGGTCTACTTCACCGACATGGCGCCGATCTTCGGCGTCGCCGTCGGCTTGGCAACCCGAAAGGTGGAGAAGTAACCATGATTCGGATCAACCTGCTCAAGCCGGAAACCAAGGACAAGGAGCCGCTCGTCGCCCCGGGCGCCGCCGAGGAGGGCGGCGGCGGAGGCAAGAAGGGCGCCAACCTCGGGAACCTGATCTTCCTGGCCCTGGTCATCGCCCTGGGCGCCTTCTACTTCTTCCAGAAGAAGGCCATGGACCAGGAGAACGCCCTGCTGGCCTCGGCCCGTCAGGAGAAGACCAAGCTCCAGTACGTCGAGGCCAAGCTCGAGGAGCAGCGCAAGGCCCGGGAGTCCCTCAACCAGAAGATCAGCCTGATCGAGTCCCTCAACGCCCAGCGCGACGTGGCGCCCCGGCTCATGGACGAGCTGAGCCGCCGGCTGCCCGACTGGGTCTGGCTGACGGATGTCGTCTACGACGTCAAGGGCCTGTCCATCAAGGGCCGGGCCCTGTCCAATAACCTGATCGCCGACTACATCAGCGCCCTCGAGGCCAGTCCCCAGGTCATGAACGTCAATCTCGTCGCCTCGACCCAGAAGACCATCCAGGGCGACCAGTACCTGGAGTTCCAGCTGCGGGCGACGATCGAGCCAAAGCCGGTGCCCGCGCCGCCGCCGGCCGCCGCGGCCGAGCCGGCCGCCACGAAAGGGGGGCAGAAATGAAAAACTGGCCCTGGTACGGATATCTGATCTTCGCCGTCTTCATCTTCGCCCTGGCCTTCATCTTCTATTTCAAGCCTCAGAACACCAAGCTCCAGGCGGTCAAGGCCGACCGCGTCAAGGTCGAGCAGGAGGTCCAGAACCTGAAGCAGAAGAAGCGGGAGCTGGACAAGATCGAGGCCGACATCACGGCCATGACCGCCAGGCTCAAGACCCTGGAGGTCAATATCCCGCAGCGGAAGGAAATGGCCGACATCCTGCGGCAGATCCAGGGGCTGGCCTACGATTCCCGCCTGGACGTCCTCCGCTTCGCCCCGGGCCAGGAGGTCAACAAGGACTTCTACGCCGAGTGGCCCATCCCGATCCAGGTCTCCGGCAATTACCATAACCTGGGCATGTTCTTCGACAAGCTGAGCAAGTTCGCCCGCGTTTTCACCGTCGAGAATTTCTCGGTCAAGAGCCTGGCCCGCCAGACCGACCTGAACACGGTCTCCGCCAACTGGACGGCCAAGACCTATTTCTTCGTCGAACCGACGGCCGCGACCGTGCCGGCCAAAAAACAAGCAGCGAGGCCCAAACGATGAGAAAAGCCGCCATTCTCCTACTCGGCGTCCTCTGCGCGGGGCTGGCCCCGGTCGCGGCCCAGGAACAGGCCCAGACGCCGCCGGCCGCCGTGGCCGCGCCGGCCCCGGCCGTGCCGACGGGCTTCACCTACGGCCCCGAGGGCCGCCGCGATCCCTTCAAGGACCTCCTGGCCGGGCGCGACCTCCGGGAAAAGAACGCCCTCGGCGAAGAGCAGTTCTTCATCGACGACCTCATCCTCTTCGGCATCGTCAAGAACCAGAACGTCTACACCGCCCTGATCGGCATGCCCCAAGGCTTCCCCAAGTTCGCCAAGGTCGGCGACAAGTTCGCGGACGGGTACGTCCTGTCCATCAGCGACACGCAGGTCGTCCTGCGCAAGACCCACGAGCGGGGGATCCCGCTGATAAGGCCGCGGGACATCATCAAGGAAATCACGGAGGAGCTGTAACATGAACAAGAGAACCCTACCGGCCGTTCTCGCCGGGCTGTGCGTGCTCGGCCTCCTCGGCCTGCACGCCCAGGCGCCGGCCCCCGCCGTCCGCATCGGCCAGATCCAGGTCCTGCCGGGGGCCCTCGCCACACGGCTGGTCCTCGAGTGCGACGGGCCGCTGGCCGTCGACCGGGCCTATTACCCGGCCGAGACGCCGCGGACCCTGGTGCTTGACCTGCCCGGGGCCTCGACCGCCGCCGTCCCGGCCCTCCCCTCCTCCGGGTCGGGGCTGGTGCGCGAGGTCCAGCTCGAAAAGGCCGCCGCGGGCGGCCTGCGCCTGATGGTCCGCCTGGCCGAGCGCGTGCCGGCCCGGATCGTCCGGGAGGCCGGCCGGACCGTGATCGAGCTCAACGCCATCCAGCGGGGCCAGGCCGGCTACGTCATCGACGCCGCGACCCAGGCCGCGCTCGACCGCACGGCCCGCGGCGAGATCCGCTTGAGCCGCGTCGATACGGCGGCAGGCGCTGATTCCCTGTCCATCACGGCCGCCCTGTCCGGCGCCGCCATCACCCAGGTCTTCGCCCTGGAGAACCCGCCGCGCCTGGTCGTCGACCTCTTCGACACCCTGCTCGCCGTCAAGTCCGACGTCTGGCCCATCGACGACCCGAGGTCCACGGTCCAGAGGGTCCGGGTGGCCCAGTTCCAGTCCGCCGGCCCGCGGCCCATCACCCGCATGGTCTTCGACCTCAAAGAGCCGGGGCTCTACGCCCTCGAATCCCGCAGCGACGCCCTGGGGGTGACCTTCTTCCCGTCGGTCGCCGCCGCGCCCGCTCTGGTGCAGCCGGCCCCGGTCTCGACGCCCGCCCCGGTGCCCGCGCCGGTCCGGACGGAGCCCGCCCGGACGGCGCCGGCCGCCCCGAAGGCCGAAGCCAAGGCCGAGCCCAAGCCGGCCAAGGACCTGCCGGTCACGACGGTCTGCCCGCCGCCGGCCGCTCCCGCGCCCGCCGCGGCCGCCCCGGCCCAGGACAAGCCGCCCGTCGTCGTCGACGACAAGGCCGTCAAGTTCCAGCCCCGGACGATCGCCGGGGAAGAGGACAAGTACTCCGGCGAGGTCCTGAGCATCAAGCTCAAGGACTCCGACCTGCGCGACGTCGTCCTCTACCTGGCCGATTTCGCCGGCCTGAACGTCGTCTTCGATCCCGACGTCCGCGGCACGGTCACCGTCAACCTTCAGCTCGTCCCCTGGGACCAGGCCCTGGACATCATCCTCAAGCAGAACAAGATGGGCAAGACGATCGAGGGCAACATCCTGCGCGTCGCCCCGGTTTCGGTCCTGACCCGCGAAGAAGAAGAGCTGCGCCGGCTCAAGGAGAGCAAAGAACTGTCCGGGCCGGTCGTGGTCAAGACGATCACCCTGTCGTACTCCAAGGCCAAGGACGTCCAGGCGCTCCTGCAGTCCAAGATCTCCGACCGGGGCGAGATCATCGTCGACGACCGGACCAACACCCTGCTCATCTCCGAGGTCCGCGACAAGCTCGAGCTGCTCGAGAAGCTCATCAGCGTCGTCGACACGCCCACGCCGCAGGTCTCCATCGAGGCCCGGGTGGTCGAGGCCTCGACGACCTTCGTCCGCAACCTGGGCATCCAGTGGGGCTTCAACGCCGAGGCCAGCCAGTTCTACGGCAACGCCACCAACCTCCAGTTCCCCAACCAGATCCAGGTCGACGGGGCCATGATCCCCCAGGGCACGGTCACCAAGGGCATCGGCGGGCCGCTCGGCGGCTATGCCGTCAACCTGCCGGCCCCGGCCTTCAATTCGGCCCTCGGCCTGTCCTTCGCCAACGTCCTCGACTCCTTCCGGGTCGACATCGCCCTGTCCGCCCTGGAGACCAACGGCGACGGCAAGATCATCTCCCGGCCGTCGGTCGTCACCCAGAACAACCAGCAGGCCGAGATCATCCAGGGCCGCCAGATCCCGGTCCAGACGGTGGCCAACTTCACCGTGACCACCCGCTACGTCAACGCCGCCCTCGAGCTGCGGGCCACGCCGCAGATCACGGCCGAGGGGACGATCATCATGAGCATCGAGATCCAGAACAACGCGGCCGACTTCGCCAACCTCGTCAACGGCATCCCGCCGATCACCATGCAGAGCGCCAAGACCATGGTCATGGTCCCCGACGGCGGCACGACGGTCATCGGCGGCATCTACCGGACGGAGGACTCGGTCACCCGGGAGCGCACCCCCTTCCTGAACCAGATCCCGATCCTGGGCTCGCTCTTCAAGAACTTCGCCCGGACCAAGACCAGCCGGGAGCTGCTCATCTTCATCACGCCCCGGATCCTCAAGTGATAGGAGCCAACGAGCCATGAACAAGACGACAACGACCCTCAAGGTCCTGGCGGCCGCGGCCGCCGTCCTGGTGCTGGCCGGCTGCAACAAGATCTCCCGCGAGACCGAGTCGCCCAGCATGATCATCATCGAGAGCCTGACCGGCACGACGTTCGAAGGCGACGAGGTGGCCTACCTCCAGTCGGACGTGCTCGATAGCGACGGCCTGGTCCGGGTCAACAACGCCACGGCCAACATCGCCGTCCGGCTGGTCAACCCCAACTCGGCCACCGGCCCCTCGCAGTTCAACGACGTCGTGTTGACGAGCTACCGCGTGACGTACGAGCTGCCGACCGGCCCGGGCACGCCGGGCACCGACGTGCCGCTCCCCTTCGACGGCAACTTCTCGACGGTCCTCTGCCCGGTCGACGACACCACCGGCGTGCCTTTCGTGGTCGTCCTCGAATCGGCCAAGATGGCCGCCCCCCTGGTCGGCCTGGTCGGCACGGCCACGGTTCTCGAGCGGCGGGCCAAGATCGAGATCTTCGGCCACGACCTGTCCGACAACCCGGTCACGGCGACCGGCTACCTGACGATCTACTTCGCCGACTACCAGGGCACGGCCCCGGTCAAGAAGTAGCTTTCTTCCCGCCTTCGACACGGGCCCGTCCTTCGGGACGGGCCCTTTTTTTAAGAAGGGGTCAAACCTAAATTTCTTCAATTTTCCCTTCCTCATTCCGTTCCGATGAACGCCTAACCCGGGAAAATTGAAGAAATTTAGGTTTGACCCCATCCGAAAGGCGCGTAGGAGAAGGTCACCGTTCGCTTCAGGCGAAGCTTGGGCAGCGTTTCGCCGATGGCCCGGTCCAGGGCCGCTCTCTCGGCGGCCCTGAGGACGAACTGGACCCGGGAGACGTCGCGGACGCGCGAGACCGGGGCGAAGGCCGGCCCCAGGACCTCGAGCCCGGGCCGGTCCCGGAGCAGGGCCCGGAGCTCGCGCGACCGGGCCGCCAGGGCCCGGACGTCCCGGCCCATGAGGATGACCTCGGCCTGGCTGGCGAACGGCGGGTAGCCCAGGACCCGCCGGAACTCGATCTCCCGGTCGTAGAACGCCGCGTAGTCGCCGGCCGCGGCGGCCGCGATGGCGAAGTGGACGGGCGGGGCGGTCTGGACGACGGCCTCGGCGTCCTCGGCCTCGCGAACGTGTTCGAGCATGGCCGACACGGATTCAAAGGCCCGCTGCGAGGCCCGGTAATCGGAGAAGCCCAGGAGGTCCTCGGGCCGCAGGACGCCGACGAGGCCGGCCTTGGGCAAGCCGGGCTGATGGGCCAAAAGCTGGGTCCCGACCAGGATCCGGAGCCGGCCCTTGCCGAAGTCGGCCAGCAGGCGCTCCCGCTCCTCCGGTTTGGCGGCCGTGTCGGCGTCGAAGCGGGCCAGGGGGACCTTGGGGAAGAGCCGCTCCAGCTCTTCCTCGACCGCTTGCGTCCCGGCCCCCCGGCGGACGGCCAGCTCGCCGCCGCACGAGGCGCAGGCCCGGCCCGCGTCGGCGGCATGGTTGCAGTAGTGGCAGATCAACCGGTCCCCGGCCTTGTGATAGACCATGGCGATGTCGCAGCGGGGGCAGCGCGGGGTCCGGCCGCAGGCCCGGCAAACGACCTGGGCGGCGTAGCCCCGGCGATTAAGGAAGAGGACGACCGGGTCGCCCTTCTCCAGGCGGGCCCGGATGCGTCGCTCGAGCTCCCGGGAGACGATCGGGGCGTCCCCGGCATGCTCGATGACCGCCACCGCGGCCCGCCGCGGCTCCAAGCCGGCCTCGATGAGGAGTCCCCGCCGCCGCGCCTCGAACATGGCCTCGACCGTGGGCCGGGCCGAGCCGAGCACGGCCACCGCGCCCTCGGCGCCGGCCCGCAGGACCGCTCCGCGGCGGGCGTCGTAGGCCGGGCTTTCGGCCTGGACGAAGGACTCCTCCTGCTCGCCGTCCAGGGCTACCAGGCGCAGCCGCCCGGTTTCGAGGAAGAGCGCCGAGCGGGTCCCGGCGACCAGGGCCGCCCGCCCGCTCCGCAGGGCGCGCCAAGCCTCCTCCCGCTGCCGCTCGGTCATCCGGCCGTGGAAGACGACGGCCTGCCGGCCGTAATCCGCTTTGAACCCGGCCGCTAGCGACTCGGACGGAGCCGCTTCCGGCTGCAGGAACAGGACCCGTCCGCCCGAACCGACGGCCCGCCGCACCAGGGTCTGGAAGGCCGCCCGGCGCGGCCCGTCCGAACCGAAGAGGAGCCACGTCCCGCCGAGGCCGTCGACCAGGGCCCGTTCGACGGGGGCCAGGACGCCCGCGTCGCCCAGCGGTTCGGGAAAGGCCAGTCCCAGCTGGACGGCCGGTGCGGCAGCTTCGGCGTCCGCGGCGGCCCGGGGCGCCGAGCCCTGGCGCCGCTCGACCTCGACCAGCCCGGCCTTCTCCATCCGCGAGACCAGGCCGGTCACGTCGCCGCCGAGCTTGCGCGTCAGGGCCAGCGGGCTCAAGCCCTTGGGCGCGGCGGCCAGGGCCTTGGCCAGCAGGCGGGCCTTCGGTCCCAAGCCGCCTTTGACAAGGCCCTCGCGCCCGGCCTCGGCCAGGGTCACGACGACTCTGGTCTTCCCGGCCAGCGACGGCGGCAGGGCGGTTTGGAGGATCTCGCCCCAGGAGGAATGGAACTCCGCGCTCAACCGCCCGGTGAACGCGAGGAGGCGCTCGTCGCGGAAAGGCCGGTCGTCCAGGACCTCGATGAGCTCCTTGATCCGGACCCCGGCCGCGGGCGGCTCGGTCGTGACCTCGACGATGAAGCCGTTCTGGCGGCGCGCGCCGAGCGGCGCGACCACTCGCACGCCCGGCCGGGCCGCGGCCCGGAAGGCCTCGGGCACGGCGTAGAGAAAGGCCTGATCCAGGGGCAGCGGAAAGACGACCCGGGCAAAGACGGTCATTTTCTGCCGAGCAGGGCCATGACCTTCTGCATATCCTCCCAGACCATCCGCTTGAGCTCGCGGTTGCCCTCGTTCCGGACGAGGTAGGACGGGTGGAACGTCGGCATGACGGGGATGCCGCGATAGTCGCCGAAGCGGCCGCGACGGGCGGTCATGCCCTCGCGGCCGGGCGCGAAGTAGTCCGTCGGCGTCTTGCCCAGGGTGACGATGACCTTGGGCCGGATGAGCTCGATCTGACGGGCCAGGTAAGGCGCGCAGGCCTCGATCTCCTCGAGGTGCGGCACCCGGTTCTCCGGCGGCCGGCACTTGACCATGTTGGCGATAAAGACCTCGTCCTCGCGAAAGGTCATGGCGGCGATGATCTTGCGCAGGAGCTGGCCGGCCCGGCCGACGAAGGGCCGGCCCTGGAGGTCTTCGTCGCGCCCGGGCCCCTCGCCGATGAACATCAGCTCGGCGTCCGGGTTGCCTTCGCCGGGCACGGCGTTGGTCCGCATCCGGTGCAGCGGGCAGCGGGTGCAGACCCGGACCTCCCGGGCAACCTCCTCGAGGGCGGCTGCCTCCGTCCCGGTCCGGGCCGGCCGGTCGGCCAGCGACGGCAAAGGGACGGCGGCCGGGGCGGCGGGGGCCTGGGGCCTGGTCTCACGGCGCGACGGCGGGACGGGCGCGGCGGAAGCGGCCGCCGCAGCGGGCCGGGCCAGGGGCCGCCCCGGCCCGTCGGCGGCCGCAGACGGTTTGGCCCCTTCGCGCCGCATCACTTCCCCCGGGCGGAGCAGCACGAACCCGGCCCCGGCCTCGGTCAGGAAGTCGAGGTGGGCCTTGAGGTCCGCGCGGACGTCAGCGGCGCTTTTTTCGCTTTTCTTCAAGCAAGGCCTCGATGCGGTCGAAGATCAGGCGGGCGATCTCGCGCTTGGCGAGCCGGCCCGTTTCCCGGACGGGCCCGGCCGGGGCGATGAGCAGGGCCTCGCTGGCGTCGGCCCCGAACGCCCCGCCCTCACCGACGGCGTTGGCGACCATCAGGTCGGCCTTCTTGGCCGCCATTTTTCTCCGGGCGTGGGCGGCGATGTCGTGGGTCTCGGCAGCGAAGCCGACCAGGACCTGGCCGGGTTTCTTGTCCCGGCCCAGGCGGGCCAGGATGTCGGGGGTCCGCTCCACGGCCAGCGCGGTCCCGATCTCCTCCTTGGCGGCCTTGCGGCCGCGGACCGTCTTGAACCGGAAATCGGAGACCGCCGCGGCCATGACGACGATGTCGGCCTTGGGGAAGGCCTGGAGGCAGGCCTTCTCCATCTCGGCCGCGGTCGTGACCGCCACCGTCTTGGCCCCGGCCGGCGGGACGAGCGCGGCCGGCCCGGAGACGAGGACCGTCCGGGCCCCGCGGGCCAGCGCCTCCCGGGCCAGCTCGTAGCCCATCTTGCCCGACGAGGGATTGGACAGGAAGCGGACCGGGTCCAGGAACTCGCGGGTGGGACCGGCCGTGACCAGGACGGTCTTTCCGGCCAGGCTGGCCCGGCGGGCCAGGATGCGCAGGCCCTCGCGGACGATGTCGGCGGGCTCGGCCAGGCGTCCCCAGCCCGTGTCGCCGCAGGCCAGGTAGCCCCGGTCGGCCTCGACGAACTCGGCCCCCAGGGCCTTGAGCCGTTCCATGTTGGCCCGGGTGGCCGGGTCGAGGTACATGGCCTCGTTCATGGCCGGGGCGACAAGGACCGGCGCCCGGGTGGCCAGGAACAGGGTCGTCAGGAAATCGTCGGCCACGCCGCCGGCGAACTTGGCGATGACGTTGGCCGTGGCCGGGGCGACGCAGAGAAGCCCGATCTCCTTGGCCAGGGCCACGTGGCGGATGGACCGCTCCTCCGGCTCCTCGAACATGTCGACGATGGTCTTGGTGCCGGCGAGCGAGCTGAAGAGCAGCGGCGAGATGAGCCGGGCCGCGTGGGGGGTCATGACCACCTGGACCTCGAGGCCGGCCTTCTGGAAGCCGCGGACGATCTCGCAGGCCTTGTAGAGGCCGATCGAGGAGGACACGCCCAGGGCGATCTTGGTCTTGGTCATGGCCGCCCCTTGGCGAAGCTGCGCAGGATGGGCTTCAGGGCCGGGGCCATGGCCTCCGGGCGGTGGCGGGCGGCCGTGATGATCGTCTTCAGGTCGGCCGCGGCCCGGGCCAGGTCGTCGTTGACGACGACGTAATCGAACTCGGCGTAGGCCCGGACCTCGGCCCTGGCGTTGCGCAGCCGGCGGGCCACCGCCTCGCGGCTGTCCTCGCCGCGGGCGGTCAGGCGCCGGCGCAGCTCCGCCGCGACCGGCGGCATGATGAAGACGAGCACGGCCCCCTCGACGCGGGCCCGGACCTGGCGGGCCCCCTGGACGTCGATGTCGAGGAGGATGTCGCCGCGGCGGCCCTTGGCCTCGACCTCGGCCCGGGACGTCCCGTAGAGATTGCCGTGGACCCGGGCGTGCTCGAGGAAGCGCTTCTCCCGGACCATGCGGGCGAAGACGCGCTCGGACACGAAATGGTAGTCCACGCCGTCCTTCTCCGAGGGCCGCGGCGGCCGGGTCGTGTGGGAGACGGAGAAGGCCAGGCCGCCGAGGGCCCGGCGGACGCGCTTGATGAGGGTCGATTTGCCGCAGCCGGAGGGGCCGGTGATGACCAGGACCATGCGTCGACTCCCCTACTCGATGTTCTGCACGTGCTGGCGGATGCTCTCGAGCTCGTTCTTGATGGCCAGGCTCTCGCGGGTGATGGCGATGTCCTGCGACTTGGAGGCCAGGGTGTTGGCCTCGCGGTTGAGCTCCTGGGCCAGGAAGTCGAGCTGCCGCCCGACCGGCTCGACGACCTTGGGCGAGAGGAAGGCCTGGAACGAATCGAGGTGGGTCTTGAGCCGGCCGATCTCCTCGGCCAGATCGTAGCGCTGGGCCAGGATGGAGGCCTCCTCGGCCAGCTTGCCTTCGGAGACGGCGGCGCCGCCGTTGAGGTCGGCCAGCCGCTTCTCGATGCGGGCCTTGAAGCGGGCCGGCTGGCGCTTGAACTGGGCCTCGGCCCGGGCGATCGAGCGCCGCACGGCGTCGAGATGGCCCCGCAGCAGCCGGGCCGTCTCGCGGCCTTCGCGCCGCCGCAGGACGAGGACGTCGTCGAGCGTCCGCAGGAACGAGCGTTCCAGGAAGGCCGTGTCGGCCGGGCCGAGGGCCTTGCGGCCGACCTCGACGAGCTGGGGCACGCGGAAGAGGCTGTCGAGCGAGATCTCCAGGCGCAGCCCGGTCCGCCGCGAGACGCGGTCGAGCGAGCGCAGGATCTTCTCGAGCAGGCCCTCGTTGAGGGAGAAGTCCCAGCCGGCGGCCCCGAGCGGGGTGGCCTCGACGAAGACTTCGACCCGGCCGCGGCGGATCCTCTTCTGGCACACGGCGCGCAGGCGGCTCTCGGCCTCGCCGAGCGGGGCGCCCTTGTAGGACCAGTCGAAGAAGCGGTGGTTCAGGGTCTTGACGCCGATCTTCAGCCGCAGCGAGGGCGAGGCGAAGCTCCGTTCGGCGAATCCGGTCATGCCCAGGATCATGATGCGTTCTCCTCGCTCGGACCGCGGCGGCCGCCCGCCCCGTTCATTCGTCCTCGAACAGGGCCCGGGCGATGCCGTAGGCGTTCAGGCTCGAGCCGACGGTCAGATTGTCGGCGACGGCCCAGACCCAGAAGCCCCGCGGCAGGGCCGGGTCCTTCTTGATCGGCCCCAGGTGGATGCGGTCCTTGCCGGCGACGCCGGCGGGCGTGGCCCCGGCCTCGCCGGCCGACGCGACGTGGAACGCGGCATCGGCCCGCAGGGCGGCCTCGACCTCGGCGGCCTTGACGTCGTGGCCGAGCTCGATGTGGGTCATGATGGCATAAGTGTGGAAGACCGGGACCAGGACGACCGACAGGGCCAGCGGCACCTCGGCCGGCCCGAGGACGCGGCCGATCTCGCGCGTCAGGCGGTTCTCGAGGGCCGAAAAGCCGTTCGGGTCGGGGCGGCCGGGCCGGGCCAGCAGGTTGAAGGCGAGCTGCTCGGGGAAGACCTTCTTGGTCATGGCCGAGCTGCCGAGCATGGCGTAGCTCTGTTCGGCCAGCTCCTGGATGCCCTCCTCGGCGCAGGACGAGGCGGGCTCGAGGACGACGGCCACGGCCTGTTCGACGCCGAACGCGGCCCGCAGGGCGGCCAGAAGATGGGCCAGCATGATCGTCGCCGGGTGCGGGTTGGCCACCAGGTGGAGCCGGGCCCGGCGCAGGACGGCCTCGTTGACCCCGGCCACGACGAGCGGCACCTTGGGGTCGGCGTTGAACGTCTCGGCCAGGTCGACGGCCAGGTAGTCCTTGGTCCGGGCCAGGCGCCCGTAGCGCAGGTTGGTCTTCTCGTCGGCGGCCAGGAAGACCAGGTCCAGCCCCTCCAGCGCGGCCGGCGACAGGCCGTGGACGACCTTGGCCTCGCCGCGGAACTGGCCGAGCTTGCTGTACTCCTCCTCGACGTCGGGATCGAAGAGCTCGAGCGAGGCCAGCGGGAACTTCTTGACCGTCAGGACGTCGAGGATCTCCTTGCCGCGGAGCGAGTCGGAGCCGATGAGCGCCAGACGGGGCTTGCGGGACCGGGCCGGGGCCATCGGGGACCTCACCGGGCCCGGAGGTAGTCGGCCATCAGCCGGTACATCCGGTCCTTGAGGGCCAGCTTCTTTTTCTTGAGCTCCCGCTCCTCGTCGGCGTCGGCCGGCGTGAGGCGGGCTTTGCCGCGGATCGCGTCCAGGGCCTGTTCGCAGGCCTGGTGATCCTCGTGGGCCCGGCGGAATTCCGCGTTCTCCTTGAGGAGAAGCTCCTTGAGCGCCTGTTCGTCCATCCGGTCGGTTCCTCCGCGGGCCAGAATAACACATCGACCCGGTCGTTTCAATTTGCCCCCGGGGCCGGCCGGGGGCCTCGGAAGACCGCCGGGTACGCGTCCCGATCCGGGCGGATCACCTTCAGGACCTCACGGATCTCCAGGGCCCCGGATCCCGGTTCCATCGACCTGCCCGCGCCCTCCCCTGCCCACCATAATATTGTTTGACAATACTATTTCATTGTAATAGTATCGTGGTGTGATCGTATCGTTCAGGGACAAGGAGACCGAAAGGATATGGGACGGAGAGGCTTCCAGGCGCTTCCCGCCCAGCCTCCTTCGCACGGCCAAGCGCAGGCTGCTCATCCTCCATGCGGCCATCAGCCTCGAAGACCTGAGGGTCCCGCCCGGAAACCGGCTTCACGCGTTATCGGGTGACCGCAAGGGTCAGTGGAGCATCTCGATCAACGACCAATGGAGGATCTGTTTCGAATGGCGGAGCGGCAACGCGGCCAACGTCGAGATCACGGACTATCATGACTAGAAGGAGCGGACGATGAACAGGATCCCGAATATCCACCCCGGGGAGATCCTCTCCGAGGATTTCCTCAAGCCGATGGGTATCTCCGCTTACCGGCTTTCGAAGGGGGCGAACATCGACCAGACGAGGACGAGCGAGATCATCAGGGGCAAGCGCAGCATCACGGCGGACACCGCGCTTCGCTTGGCGCGTTTCTTCGGCAACTCGCCCGAGTTCTGGCTCAATCTCCAAGCCCACTACGACCTGGAGCAGAAGAAAAGAGAGATGGAGAAGGATCTGAAGAAGATCAGGCCGTACGCGCCCCAATCCGCGCAGGCCTGATGGCCCTCCGGCCCTGTTTTGTTGACTTTACGGCCCCGAATGACTATACTTGTCGCTCCTTCGGGCGGTCGCCCGGCGGTCCAACGATGGCTAGGTAGCTCAGTTGGTAGAGCGAAGGACTGAAAATCCTTGCGTCGGCGGTTCAATTCCGTCCCTAGCCATTTTTTCTTTTTCCCCATATGAGTTCTGATCCACCCTCTCCCATATGGGTAGAATGCCAATAATTCTCTGCCAGAAATCTCGCGCATAACCTGGAAAAACTGAGAAAAGCCGGGAACACGAAGTGGGCAAAGTGTGTCCAAAGTGTGTCCACATTCTCTGCCTTAGTCGAAATATGGGTAGATTATGAGCGGGACACGGCTACATATCCGCAATTTGGCGAAGAATTTTTTCGGATCAAAAAAACACTTAGGGCACATTTATGGACACACATTCTTGGCCCGGAACTCATGCCGGAAGTTCCACCATTCAACAAGGGTGGTTCTGCCTAAATTGACCGAAGCCGACTGGGGCGATTAACTCAGTAAGTGCTTTTTTCGACATCCCCGAGAAATCCCTGATAAATTTGCTCCAACAGGGGAAAACCGCTTCCCTAAGCGTCCCGACTCGTCACTGTTTTTCCCCGTTTTTCCGTTGGTTTGGTCAAGATTTGGTCAAGGTCGTGGGATCAGGGATTTCGACGTTTTCACATTGCCAGGCAACTGCACGGATGAAATCCGGTGCAGGCGGCTAAACGCAGCGGCGTTCGAAGTCGAAAAGATTAGGTGAATGGAAGGGGAGGCCTTTCCTATTCAGCCTTGAGATCGGCCCAATTTTTTATCCGATGCCGGATGATCTTCGTAAAGCCGGCCTCCTCGTCCTGACGAACCTCGTAGGCGAAGCCGCCTTTGATCACCTGGGGAACGAACGGCCACGTCATCCGGTAGAGATAGTAACCGTCCTTGGAGAAGACGTCGATATCGCTCGAAGTTACGTCCTTTTCGGTGATCGGCTTGAAACGGACGACATAAAGCCGCCCGAGATCGTCGCTAAGGAAGCTTGAGAAGTAAGGCCGATGGTCCGGCATCCCAAGGGGAGCGGTACGGGCATCTCCCTGGCCGTACGAAATGAAACTCCCTGATTCTCGTGTCAAGTCCCCTTCTTGGCTCGTGATTCCTTGGCTTTTCTCGACTTTGGAGAAAGCGATAAGCTCCCGGCCTTCTCCATCTACGGCGTGGATCGTGTAGTCGAGAGAAAAACCATAATAATAGGAATCATCTGACCGGGGACAGTAGGCGATCCGTCCGACATACCAATGAATTAACAGTTGACCGGGACTCGCCCCGTTGACGGGGAATGTCGCAACGGTCCTCAACATCTCTCCTTCTGAACTGAGGAGCACGAGCTTGTTCTTGGGCCCGCCCTCCTCCTGAATGTTGGGTTGGAGGGCGCCGATGACCGTGCCGCCCGGCCCCAGTATCATCGTCGACAGGAACGCCTTGAGCAGGATGTTCTTCTTGAAAACCCCGTCCGGGCCGAAGACAACAAGAGAACGGACCGAGTTGATGTACGCATTTCCTTCGCCGTCAAGGAGAACGCTGGCCGGCATACCGTACTCTCCTGGACCTTGACCCTGCCGGCCGAGAGTTCTCATATAGGCACCATTCTTGTCGTAAACTTGGGCACGCCTGTTGCCCCAGTCGCAGACATAGAAACGGCCTTGGCCGTCGACGTTGAGCTGGACGCGCCCCGGAAAGAAGTAGGCCTCGTCCTTCTCTTCGCCGATGACCAGGTCTTCGGCGAGCTCGAAAACGAACTTGCCGTACTTGGGGTTCGCGGGATTCTTGACCGTTCTTACGCCGTCGATTGTCTCGACGGTCGCTTTCCAACCGCTGACATCTCCCCTTTTCGAACAACTAGTAATCAGGAGAAGGGCGGCGCCCAGGACCAGCAACGATCTTCCGGTTCTAGCTCTGGACATCATCCCCCTCCTTCTTGACCTTCCTACTGCACTATAACCTTCGCAGACCGCGAGTCTCAAGTCTGCGTAATTAATCACCATGCTTGGCCTTCGTCGATACCTTTGAGTTTATGGTCCCTAACCGAATTATACAATAGCGAAGAAGGCACAAGAGCAAGAAATCGATCGTTCACTATCTTGGGTCATAAGCACCGGGAACTTCAGATCTACGTTCGCTGGTCTTCAACAATGTTCTCCCGTCGCGGATCGCCTTCAGGATCTCGCGGAGCGTCCCTTCATGATTATTGTTAATTAAATAATATTTATTGACAAACGATAATTTTTAGTTAAAATAATTATTGATAAACGATAATCAAGGAGGCAATAAATGACCGGAAACTCAGCTCCGCAAACAAGCGCCGAAGTTAAGGCGCTCCGGATCGTGCTCATCACGATGCTTATCATTTATGGCCTCGTATTCATCTCATTCACCTTTATTCTTGTCAGGGCTCCGAGTCGCTCGGCAATGGTCACTTTGGGTGTCACATCTTGGGGCCAAATAAGATATCTCCTCGATAAGGTGTTGGTCGGGCCGATATACTTTTTCATCGCCTATTGCATTTTTAAGCTCATTGGCTTGATTTCTCGTGGCGAGTGCTTCAATCCGAGGAGTCCGAGACACATCCGCAGAATTGGCTACGGTGTTTTCTGCTTGGCATTGTTTTACATGATGTCCGCCGCAATAGGTGAGTTTACAGCTCCAGAGGTCAATATTTCCGATTCCATTCTGCGCCTCTTCTATGGTGGACTGACTACGGTGCTTTTAGGTTTCGGATTCTTGGTTATCGCCCGGGTTCTTGAAGTCGGCGTCCGTCTCCAACAGGACCAAAACCTGACCGTCTGAGGTTCGATTATGCCCATTGAAGTCAATCTTGACCTTATGATGGTTAAGAGGAAGATTTCGCTCACCGACCTTTCGGAGAAGGTGGGTATCACAATGGCCAACCTCTCGATTCTCAAGCAAGGCCATGCTAGAGCGATTCGCTTCTCAACCCTCGAGAAGATATGTGAAGTCTTGGAATGCCAGCCGGGTGACATTCTGAGCTTTAGGCAGGAAGAATAACCGCTCCTTCTTTCTCGCGGAGCTCGCAGCGCCTCGTCCTTATTCGAAGTAGAGCGTCCCGTTGGTCTTGATGTTCTGCGGATTGTAGGAGAATGTCGGGTTGACGAGCTTGATGCAGATGTAATCGCCAGCGGCGACGGAGACACTCAGGCCCGTGGCCTGGCAGATCACATATCCATCCGTCAGTTCGATTACGCCCAGGAGGGTGTCCGCCGCGTTCTTGCGGAAGTACACGTTGACTTCCTCGCCCATGTCCGGCGTGGCCGGGGTGCCGATGCTGAAGCCGATGTAGACCGACTTGAGGGTGCCAGCCTTCGGGACGGGGATCTGGACGTAGGCCATGACGGTCTGAACAGCCGCCCCGAAGTAGGAGCCGA
>JAEAME010000536.1_pt1 | contig 37587 bp, 23 predicted proteins | sample 8958731 | NCBI WGS metagenome assembly JAEAME01 (sample SAMN16933194, study PRJNA681113) | bioreactor sludge metagenome | isolation source: anerobic bioreactor sludge (Control) | place: India:Bengaluru | collected 2018-10-24
CGAACTGAGCAGCTTTCAGCTTGACGGGATGTATGATTTCAGGGCTGATATTGCAGTACTGATGAATATCACGCCAGACCATCTCGACAGGTACGATCATAATTACCAGAACTACATCGATTCAAAGTTCAGGATAATACAGAATCAGACACAATCGGATCACTTCATCTATTGGGCAGATGACCCCGTTATAGCAGCAGAACTGTCCCGCAGGAAATTAAGCATGAAACTCCTGCCTTTTTCCGATACAATCAGGGAAAACATGACTGCATATATCGACAATAACGAATTAATAATTGATTACCTAAATAAAATTAACCTTATGACCATTCACGAATTGGCACTAAAAGGCCGCCATAACACCTACAATTCAATGGCAGCAGCTATTGCAGGAAAGGTACTTAACATTCGCAAAGATGTTATAAGAGAGAGCCTGGCTGATTTTCAGGGAGTAGAGCATCGGCTCGAACCGGTGATCAAAGTCAGCGGGATCAGTTTTATCAACGACTCGAAGGCTACAAATGTCAATTCAACATGGTATGCCCTGGAATGTATGGAAACACCTGTCGTGTGGATAGTTGGCGGAATAGATAAAGGTAATGATTATGCGGAGCTCTTTCCGGTTGTAAAACAGAAAGTGAAAGCTGTGGTGTGTCTTGGGAAAGACAACAGAAAGATCATAGAGGCTTTCAGGGATAAGGTGCCGACAATAATCGAGACAAGTTCAATGGAGGAGGCAGTGCGTTCGTCTTATTACCTGGCAAAAAAGGGAGAGACGGTTTTGTTATCACCTGCATGCGCAAGTTTCGACCTTTTCAACAATTATGAGGACCGCGGGCGTCAGTTCAAATCAGCAGTTAGGAATCTGTAATCTCTATAATGATGCAGCAGGGCTGGCTTACAAGGACTTTTAAGGGAGACAGGGCTATATGGGGTCTTGTTGTCCTTTTTATGGTATATTCCCTGCTGGCAGTATATAGTTCATCGGTGAATGTCGCTTTCAGGAGCCATGGAGGAAATACGACATATTTTCTGCGAAGCCAGTTCTTTATGCTTCTGCTGAGCCTTATAATAATTGTGATTGTTCATTACCTTCCTTACAGGATCTACTCTTCTCTTGCCGGCCTTCTGCTTATTATTTCGGCAGGACTGCTTGTCCTTACCCTTGTTTTCGGAGCCAGGGTAAATGAAGCAACAAGATGGCTTGTAATACCCGGAACGGGCTTCAGACTGCAAACTTCCGACGTTGCCAAAGTGGCTCTTGTTATCTACCTGGCAAGGACCCTGTCAAGATACCAGGGGGAATTGAATAATTTCATGCTTGTCACAAAGTATTTTATGATTCCTGTGGCTGTTATCTGCACTTTGATACTGCCCGAGAACCTGTCGACTTCTGTTCTTGTTTTCGGAGTTTGCATGATAATACTTTTTATCGGAAGAGTGCCTGTGAAATTTCTTCTGGCTTATGCAGGACTGGCAATTGCCGGGGTGATTGTATTTGCCATATTCCTGTCAATCTTTACCAGGGATAACAGGGTAGAGGTATGGAAGAACAGGATTGAGAATCATTTCTCAGGGAAGGGAAGCGATGACAGCGATTTTCAGTCTAATCAGGCTAAAATAGCTATTTCAACGGGAGGATTATTCGGCAAGGCTCCCGGAAGAAGCACACAAAGGAATATGCTTCCGCAATCAAATTCCGACTTCATTTTTGCGATTATAATTGAAGAATATGGATTATTTCTCGGGGCCATGCCTCTTATACTTGCATATATGATATTGCTTTTCAGGGGCATTGCTATAGCAAAGAAATGCGATACGGCATTTCCTGCTTTTCTTGTCCTGGGATTGATAATAATGATCGTTGTCCAGGCAATGATAAATATGATGGTTGCTGTTGGTATATTGCCTGTAACCGGGCAGACACTGCCAATGGTAAGCTGGGGCAGGACCTCCGTCCTTATGATGAGTTTTTCAATCGGAGCCATATTAAGTGTCAGCCGGGTTGTAAATGCAAGAATAAGAAAAGAGGAACTGCCTGAAGAAGAGTTAACTGATGAAGGAGAAAAGATATATGAACCGGCAAAAGCCTAGAAGGATCATTATCAGTGGCGGGGGTACCGGGGGACATGTTTTCCCTGCGATATCAATTGCCAATGCCCTTAGGAGGATAGATCAGGACATTGAAATTCTCTTTGTCGGAGCTGAGGACAGGATGGAAATGAAAATGGTCCCGGAAGCCGGATACAGGATAACAGGCTTGCCGGTAGCCGGATTCAGGAGGGGATTATACTTCAGGAATATCTCAGTTCTGGTAAAACTTGTTAAGAGTTTATTCCTGGCCCGGACTATTATTAAGGAATTCAAACCGGATGTTGCAGTTGGTGTTGGCGGTTACGCAAGCGGCCCTTTGCTGTGGCAGGCCGGAAGGATGAAGATACCCACACTAATCCAGGAGCAGAACAGCTATGCGGGCGTTACAAACAAATTGCTCGCAAAAAAGGCATCAGCAATATGCGTTGCTTACGACGGCATGGAAAAATATTTTCCCGGGCAGAAGATAATCAAGACAGGGAATCCGGTGCGGCAAAGTTATGAGAACCTTGAGAATCTTCGCAGTGAGGCTCTCGCATTTTTTAGGCTCGGCAATAGCTCCCCGGTAATACTTGTGCTTGGAGGTTCACTTGGCGCAGGAGCGATAAACAAAAGCATGACTGATAACCTTCAGAAGATGATCAGCTCAGGCTGTCAATGGCTATGGCAGACCGGTAAAGAATATTTCGACAAAGTTAATGCAATGATTTCTTTACAGGCCGGTAAGTGTATCTCTGTGCACGATTTCATCCACAGAATGGATTATGCATACGCAGCAGCTGATTTAATAGTATCAAGGGCAGGAGCCGGGACAATTTCGGAATTGTGCCTCGTAGGGAAACCGGTAATCCTTGTCCCTTCGCAGAATGTAGCGGAAGATCATCAGACTAAAAATGCTCTTGCTCTTACGTATAAGAATGCAGCCCTGCTTGTCCGTGATGATGATGCAGCTAAACATCTTGTAGATACAGTTATAAGACTTGTTTCAAATAAAGATGACAGGGAATTCCTTTCAGAGAATATTAAAATGCTTGCTGAAAGAGATGCAGATGTCAGGATTGCCCGGGAAGTGCTTAAACTAACTGAGAGATGACGGAGTTTATAAATAAGAAAGGCGTCTACTTCATTGGTATCGGAGGTATCGGCATGAGTGCCCTTGCCTCATACTTCCTTGGAAAGAAATATGTTGTTGCCGGTTACGACAGAACTCCGACAAAAATAACAAAAAAGCTTGAAGAGACCGGCTGTACTATTTCTTTTAAGGATGACATCTTCACGATACCTTCTCAGTTCAGGGACATACATAACATGGGGGATTATCTCATTGTATTCACTCCTGCCATCCCTGCTGATAACAGGATTTTATCCTTCTTCAGAAATAACGGATACAATCTCAGGAAAAGATCCGAAGTGCTGGGAGAAATCTCTGCTGAAACAAATACCGTTGCTGTGGCAGGGACACACGGCAAAACGACTGTTTCAACGATGACTGCCCATCTGCTGAAACAATCGCATATTGATTGCACTGCTTTCCTTGGAGGTATTTCCAAGAATTACGATTCCAATCTTATAACAGGGAATAGCAGATACACGATCATGGAGGCTGATGAATATGACAGGTCTTTTCACCGTCTCATCCCGCAGATTGCTGTGATAACTGCAATTGATGCAGATCATCTTGAGATTTACGGCAACCATGAGACAATGGTAAGGGCCTATAATGAATTCGGGCGCAGGATAAGGCATGGAGGTACACTGATCTGCAGATATGCTATCAGGGAACATATTTCAGCTCCTGAAGGAGTCCGTTTCCTTACTTACGGAAGAGAACAAGAAGCTGATTTCTGTTTTTACGATGTGGAACATATTGATCAGTCATACAGGTTCAGCATTAAAACTCCCGGCGGTCTGCTGAAGGATCTTCAGTACTCTTTCCCCGGGATAATAAATATTGAAAATCTTACTGCAGCTGTTGCTGCAGCATCAATATGCGGTGTTACTGAAAATGAGATAAGGAAAGCCATACTCACTTTCCAGGGTGTGAGAAGAAGGTTTGATATAAGGATAAATACTCCTTATCTGTCGTATGTTGATGATTATGCACATCATCCTGAAGAGATAAGAGCCTGTATCCTGTCGTTAAAGGAATATTTCGGGAAGCGCAAGATAACAGGCATTTTCCAGCCCCATCTTTTTACGCGCACACGCGACCATGCCGACGGTTTCGCTGAGATCCTCGATAAGCTTGACGAGGTGATCCTGCTGCCTGTATATCCGGCAAGAGAAATGCCGATACCTGGTGTTTCATCAGATATGATATTATCGAGGATGAAAAACAGCAACAAAAGGCTTCTTTCAATGAATGATATTCCGGCGGAGCTTAATCCTGCAAAACTGGATGTACTTGTTACGATCGGGGCAGGAGATATTGACACTCTTGTGGAACCTATTGAAATGAAACTCAGGGGAGGGAGCAGCAGATGGTGAAGCTGATCAGAATACTGCTTACGATACCTGTATTATACCTGGCAGTAATACCATTCATTCTTGCATCGGTGACAAATTCCTTACCATGCAGCCAGGTTGTTATTCATATAACAGATTCAGCTGATTATCATTTTGTTACAAAGCGACAGCTATTGAACCTTGTATATAACGGCAATAACAAGATCGTCGGCAGTCCTGTCAGGAGCATTCCGGTGTCTCAGATTGAGAACAGGATAAACCGCTTAAGGGAACTGAGAGTTGCTGAAGCCTATTTGGCTATTGACGGATCGCTGCATATCTATACCGATCAGCGGAACCCTCTAATGAGAGTAATACCTGATGAAGGCGGAGATTTTTTTATTGATGAGGAAGGATATACTTTCCGGAAAAGGAATCTTTATACACCCCGGCTTCATATTGTAGGGGGCCACATAGATATTACACCTGCGATGCTTGAAAGTGTAAGTGTACTTGATACAAGTTTTAAGGATACTACACTCAGGGATATATTTCATTTTGTAAAATATATCAGGAATAACCCATTCTGGTCAGCGCAGATTGATCAGGTCTATGTTGACAGCAGGGATGAAATAGACCTTTTTCCCAGGGTTGGCAACCATCTTATTCACCTTGGTACAGCAGAGAATTATGAAGGGAAGCTGAGAAATCTTGAAGCTTTCTATGATAAGATTCTGCCTGAGGCTGGATGGAACAGATATTCATTTATCAATCTTGAGTTTAAGGATCAGATAGTATGTAAAAGAAGACAGTAAAAACCATATTCAAATGAGCAGCAAAGAACAGTACGTAGCAGCAATCGACATCGGGACCACAAAAATTGTGGCAATTGTCGGAAGAAAGAACGAGAATGGCAAAATCGAGATTCTCGGATTAAGCAAAGCCCTTTCGAAAGGTGTAAAGAGAGGTGTAGTAATGAATATTGAAGAGACAGTCAACGCAATACAGACCACTGTTGAGGATGTTCAGAAGCGGTCAGGTATAATGTTCTCCGAGGTATTTGTTGGCATAGCCGGTCAGCATATTAAGAGTATGAAGAACCGTGGTTACATACTTCGCGATTCCTATGAAGACGAGATAAGGAAAGAGGAAGTCTTCAGGCTGATCGAGGATATGCACAAGATACATATAGATATCGGGGAGGAGATAATTCATGTTATACCTCAGAATTTCATTGTTGATAATGAGACCGGAGTGAAGAGTCCGATAGGTATGTGCGGAAGGCGTCTTGAAGCCAACTTTCACATAGTCATTGGCCAGGTGGCTGCTGCCAAGAACATTGAGAAATGCATCAGGAAAGTCAATCTGTCTGTTAAGGATATGATACTTGAACCGCTTGCTTCATCTGATGCAGTCCTGACAGATGATGAAAAAGAGGCAGGTGTCGTTCTCGTTGATATCGGGGGTGGCACTACCGATGTGGCTGTTTATTATGATAATATAATCCGCCACACTGCTGTTATTCCTCTGGGAGGGAATGTAGTTACAAAGGATATCAAGGAAGGGTGTGCCATACTTCAGCGCCATGCTGAGCAGCTTAAGTTACAGTACGGATCTGCACTTGGCGACATTGCTCCTGAAGACAAGGTTGTTTCTATACCGGGGATAAGCGGAAGAGAACCAAAAGAGATCTCTTTCAGAAGTCTTGCCTATATTATTCAGTCGAGGATGGAAGAGATAATCGATTTTGTGAATTTTGAGATCCAGAACTCGGGGTATGCCGATAAGCTTGCGGCTGGCGTAGTTATTACAGGTGGCGGAGCAATGCTGAAGCACCTTCCGCAGCTGATGAAGTTCAAAACGGCTATGGATGTAAGGATCGGTCTGCCCAATGAACACCTTGCAGGAGTCGGGAAAGATGAAATTAACCAGCCCATGTATGCAACTGCTGTCGGATTGATAATGCGCGGTTTTGATTACCTCGACACATACAAGAAATCTTTTATTGCAGACAGGAAGGAAGTATTTGTCACTCCTCCCAAGAGGGAAGTTGTCGAACATGAGGATAGGGAAATAAAGGAAAGTCCGGAGCAGTTTCAGCCGGAACCCAAAACCTCTCTTACCGAGAAGATCAAGATGATGATGATGAAGATGTTTGAGGTTGAAGATCAGCCTATTAATTAAGTATCAGAATATGGTTAATTACTGTGGATAAGTACTGTCATTAAACACTAAAACTTAACAAAATGCCTGACGATATAATGAACTTTGATCTGCCTGTTGAAAGATCATCAATAATAAAGGTCCTTGGGATCGGGGGCGGTGGAACAAATGCCGTGAACCACATGTTTGAAAGGGGTATCAGGGATGTGAACTTCATTGTCTGCAATACCGACCATCAGTCTCTTGCAACCAGTCCTGTCCCGGTCAAGGTTCAGATCGGAGAGTCCCTAACGGAGGGTATGGGAGCCGGGAGTCAGCCTGAAAAAGGCAAAAAAGCCGCTCTTGAAAATATTGAAGATGTGATGAACGCCCTTGCAGGCAATACAAGGATGGTGTTCATAACAACTGGTATGGGCGGCGGTACGGGAACAGGAGCTATACCCGTTGTTGCAAGAGCATGCAAAGAGGCAGGATTGCTTACAATAGCTGTCGTTACAATTCCTTTTAAATCAGAAGGAAAAATAAGAATACGATATGCAATAGACGGGATAACTGAACTGAAGGACCATGTCGATTCCCTTCTTGTGATTAACAATGAGAAGCTAAGGGAAATATATGGTAATCAGGGCGTTTCAACAGCTTTTTCAAAAGCTGATGATGTCTTGACCACAGCTGTTAAAGGGATAGCTGAAATAATAACTGTTACCGGGTATATTAACGTTGATTTTGCTGATGTTGAAACAGTAATGAAAAACTCGGGTGTGGCTATAATGGGAATGGGCGCGGCTAACGGAGAGAACAGGGCAATAAATGCAATTGAGAATGCTTTAGCCTCACCGCTTCTGAACTCAAATGATATAACCGGGGCAAAAAGCATACTTATCAATATATCGTCAGGGAAAGGCGAACATGAACTGACAATGGATGAACTTGGCGAGATAACCGATTACATGTATGAGGCGGCTTCCGAGGATGCTCTGATAATAAGAGGATTGTCCCAGGACGAATCACTTGGTGAAAATATAAGTGTGATAGTTATTGCTACGGGATTTGAAGCCAACTCCATATTCCAGCCCTACAAGCCCAGAAAAGCAACAAAAGTAGAATTATTGCAGGAGAGTACAGCGATCCCTGAAGCATTGATCAGGCCTCAGCAGGAAGATGGCTTCAGTGTCCACAGAAAAGGTAAGAAATCAATAATAACCGATCTTGAGGAGGAAATGCAGGGAGTTATCGATTTTAACCTTGTAAACGCAGATAATGTCAGTATCGCACATCACAGAGATGAACATGCTGAAGATGATGAACAATCAAAATCCGAAGCTACCCTAAGGAAAGTCAAGCACATGCAGAAAATATTGCAGAAGGAAGGATTATCTAATAAAACAATGAATGAGAACATTGATACTTTCGAGGATGTTCCGGCTTATATAAGGAGGAATATGCCACTCGGTAATCCTGAGAAAAATTCTGAAAGCAAATTATCCAAATTCACTCTCACTTCCGATGATGAAGACGGCCCTGTGTTAAGGGAGAATAATGCTTATCTGAACGACAACGTTGATTAAGCGTGTGATTTTTGCTGTCTGAGGGCACGGGGACGTTTTATGAGACGTCCCCGCTTGTTTTTAATTTCTATATTTGCGATGATGAAAAGGCATCTGTCGATATTGATATTTCTTCTTTTATCTGTTGTTTTGGCAGCACAATCCAGGGAGGAAGTAAAGCCCCGGACAATAAAACAGTGGAGACTTTCTGATGACCTGATTGATGAGGAAGCAATCCCTTTTGACACTGTTTTCTCATTGTTCCACCGCTACAGGCTGTCTGACAGGTATTCATCATTAAATGCCACTCTCGGTAATTACGGGTTGCCATTCTATCAGATAAACTTCTTCGACCGTATTAAGGATCCTGATAAATTCCTGTATGCAGGTTTTTATCCTTTTCTGTTTGTTCCTGAAAAAGCTGTTTTTATGAATACCCAGGTGCCATTTTCAGAAATGGTGTGGACCTATGGAGCACCACGTGAAACAGCGGAACAAACATTCAGGGTTCGCCATTCACAGAATGTGAACAGGAATCTGAACTTAGGTCTTATTTTTGACGTGATCTATAACCTTGGGCAATATAATTATCAAAAAACCGACAATAAGACCTTTACATTCTACGGATCTTACACAGGCATAAAATATAAAGCTTACTTTTCTACAGGTATCAATAAACTTAACACTGCTGAAAATGGCGGAATTATTGATAAGAGCCAGCTCGGGCTTTATGAACCCCGCGAAGTTCCTGTGAACATGGGTTCTCTTAATGCATCAAAGAGCATCTTAAAAAACAATAATCTGCTTTTAGTGCAGAGGTACAGGGTAGGGGGAACACAGGCGCAGAGTGATACTGCAAAAGTAAAAGCAACAGGTATTGCAGGTCTGAGCGGAACTTTTTCACATATACTTACCTGGGAAACAAACAGGAGAACATACACGGACAAAGCCCCCGGGTCGGGATTTTATGAAGATACTCTCATAAGTAGCATATTAACAAGAGATTCTCTTTCATCACGGATGCTCAGGAACACAATCCGCTTTGACTTTATGACTGATGAGTCTAAAAAGCTGAGGCTTGGTGTTGGTGTCGGCTTGCGGAATGAACTCACAAGATACGGCCAGATAATACCATCATATGATGCAAATTCTGCTGATACTGCAGGATGGATTCGTAACAACAATGTACTTATTGGAAGAGTATTCAATGATATCGGCGATAAATTCAGCTGGATCGCCAGGGGTGAGCTCTTTCTTACAGGCTTCAGAGCCGGCGATTTCAGCCTGAAAGGAGTTATAACGAAAAAATTCGGTTTTGAAAAGGGGACTGCGTTATGGATAATAAACGGTGCGATGACAAATACCCAGCCTTCTTTCTGGTTGGAGAATTGGGGGAGCAATAATTTTGAATGGCACAACAATCTGAAGAAAGAATTCCGGATAGATGTAGGAACGACCTTTGCCTACCCGGACCGCAGAGCGGAGTTCAGATTCAATTATGCGATAATCGATAATTTTACGGCATTCAATTCCCTTGCCCTGCCGGATCAGCACCAGGGTGGCTTATCAGTAGCATCGCTGAATGCAAAAAAGGAAATGCAGGCCTGGAAATTTCACCTTGCCACAGATATTCTGATTCAGAAAAGCAGTAATTCTGAAATTCTTGACCTGCCTCTTTTCACAACAAAAACATCATTCTTCTTCGAGCATCTTTTCGTTTTCAAAGAAACTAAGGGTGACCTTAATACACAGTTAGGAGTGGAGGTGCTTTATCACACAGATTATAATCCCTATTCATATATGCCTGCCACAGGCATATTTTTCAGACAGGAAGGAATCAAAACCGGGAATTATCCTTTCATAGATGTCTTTCTCAATCTTAAGCTCAGGCGAACCAGGATCTTCATTATGTATGATCATCTCAATTCGGGATATATGGGATATGACTATTTTATGATCCCTGATTATCCTATGAATGCCAGGATGTTACGATACGGACTTGCCTGGACTTTCTATAATTAAAAAATTTATATTACTTTTGCCCCGCTTTTTAAAATTATGTGTAACTAATATGAAAGGTGTTGGCGAAAAAGCATTTTATTTTTTTTATTCTGCTGATCATTCTGTTATCCTGTGTAAGGAAATCAGATACTTCTTACATTCCAGTTAAACATACTCCGGTTTCATTTGATCTTGATTCAATTATTTCGAGAGGAAGGCTGATAGCAGTTTCAGATTTTAATTCGACGAATTATTTCATCTATAAGGGAGAACCGATGGGTTTCCATTTTGAGCTGTTAAAGAGCTTCACGGAGCATCTTGGGATCGATCTTGAAATAATAAAAGAGAATGATCTTGAGAATGCATTCGGTTTATTGAAATCAGGGGATGCGGATATGCTTGCTTTAGGACTGACAGTAAGCTCTTCGAGGAAGAAGGAAATTCTCTTTACTGATCCGATATTTGAGACAAGGCAGGTTCTTGTTCAGAAGAAACCGAATAACTGGCGTTCGATGACAATGGATATGCTTAACAGAAAGCTTGTAAGGAACCAGCTGGACCTTGCGGGGAAGACAATTTATGTCCAGAAGCTCTCATCCCATGCTGAGAGACTGAAAACGCTTTCAGAGGAGATCGGGGATTCGATCACCATTATTGAGGTGCCTTATGATTCGGAGGAGCTGATAAGGAATGTTGCGCACGGTGAAATAGAATTTACGGTGTGTGATGAGAACATTGCATCTGTTAACTCGACCTATTATTCTGATATTGATGTAAATACACCAATAAGTTTCACACAGAACATTGCCTGGGGCATAAGGCTGACCAATTCAGAAAAGCTCTTGCTGGAACTTAACAATTGGTTAAATACTTACAGGAAAAGCAGGTCATTTGCGCTTTTGTATAAAAAATATTACCAGAACTCAAGATCGAGCCTGATTGTCAGAAGTGATTATTACACATCCAATACAGGAAAAATTTCGAAGTACGATGACCTTATTAAATCTGCGAGTGAGAATATAGGATGGGACTGGCGCCTGCTTGCTTCCCTTGTTTACCAGGAATCGAGGTTCAATCCCCTTGTCAGATCTCATGCAGGAGCTTATGGGCTTATGCAGATAATGCCGGTTACCGGGAAACATTTCGGGGTTGATATTACAGCATCACCATCAAGTAATGTCAAGGCTGGAATAATGTTTATAAACTGGCTCCAGGCGCTTTTCGAAAATAAGATAAGCGATCCTGAAGAGAGGTTGAAATTCATCCTCGCGTCGTATAATGCCGGGCCGGGACATATCCTTGATGCAATGAGACTGGCAGAAAAGAACGGAATGGATCCGGAGATATGGGATGGGAGTGTGGCATACTGGCTTCAGAAGAAATCGGACCCTGTTTATTACCGCGATGCTGATGTTAAAAGCGGATATTTCAGAGGAAAAGAATCAATAAATTTCGTGAGTGAGATACTTGAGCGCTTTGAGCACTATAAAAACATTATTCCGGAAGACGAAAATATTGGTCTGACTGCAGAATCCGGAGCAGATCTTCAATCGGGTAAATCATTCATTTTAAATCCTTAACAGTATCAGTTTCCGGTTTTAACCACTGATTACAGGCCAATCATCAATCGTACCTTATAGCTTTTACGGGGGTTATTCTGCTGATAAGCTTTGAAGGGACAAGCAGCATTATTATTATTGCAGCCATTGTTCCGGCATTAAGAAGAATTATATGTATTAAGCTCAGGTTGATTGGTACAGTTTTAATATAATATGATGAAGGATCCAGCGATATTAGTCCTGTCTTAAGCTGGATTAAAGCAAGCCCAATTCCGATAAGATTGCCCCAGAGAAGTCCTTTCCCGATAAGATATGCAGCCTGATAAAGGAAGACCTTCCTGATGATTTTATCTTCAGACCCCAGGGCTTTGAGAATTCCTATCATGTTAGTCTTTTCAAGGATAAGAATAAGGAGGCCGGAGATCATATTAAAACCGGTAACTACAAGCATCAGAGTTATTATAATAATGACATTAAGATCCTGGAAATTAAGCCAGTCGAATATCTGAGGATATTTTTCGCGGATATTGATCACTTTGAATTTCTCTTCATCGGGCAGTATCTGATATCCTACCGCATCCTGCACTGCTTCGGTTATAAGGTCGAGTCTGTCAAAGTCATTAATGAAGATCTCAAATCCGCTTACCTGATCGTCATCCCAGTTATTAAGTCTTTTAATATGCCCGATATCACAGAAGACATACATTTTATCAAACTCCTCGAGGCTCGTCTCATAAATCCCGCTTACCGTGAATTTTCTCATCCTTGGCGGATCCTGTACGAAATGCATTGCAAATGAATCACCGATACGGAGCCTTAGCATGTCAGAGATCTTTTTCGAGATTACAACCTTTTCAGTACGGGCACTATCGGTAACTGTAAATATTTCACCATCAACAATATTGCTTTTAAAGTAACTCCAGTCGAAATCGCTTCCTACACCTTTCAAAACAACTCCCTGAATTTCTTCATCGGTCTTTATTATACCGGCCTTTGTTGCAAATACCTGGATATGCGATATCCCTGGTATCTTTTTTATTTTGGGAATGAAGCCCTGCCCTTCATGAATGGGTGCGGTTTCAAAAGACAAGTTTGAATCAAAATTGACTATCTGGATATTGGAACCGAAGCCAACGACTTTTTCCCTTATCTGTTTCTTGAAACCTGTAAGTATAGCCAGAGCAACTATCATAACCGCAATACCGAACGAGATCCCGATAATTGCAATTACATTTATGGGTCTCGAAAAAGAGGTTCCTTCTCTTCTGCCTCTTATAAGGCGTTCGGCTATGAAATATGGTAAATTCATTGTATGATAGAGCATCCAAAATTAATAAATTCTCAATCTCTGCCACAGGCCTTCACTGAGAATAAAAAATATTAGTTTTACATAACAATATCTTAATAATGGCTCATTTATATCAGATATTACTTCTGTTCTTTCTGACATATTCATGTCAGCGGACTGACATAGCTCCGGTCACAGGGGCGGCCCGTTATGATCAGTATGAACATTTAATAAAGGATAAGTCGATTGCGATTGCAGCTAATCACACCTCAATAGTTGGAGATATACATCTCCTCGATTATCTTATCAGTAGTGGTATCGATAAAAAAAATATTCTAAAGGTATTTGCTCCTGAACACGGATTTCGTGGTACGGCAAGTGATGGTGAGTTAATTGAAAATGGCAGGGATGCTAAAACAGGTGTTCCTGTTGTAAGCCTCTATGGGAAACATAAAAAACCTGTTCCTGAAGACCTTAAGGGTGTCGATGTCGTACTGTTCGATGTCCAGGATGTAGGAGTGAGGTTCTATACATATATTTCCACTCTGCATTATATAATGGAAGCCTGTGCTGAGAATAATGTAAAGTGTATAATTCTTGACAGGCCGAATCCCAATGGGTTTTATATTGACGGAAACATTCTTGATACTGCTTTCAGTTCTTTTGTAGGGATGCATCCTGTACCCGTTGTCCATGGAATGACAGTTGGTGAATACGGTATGATGATAAATGGAGAGGGATGGCTGGCAGGTGGCATTAAGTGCGATCTGACGGTAATTAAATGCCTGAATTACAATCATGATGTTCTTTATGAATTGCCTGTCAGGCCTTCGCCCAATCTGCCTAACCAGACATCAGTATATCTTTATCCTTCGCTGTGTTTTTTTGAGGGAACAAATATTTCCGTTGGAAGAGGAACTGCATTCCCTTTCCAGGTATATGGATCGCCACTTCTTCCCGATACAGGATTCAGCTTTACTCCGGAAAGTGTTCCGGGTGCCGTTAATCCTCCGCTCCTTGGTATAAGGTGTTATGGTAAGGATCTGCGCAATGCCATCATAGAAAAATCTGTCCCTTTTCCGGCACTTAACCTTGACTGGCTACTTGATGCTTACAGGAATTATCCGCAAAAAGACAAATTCTTTATTCCCTATTTTGATGTCCTGGCAGCCGGACCAACACTAAGGGAACAGATACAGAAAGGGATGTCATCTGATGAGATAAGGGCAACATGGCAGCCCGGGCTGGAGAAATTCAGGAAGGTGCGGGAAAAGTATCTGCTTTATGAATAGTCTTAGAGTCTTAGAGTCTCAGAGTCTCAGAGTCTTGGAGTCTCAGAGTCTTAGAGTCTCAGAGTCTTGGAGTCTCAGAGTCTCAGAGTCTCAGAGTCTCAGAGTCTTGGAGTCTCAGAGTCGGCCGGGATAGACTTTCAATGCTTGGGCGATTGTTTCGATAGCGTTTTTAAGATCGTTTATATTCAGGACATATGCGATCCTTACCTCATCCTTGCCGAGCCCGGGAGTTACATAAAAACCTGAAGCCGGTGCCATCATTACAGTCTGGTTTTTATATTCGAATTTTTCAAGTATCCATTGCGCAAATTTGTCTGCATCGTCTACAGGAAGTTTTACAACAGTATAGAATGCGCCTTTAGGTTTGGGACAATAAACACCCGGGATCTTGTTGAGGGCATCGACCATGAAATCACGTCTTGCATTATATTCCTGATTCACTTCCTTAAAGTATTCCGGAGGAGTATCGATTGATGCTTCGCCTGCTATCTGGCCGATCCCCGGAGGTGACAGCCTTGCCTGTGCGAATTTCAACGCCGTGGCAATGACCTCCATGTTCCTGCTTACAAGGGCTCCGATCCTTACGCCGCATTCGCTGTATCTTTTTGAAACTGAATCGACCATAACGAGTTTATCGTCGATACCTTTAAGCTTCATTGGTGAAAAATAAGATGCGCCATCATAACAAAACTCCCTGTATGCCTCATCCGAGAAAAGGTAAAGGTCGTGCTTTATTACAATTTCCCGAAGCTTTCTGAACTCGTCTTCAGAATACAGATAACCCGTAGGATTGTTAGGACTGCAGACAAGTATGCCTCTGGTTGCAGAGGTGATCTTTTTTTCGATTTCTTCGATAGGCGGCAAGGCAAAATCATCCCTGATGGAGGAAGTTACCGGAACTATTTTTATTCCGGCCGAAGTAGCAAAGCCTATATAATTTGCATAGAGGGGTTCAAAGGATATTATTTCCTCTCCGGGATCAAGGCAGGACATCATTGCAAACAGTATGGCTTCAGATGCTCCTGTTGTAATAAGGATATCAGAATAATCAACGCTTATGCCGATATTATTATAAAAAGCCGCCAGTTTACGGCGGTAAGATTCATTTCCTGCCGAATGGCTGTACTCAATAACTTTAAGATCAATATTCCGGATCGCATTCAGGGCTGTGTCAGGAGTAGGGATATCGGGCTGTCCGATATTCAAGCGGTAAACCTTAATGCCTTTTTTAATAGCTCCTTCGGCAAATGGTACAAGCTTCCTTATCGGGGATGCCGGCATTGCCTTGCCTTTTTCAGAAATAGATGGCATAGCTGTTTTCTTTTCTTTGCTTTAATAGTACGAACAAAATTAATCAAATAACAAACTCCGGAACATGATTTTTGTATTTAAATGCAACAACAACACTGTTTTCCCCTTTACCCCTTAAACGTTTCAACCCCTTCACCACTGAATTCATAATAATTTCTAATTTTGCAGATCAGTTGCTACAAATAAAGCTAGTTGCAGGAATGGAAATACCTTCAAAATACGAACCGGTTAAGACAGAAAGCAAGTGGTATGATTACTGGATGAAGCACGGATACTTCAGAAGCATACCTGATGAGCGCGAACCATATACAATAGTTATCCCGCCTCCAAACGTTACAGGTGTTCTTCATATGGGACACATGCTCAATAACACCATCCAGGATGTTCTGATCCGCCGGGCAAGGATGATGGGAAAGAATGCATGCTGGGTACCCGGGACTGATCATGCTTCCATCGCAACTGAAGCAAAAGTTGTTGCAAAACTGAAAAGTGAAGGGATTGACAAAAAGGATATCTCGCGTGAAAAATATCTGGAACATGCGTGGGAGTGGACCCGGAAACATGGAGGGATAATACTCGAACAGCTTAAGAAACTAGGCGCTTCATGCGATTGGGACAGGACCTTGTTTACAATGGATAAGGAAAGGTATGATTCAGTCATTAAGGTATTTGTTGAACTCTATAATAAAGGGCTTATTTATCGGGGTGTCAGAATGGTAAACTGGGATCCTCAGGCCAGGACAGCCGTATCCGATGAAGAGGTCTATTTCACTGAGGAACAATCAAAGCTTTACTATGTAAGGTATAAAATTGTGGGTTGGAATGATTACGTGACAGTTGCCACAACGCGTCCTGAAACAATACTGGGTGACACAGCCGTTTGCGCTAATCCCAATGATCCAAGATATAAACACCTGAAAGGCAGAAAGGTGATAGTTCCCATGGCAAACAGGGAGGTCCCTTTCATTTTCGATGATTATGTCGATATGGAGTTCGGCACAGGCTGTCTTAAAATTACACCCGCACATGATATAAATGACTATGAAATAGGGCTGAAACATAACCTTGAGTCGATTGATATTTTTAATGATGACGGTACGATAAGTTCAAGGGTAAATATGTTTGAAGGTACTGACAGGTTTGCTGCGAAGGATCTTGCAGAAAAGGAACTGAAGAGAACAGGGAACCTTGTAAGGGTTGTTCCGTATAATAATAAGATAGGCCGTTCTGAAAGGACACATGCAGTTATCGAACCTAAGCTGTCAACCCAGTGGTTCCTTAAGATGGAGAAGATATCCCGTCCGGCGCTTGATGCTGTTTTAAACGGCGAGATCCATCTTCACCCTGCCAAATTCAGGAACCTTTACAGGCACTGGATGGAGAATGTGCACGACTGGTGCATAAGCCGCCAGCTATGGTGGGGACACCGTATTCCTGCATGGTACTTTAACAATAATGAGTTCGTAGTGGCTGAAGATGTAAATTCAGCACTTGAACTTGCAAAACAAAAGAGCGGTAACGGGGATCTTACCGAAAATGATCTTAAACAGGATGAGGATGTTCTTGATACATGGTTCTCTTCATGGTTATGGCCGATTACATCGTTTGACGGGATAAATAAACCGGATAATCCTGAACTGCAGTATTATTATCCTACAGATGACCTCATTACAGCCCCTGAGATATTGTTTTTCTGGGTTGCCAGAATGGTAATTGCCGGATATGAGTTCAGAGGGGAGAAGCCATTCAGGAATGTTTATTTAACTGGCCTGGTACGGGACCAGCAGAGAAGGAAAATGTCAAAGTCGCTCGGGAATTCTCCTGAGCCGCTTGACCTGATCCTGAAATATGGTGCCGACGGGGTAAGAGTCGGAATGCTTTTATGTTCTCCGGCAGGCAATGACCTTCTATACGACGATACCCTTCCTGAACAGGGCCGGAATTTCGCCAATAAGATATGGAATGCTTTCCGTCTTGTTAAAAGCTGGAAGGTTGATGAGAGTATTGAACAGCCAGAAGCATCGAAGGCAGCTGTAAAATGGATGGATGAGATACTGAAGAAAGGTATCAGCCAGACAGATGCAAATTTCAGAAAATTCAGGATATCAGAGGCTCTTATGACCATATATAAGCTTTTCTGGGATGAATTTTCAGGATGGTACCTCGAAATAATCAAACCTGAATATGAAAAGCCTGTCGATAAAAAGACCTTTGAAGCAACACTTTTGTTTTTTGATAAGCTTCTAAAAATAGTTCATCCCTTTATGCCCTTCATTACCGAAGAGATATGGCAGCTCCTTGTACCGAGGGCAGAAGGGGAGAGTATTATGATAAGCCGGATGCCGGAATTGAAAAAGTTCAACAGGGTTCTTGCTTCGAATTTCGAAGTTGTTAAAGAAACTGTAACTGCCATCAGAAGTCTTAGGAAGGAGAAGAATTTAAGTCAGAAAGAAAAGCTTGTTCTTATGATAAGAGCCGGAGAGGATAATGCTGTTAATAATTTTCTTCCGGTCATCTCCAGGCTCTGTAATTTGTCGGAAATTAAATTTGTCGACAATAAGCAGGACGGGGCAGCATCATTTATGGTAGGTACTACAGAATATTTCATCCCCCTGGGAGATAAGCTTGATCGTGAATCAGAGATCCGGAAAATCAATGAAGATCTTGACTATTTCAGAGGATTCCTGACTTCGGTTATGAAGAAGCTTGATAATGAGAAATTTGTGAAAAATGCTCCGGCTAATGTACTCGAGCTGGAGATCAGGAAAAAGAATGATTCAGAAAGCAAGATACGGTCTCTTACTGAAAGGTTAAATGAACTGAAGAAACAATAACCTCAGAGTTTCCTGACAAAAAAGTTCTCTCCAACAGATTCTATTTCCCAGTCATTATTAAGGATCAGCTCCCAGCCATCACCTTCGTAGTGATTCTTATTATTACTGTATCCTTTGGCTGGCACACGAAGAAACTTAAAGTTATTTGAGATCAGGCATCCTTCTCCTCTTTTATCTACAGTCAGCTTCCCCCAGTCATCTGATATCCTTATCTGTTGATACAATGTTCCCTCCTGCCCAAGCGGTTGAATATCCTCAGGTTCGAAATCGAAATACGGACTTTCCAGATCTATATAGATTACAGGTTTTTCTATGAAGGTGCTTATCTGGTTGTTAATATGCTCCTGTATCTCTTTTTCTCTCAGGTCTTCCTCATCATATATTTTATCTATGTCGTAGTTCACCGACAGGCTTCCTGCAATATCCCTGCAAACTTCAGGCAGCTTAATATCATATAGTTTCATGACATAGTTTCCAAGATCCTCATCTGCTGATAATGTTTTCCTGAAATCAAAATCCTTTTTATGAAGGAGTGTTGCATATAGGGCCCCATGAATAAATCCGTAAGACCTTGAATATGAAAGGTAAGAGTAGATCCTGTCGAGATTCTCAATAAGCCTGCTTTTATATTCTTCATATGATTTTGTTGCAAGCATTATCGAAGTAAAAGTGGCCAGGCCTTCATAATTCTCAAAGCTGATCTCATCATTTACGTATTGCTGATAGAGTTCATGGTTTGCTCCCCTGAAAATGAGTGCATCCCTGATTGCAACCTTCTGAGCTTCTCCCTCTGATTCAATTGCTTTGCGAAGGGCTTTCCATTCAAGTTTCAGCCATATTCTGGCCCTTCTCTCTTCCATGTTGGGAGTATTATATCCGGATGAAGAGATACCTGATGTCATCTGGAACCTGTGGAAAAGTGAATGCAGACCCCTTGATATTATCCTGTATTCATCTTCTGCAGACGGAAGGGGGGCCATGCCGAACAGCGTTCCGCCGAAAGTAATTGCAGTATTATTTATTATAAGTTCTTTTGGATATGTCCCTGTGTAAATGCCGTTTTTCTGTTTTAACAGACCTTCTTCATCGGGCTGATTGGCAACTATTTTCCGGGTTGCCCTGTCGACATACATAAGAGGTCCATACATATTTTTTCCCCAGAGTGTACCGTTGTCCTGGTTGCAGATTGCTTCAATTTGCCTGAAATATTGTGAAGCTTTTTCCGGTGTAAAGTAAATATCCTCAACTTCGCCTTTACAGGCAGTAAGCATGAAGAGAACCCCAAAAGCGATCCATTTATTCATTCAAATGGTTTTTGTCGCCCAAAAGTATTAAAAAAAAGCCAGATAATAAAGTCGTACCAGGGAGAAGAGATCAGCTACGGAAAACAATCCTGCTTTTCTTTTAAAGGTGTCTATACTGCATTAAGACTCATATCGAGGCTCTTTAAATGATGAGTCAGAGCCCCGACAGAAATAAAATCCACTCCGCATTCAGCGTATGATCTGACTGTTTCAAGTGTTATCCCGCCTGATGATTCTGTTTCGTATCGGCCATCAATAAGCTTAACTGCGGACCTGGTATCATCAATATTGAAGTTATCAAGCATTATCCGGTTTATTCCGCCGGCGCTAATTATCCTTCTGACATCCTCCAGGTTACAAGCTTCTATTTCAATTTTTAGTTTCCTGTTGTTTTTCCGGAGATATTCGGTTGTCTTCTGAATGGCCTTTTCTACTCCGCCTGCATAGAATATATGATTATCTTTCAGCATTATCATATCAAATAATCCCATCCTGTGGTTTAATCCTCCACCGATTCTTACGGCCTCTTTTTCAAGGAATCTTATCCCCGGCGTTGTTTTGCGGGTGTCAAGGATCTTCGTTTTAAGGCCTGATAATCTGTCAACATATTGGCGGGTGCTTGTGGCTATCCCGCTCATCCTTTGCATAATATTCAGAACTAACCTCTCAGATTTGAGTATTGATTGTTGTCTTCCCTGAACACTCAGTACTATATCTCCCGGTTTAATTTTGCTTCCGTCTTCAAAAAAAAACTGGCATTTCAGATCACTGTCGATCGCTGCAAAAACTTCTTTTGCCACATTTATTCCAGCCAGAATACCTTCTTCCTTTATCAGAAGTTCAGCTTTGCCTTTAGCATCCCAGGGGATACAGGCAAGAGATGTATGGTCACCATCACCAAGATCTTCCCCTACGCTCCTCAGTATGAATTCTCTAAGGATCCTAATTTCCATTTTCTGTTTCTATGCGAACAAGATGAATCAACAATTCCTGCCCGACTTTTTTAAGCAGTAAATATACTCTGAAATCACCTTTTTCGGTTTTCAGGATACCTATTGCATACTGGGCGTCATTTTTAGCACCCTGATGGCGGATGATAAAATCCTTTGCCGGATAATTCACAAAGAAATCCTTAAGTACAGTTTCTGCGACATTCTTTTTATAGAAGTCAGATTTATCAAGGAGCAGAAGCTCAACTGTCGAATTCATATATTTTGTGAGTTCAACGGCGTTGCCGGCCTTGAAGGCAATTGAGATCCCGCCGGGTATCCTGATGGGTTCCTGCGCAACAAGAACAAGGCTGTTAACTAACAACATGATAACAGGAATAAAATTTTTCAATTTCATTTTAAAATATTTATTCTGACTTTCAAATTCTCACAACACAAATTTAACTATTTTCCAACACAATTAAGATACAAGGCTTACAGATCAAAATAATAATAATTGTGTGAGCACTTTATTAATTATATTTTTGCAAGTAAGCCCGAACAGTTTTTATACACAAAAGTCGAGCCACTATTTATGAAAATTGCATTAATCCTGACCGGAAAGACAACAGAGAGGCATATAGCGGCAGGTATGGAGGCTTATACAAAGCGCATAAGCAAATATACGGGATTTGAACTGATAACACTTCCGGATCTGAAGAATACAAGGAACATGCCTGCAGAGGAACAAAAGACAAGAGAAGGAAAGAAAATCATACAGGCGATAGGTAAAGATGACTATGTAGTTTTACTTGACGAGCACGGAACTCAGTTCAGGACAGTTGAGTTTGCCGGATGGCTTGAAAAGAAGTTTATCAGTCAGCATAAAAGGATGCTTTTCGTTATCGGCGGACCATGGGGTTTTTCAGAAGAAGTTCATGCTGCAGGCAGCATGAAGCTGTCACTTTCAAAAATGACATTTTCTCACCAGTTGGTACGGTTATTGTTTGTTGAACAGCTTTACAGGGCCTTTACAGTAATTAAAGGTGAACCATATCACCATGAATAAGGTAATTCTCACTTTATGAAGAAGGAGAAACGTTCCAGATTGTCACTTATAATTCTTACTGTGATTCTGGCTATTGCAGCAGTAACAGCCGAATTTCTCTATTTCAGCGATTTTGAATATCATCTTATGACAAGAAGGTTCAACAGGATCCTGAGTGAGAAGGAGAAGATAATGAAAGATTGCCTTGACAGGCTTCAGCTTACGCTTGCTCCCGGACAGCTTTATGGATCAGCTTCTGAGAAGAATGTTTTTACTGTGGCAAATAAGAATGGAATAACAATCCTCGAGTATTTTGACAAGACACTTGTTCACTGGTCGGACAATGATTTCGATGTTCCTGTAATGCCTGTTGATTCTTTGCTTCAGAAACCGGTAATATTCATGCAGAACGGGTGGTTCCTCCCGGAGAAGAGGGTGGCAGGCAATCAGGAATTGATAGCTCTTCTGAGGATAAGAACCGATTACAGTTATGAGAATGATATTGTTCGCAGCGGTTTTAATAAGGATTTCAGAATACCTGATTTCGTAAAACTCAGCAAAGACAAGAGCGATGACGGATTCAATATACGCAACTCGGAAGGCGTTTTTCTTTTTTCGCTGGCTTTCCCCGAAACCAAGACAAATACATTGCTGATAATTGTCCCCTTGCTCATCTGGCTTTCTGTCCTGCTTCTCATATTGCTGTTATCAATCAATCTTGCATCTTCACTTGAGAAATCAGGCAGGAGATATTCCGGGATTGCAGTCCTGACAGGGATAATCACAGTTATCTACCTGGCAATACTTCTCCTTGACGGTCCTGCAGTATTCATGAGAACTCAGCTGTTTTCACCATTTGTTTTTTACCTGAATTCTTTAATCCCGTCATTGGGCCATTTATTGCTGCTAAGTATTTTTGGTGCGATAATATCCTATAGTTTTTTCAATTCTCTCCTTTTCTCAGGGGACTGGCCGGATAAAGGATCTTCCAAAAATCTATTCATCGTATTCATTTTTATAGTCGGGGCCTTCATTTTATGCCTTGTGCATAATGTTTTCAACCAGTTGGTCCTGAATTCAAACATTAACTTCGAAACCTATAAAGTATTAAAAATTAACTTTTTAAGCGTTTCAGGTTTCATCGCAATGATACTTATGGTTCTTGTCCCTGTTTTCCTTATACTTAAGGTATTCAGATCGGTTCGGGATATAAGTTTCAGGCAGACAATTTTTTCTGCTCTTCCTTCATTGTTATTGATCCTGTTTTTCCCCCATAAGGACCCCGGGTCCCTTTTCGTAATTATACTTTTCTGGCTCCTTCTAATCCTGATGTTTTTTATTGCCTACAGGCGTCATATAGGGTTGTTTAATTCTACTATATTTTTTTCAATACTTCTTGGCTTATATTCTCTGTTTGTTATTACAGTCAATTCAGAAAACAAGATAAATGAGAATATAAAGGTTCAGGCATTGTCTTTTTCGACAGAAAATGATCCGGTAGCTGAGCACCTGATCCTTGATATGTGGCCTGTCCTGAAAAATGATACAACACTTTACGGTATGATGACAGAAGAGGATTTCAATCTGAGCCAGAATAATGTGGACAGGATAACATCTTATCTGATGGGTACTTATTTTACCGGATACTGGGGCAGTTTCAATATAAATATTGTGCTATGCCGGAAGGAACAGCAGCTAAGGGTTGGCGCCCGTGAAGGGGATTTTGAGGATTGTTTTGACTTTTTCAACGGGCGAACGGCAAAATACGGGCATCAGCTTACAGGCACCAATTTTTACTTTATCGACAATCAGGGAGGAAGATCTTATTATATCGGCATACTTAATTTCACAAAGGATCTTGAAACAATAAACGGCCTGTTCATTGAACTTTACAGTGACATAAATGTGTTTCAGCCGGGTTATACGGAACTGCTGCTTGACAAAAAATTCAATATTTATTCTGATTTAAGGGATTATTCGTACGCAAAGTATATTAACGGACTGATAGTATTGAATTCAGGGGACTTTCCCTATAAAAAGACAGATGATGAGTATATTGCTGAGAACACGGAATACAGGATCTTCAATGCTGAGAACAAGAAACATGTTGTTTATAAAAACGGGAACACCACTGTTGTGATCAGCCGGCCTCTGATCAATATCGGAAATATTCTTATCTCATTTGCTTATTTATTGGCGTTCATTCTGTTGCTTAGCAGCATTATATCCTTTATTGTCAGAAGGCCATCTATAAGAGCAGCATTAAACCTCAATTTCAGACAGAAGCTGCAGGTGTCATATATGGCTATACTGTTATTTTCTTTTATCCTTGTAGGTATCGCAGCAGCATCGCTGACAGTAAGGGAATACAGGTCAAAGCATTATGAAAACATAAAGGAAAAACTGAATTCAATAAATGTTGAACTTGAAAATAAACTTGTTGACGGCAGGCAGCTCTCAGCTGTACTGCAGAACGGAACAAATGAATCACTTAATGACATTCTGATTGACCTGTCGAATATTTTTAACACTGACATTAATATTTATGATCTGAAGGGCTTTCTTATTGCCACCTCGCGTCCGGAGATTTTTTACCGTAACCTAACAAGTCACAGGATGGATATAACGGCCTTTGTAAATGTTTCGGACTTCACCAGGACCGAATATTTCCAGACTGAGAGCATTGGTAATATGAAGTACATCTCGGTTTATATGCCCTTCTATAGTTCAGACTATAAAGTGCTGGCTTTTCTTAATCTACCGTATTTCAGGATGCAAAGCGTTCTCGCAAGGGAGATATCAAACCTTATTGTGGCGATAATGAACTTCACTTTGCTTCTGATAATTATTACAATGGGTCTTGCTGTTTTCATAAGCGGCAGGCTTACTTCACCTCTTTCAATGCTTAGTGAAGGACTTGCTTCAGTGAAGCTTGGCAAGAAGAGTGAACACCTTTCATACGGTGGCAGCGATGAAATAGGTGATATGGTAAAACAGTATAACAGGATGGTTGATGAGCTTGAGGAAAGCACTCATAAGCTTGCCGCATCGGAGCGTGAATATGCCTGGAGGGAGATGGCCAAGCAGATAGCACATGAGATAAAAAACCCTCTTACTCCAATGAAGCTGAATGTTCAGCAATTATTGAAATCATGGAAAGATGATGCTTCTGATTTTAACAGTAAACTGGAATCTTTCTCCAGGAATCAGATTGAATATATTGATAATCTTTCACTTATAGCAACGGCTTTTTCATCATTTGCCAAAATGCCTGGCGCCAATCCGGTTGATATCGATCTCATTGAACAGATAAATACAACTCTCGAACTCTTCAGGAATACCGGTAATGTAACTTTCAGCATTAAATGTCCCGATGAGAAAAAAGTATTTATTCATGCAGATAAAGAACAGATCAACGGGATCTTTTCCAATCTGATCAAAAACAGTATCCAGGCTATTCCCCAGGAAAGGCCGGGAGTAATAAAAGTAGAATTAAAAATTATCGGAGACAAAGTACTGGTTTCTGTTGCAGATAATGGCGATGGTATACCCGAAGTGCTTAAGAGCAGGATGTTCACACCGAATTTCACGACAAAATCCTCAGGCACAGGACTGGGGCTCTCGATTGCAAAACGATATGCAGAGGGAGCTAACGGAAGAATCTGGTTTGAATCACAGGCTGATAAGGGAGCAACCTTTTTTGTGGAGTTTCCGTTAAAATATGCAGTTGAAAAGACTGATGAAGCAAGTAGAGAATGATCTTGGATACATTGATTAATACAATTATTAGTATATTAGCAGTTCAGATGAGGTTTTAATGACCGGTAGAATATCAGACTATATTAAACCCCTAATACTAATCCTGGCATTTATTCTGTTCACGGGAATACACACATCCCTTTCAGGACAAAGGAGCATAAGTGGAATAATAAATAAATACGGGAGGGTTTCTGTTATTGGCACTGATAATGTCACAGTTCCGGATGAGACTCAGTTTCTTCAGTTTGCAGCTGGTGATACAATCTTGCTGATCCAGATGAAGGGAGTCAGAATACTTGCACAGGAAGCAGGATCATTCGGCACATTCGAGTATAATTATGGCCTGCCGGGGCAGCACGAATTTCTCATAATTGAATCTGTAAACGATGCAAGCAATACAATAACTTTCCGGACGAATATAATCCATATTAATTTCAGTCCTCTGGCAGATCTTCAGATAATCAAGGTGCCATCATATAATTATGCCGAAGTTACGGCGCCTCTTACCTGCCAGCCATGGGATAGCATAAGCAAGACAGGGGGAGTGCTTGCAGCAATTGTTGGAAGAACTCTCTCTCTGCAGGCGGATATTGATGTAAGCGGAAAGGGTTTCAGGGGAGGTTCCGGCGCTCTGGGTATGGGGATATGTGCAGAAACGCCAAAAATGTATAAATTCGCTTATGCAGCCAATACAGACAGTGCCGGATTTAAAGGGGAAGGTCCCGTTTCAAGAGGCTGGCTTTCTGCTACCAATTTTCCTCCTGTATATCCACGCTTTGCAAAAGGGAAAGGCCCGAATTTCACCGGTGGCGGCGGTGGTGACGGAAGGTTCTCAGGCGGTGGAGGTGGCGGCAACTATGGTAGTGGAGGACTTGGAGGGAAAGAAGAGCAAGCCTGTACTTTTGAATACAATGGTGGCCTTGGCGGTATTCAGGTCAAGGGCACTTTTCTGGCCAATAATTTAAAAAGCATGTTTTTAGGCGGAGGCGGCGGAGCATCAACTTATCTCTCAGGAAGCACTGCTACTCCGGGAGGCAATGGAGGGGGGATAGTTATACTGGTCACCGATACACTTATGGGCAACGGAAAAAGGATACTTGCAGAGGGTGCTCAGCCTTCGGGAAATGCCTCCGGTAATGCCGGGGCAGGTGGTGGTGGAGGTGGAGGATCAATAGCCTTATATCTTCAGAGTTACTCCGGAAAATTGTCCACTTCAGATATCACAATTTCAGCCAAAGGCGGAAAGGGGGGAAATACATCAGCTATCTTCGGGGAAGGAGGTGGCGGTGGAGGAGGCCTGATAACAACAAATAATGTTGCACTTCCGTCAAACGGATCAAAAACAATTGAAGGAGGACCGGGGGGTACACGATCTCCCGGAATTCAGGGTTCAGCAGGTCTTTCAGGAGAGAACCTGATGACTTTCGCTCCAATCCTTAACGGCTTTCTTTTCAATTCTATAAGATCTACTGTTACCGGAAACCAGATAGATTCAATTTGTTCCAATACCGATTTTCCGGGATTAACAGGCACTTTGCCCGTTGGCGGAACAACACCATACACTTATCTTTGGGAATCAAGCATAACATCCGAAAGTACAGGATTTACCCCGGCTCCCGGATTAAACAATCAGCAGAATTACGTTCCTCCATCTAAACTAAGCCAGACCACATGGTTCAGGAGAGTAGTCTCAGACGCAAATACCACTCCTCTTGTGGATACCAGCAAGCCCGTTCAGATTATAGTACAGCAGGCTATAACCGGTAACCTGATTGGTAAAGACACCACCATATGCTACGGACAAAACCCGCTGAGCATCATCCCCCTTAACTCAGGTCCATCTGACGGGAACGGGATATACCAATACCAGTGGCTGTCCAACACAGATAACACTGACTGGACCCAGAATGCCTCCGGGGTATCTTCACTGGCATCCTATGATCCTGCACCGCTTACGCAAACTGCATACTATAAAAGATTTGTAACCTCAGGCCGCTGTGTTGACCTGAGCGCAACTGTAACAATAAATGTTCTTCCTTCAATTACAGGTAATATTACAACCCGCCCTGATTCAGTTATCTGCCAGGGTTCACTTTTCCCTCTCCTCGGCGCATCAGCTGCAGGAGCAGGATCAGGTACTTATGTTTACCAGTGGCAGGACAGTACTTCAACCGGGACATGGAAACCGGCTTCAGGATTGAACACAAATCAGACTTATACAGTTGATACTTCGAATTTCACAAGCATGCAGGACAGGTATTTCAGAAGAGTTGTTTTTTCGGGACCCGACAGCGTATGCAGAGACAAAAGCATTCCGATACAACTGATAAGGTATTTTAAGATCAGGAATAATAACATTGCTGCCGATAATACAATATGTTCAGGATCCACACCGGTTCCTCTTAGCGGGAGTGATCCAACACAGGGTGACGGAACCTATACCTATGTCTGGCAGCAGAGCAGCGACGGTGCTTCATGGTCATCAAATGCTGCAGGCACATTCAGTCAAAAGAATTATTCTCCTCCTTCCCTCACAGATTCGACCTGGTATCGAAGGATAGTCAATTCATCGAAATGCACAAGTACAAGCAATATCGTTGTAATTAATGTCCATAAACCGGTGATAAATAACCTGGTATCGCTTATATCCGGTTCCGGTACGGATACAACTTTATGCAGCGGATCGGTTCCAAATACAATTATTGGAAGCATCCCTGAGGGCGGGACAGACCTGCCGGGAGATTATGCTTACCAGTGGTCATTTTCTGTCAATGGTACAACCTTCACAGATATCGGCACGGGAGGGACACTTAAAGATTACAAACCGGGTCCGCTTACAACCTCAACATGGTACAGAAGAAAGACCATCTCAGGGTTGTGTTCATCACTTAGCAACAGTCTTAAGGTTACAGTCCTGCCGCCGATTACAGATAATGTCATAACATCTGCAAAATCATCAGTTTGCTTTAACCAGGTTCCCGTTACTTTAACAGGCACAGGCCTTACCGGAGGTGCGGGAGGTACACCAAAATGGATATGGCAGCAAAGTACAGATGGCAATGCATGGAGTTCTGCTTCAGGAACCAATAACCAGCAGAACTATACGCCCCCGGCATTGACAGCAAAGAGATGGTACCGGAGAATAATCCTTTCCGGACCTGCTGATTGCTGTTCAAGTACCTCAAATGTTTTTTCAATAGACATAGATCCGCTGCCAACCGGTATAATTACTACAATATCCGACACTTCTTTATGTAACGGACAGGAGGTAAGACTCAGAGTACTTTTGACAGGGGCTTCAGGATGGTCACTTGCATTTAATGAAAACTCCGTTACAACTACGATCAACGGCATCAGGGCGGCAGATACAGTACTGACTGTCACCCCGTCAGCTGCTGCTGAATTGTCAGTATTCAATTACTCACTTAATTCCCTGACTGACAAAAACGGATGCGAGGCAGTATCACTTATTGGAACAAGAAAAGCTAATGTTTACAGGGTACCCGTAGCAAATGCCGGACCTGATGATCAGGTATGCGGCCCGGAATATACTATGGCTGCCGTTGAGAGCGATGGTACAGGTCTGTGGACATTCCCTGCCCAGGTCCTTTCATCTGTACCTGCAGATCCCCGGACTAAAATTAAAATTGATTCATCATTCTCAACAGCAAGTGCAGCCTATAAATTCTATTGGGAGGAGAAGAACTGGCTTTGTGCAAGTAAGGATTCAGTAACAATTACATTTTTTAACAGGATAGATACTATCAGTGCAGGAAAAGATACAGCCTTTATGTCGTTTGACTACCTGACACAGCTTCATGCCCTGCCGATACTGCCATATGAATCAGGAAAATGGATTGTTGTTTCAGGCACTGGCGATTTTGATGATGATACAAAGAATAATACTGAGGTAAGAAACATATCTCTTGGGCTTAATACATATAAGTGGACAGTAACAAACGGTCCATGCAAGCTTGAAGATCTCATAAATCTCGAGATATCTTCGGCTATAGTTCCTGAAGCAATCTCTCCAAATGGTGATGACATTAATGATGAACTTGTAATTAGCGGACTAGACCTGGAGAGACAGAATGTCGAACTGACAATTGTCAATGGGGCCGGAACCCTTATATTCTCAACAACGAATATCAACAACAGCACCTGGACTAACTGGGATGGAAAGGATTCCGGAGGGACTGAGCTTCCGGAAGGGACTTATTTTTACCTGTTGAAAGTCAATTCAGCCAAAACAGGAATGGTAATTCCCAAAAGCGGTTTTATTATTTTGAAACGGAGATAATTTTAAAAACAGGATTTTTTTGGAGCTACACTATATAAGAATGCACAGGTTTCTGGTTATAATAATAATTCTATTTTCCTTATCGGAGTTGTCCGGGCAGGTGGTTAGTGATTCTTCGCGCATTACATTAGGCTACCCCTTATATAGTCAGTATATCCACAACGGACTGATGATAAATCCGGCTTATGCAGGATCGCGCGAGGCACTGAGCACTGCATTATCATACAGGATGCAATGGATGGGAACAAGAGGGGCTCCTGTACTCCAGACAGTATCGATGCATACACCGATGAAAAATGATAAGGTGGCTCTTGGCCTGAAAGCGAGGTTTATGCAATATGGTGTGACAAAATCAGCAAGTGTTTTTGCCGTTTACGCATACCATATTAAACTGGCGAGGGGCAAGTTATCTCTGGGACTAAAAGCAGGAGCGGATATGTCAAATACAGATTATTCAGGGTTGCTCGGAATAACGAAACCTGATCCTGTTTTTACGGAGGATGAAAAGAAATATATCCTGCCCAATGCCGGATTCGGGGTATATTATTTCAATGACAGAATGTTTGCCGGTTTGTCAATTCCCTCTTTTTTATGTTACAGGAATGCAGGTAACGGTAATACGCAGGCTTTTCACGATTTTAAAGAGTATGAATTCATAATTAACGCCGGAGGCCTGATAAATATATCATCGCTATTCAGGTTTAAACCTTCAATCCTCCTCAATTATTCTTTCCATAATTCAAATAAGCTCAATCAGTTTGATATAAACGGGAATTTGATTATTGCAGATATTGTATGGGTTGGGGCATCTTACAGAACGACAGAACAGGTAATTGTAGGACTGCTTCAGTTCCAGATAACACCTCAGCTGATGGCAGGATTCTCATATGATTATCCGTCAGGAAGAATGAATTCCTACTCAAAAGGGTCAAGTGAATTTGTATTGAGATATGAATTTGGATCCAAAGTAAGTGCTGCTAATCCCCGGTATTTTTAAGAATGTTGAAAAAGAACCTATATATTATCTGTTTTTTTATATGCTCACTTGTTCCGTTTTCATTACAGGCACAACAAGGTTCGGTTTATCGTGTAACAAGAATGCCGTTTAACTCGGGGGCATTTAATGAAATATCCCCGGTTATTGTAAAAGATGGAATAATATTCTGTTCCGACAGGAGGTTCAGCAGTGTGGTTGACAGAACCACATTTGAGGGAAGACGTTTATATAATATCTATTTTGCAGAAAAAATTGATACTTCAGCATGGGGTAAGCCCAGTGAATTAAAGAGTGAACGCAGTTATCTTTTCAACAACGGACCACTTTGCATTGCTGCTGACGGAAAAACAGTCTATTTCACAAGTGAGATTGAAACAGGAAAGATTACCCGAAAAAGGAATTTTAAAAATCACAGCGGGATATTCATAGCTGATATATCAGGGACAGAGCTTTTATCTTTACGTCCCTTTGAATACAATAATCAGGAGTATAATGTAGGACAGCCTTCTCTCAGCAATGATGGCAAGTATCTGTTCTTCTCTTCTGATATGCCCGGCGGACAGGGGGGCTCGGATATATATTACTGTGAGATGATTAACGGTGAGTGGAGCAGTCCGGTCAATCTCGGGCCCAATGTTAATTCATCATCAGGCGAGAATTTTCCGCACATGCATCCTTCAGGCAGATTGTATTTTTCATCAGACAGGTCAGGAGGATTAGGGAATCTGGACGTATACTATACCTCACTTGTTTTTGGCAGCTGGGAGAGACCTGTGCTGCTTCCAGAACCAATCAATTCACAATCGGATGATTTTGCTTTTGTTGCTGATCAGACACTTGCGACAGGTTATTTCTCTTCAAACAGAAGCAGAAGCGATGATATTTACAGTTTTGCTTCAACAATAATCAGAAAAGCAAGCTGCGATACACTTGTTGAGAACATTTATTGTTACCAGCTTGTTGAGGAGAATGCTGTTAAATTTGATACAATGCCTTTCAGGTATGAATGGAAGTTTGGAGATGGCGGCAAAGGTATTGGACCTTCTGTCGAACACTGTTATCCAGGACCAGGCTCCTACCTGGTTCAGCTGGATGTAGTGAATCTTATCACAAAAGAGGTTATGTATAACCAGAAGACCTACAATCTGGAAATCGTAGATATGGAGCAACCTTATATTACGGGACCAGATGAAGGCGCAGCAGGGCAAAGCCTGCGGTTTGATGCCAGCAAAACAAATCTGCCCGGATGGGACATTGCAAGATATTACTGGAATTTCGGAGATGAAACTATAGCAATTGGCAGGGAAGTTGATAAGGTATTTACAGCACCCGGAAGTTATAATATTCAGCTGATAGTTACAGCTGAACCTGATCCGGGTGGAGTGATAAGGGAAACCTGCGTATGTAAAAATATTATTATTGTTCGCTGAAGCTGATTATGAAAATGTTTACTTTTAAGGTCTGAAGATGTTGAAGAGGTCAGTATATACAATAATCCTTTTGTTTTTATTAAATGGAACAGGGTTTGTCCGCTCAGTCTCAGGTCAGGCTGTCCCGGGTGGCGATGAGAATATTCCTTTCCTTGTTACTTTTGGAAAGGCGGGACAAACATCATGGGGCGATGACGATTTTTATAGTGTCTGGTTTTTCTCAATACCGAAGGAATATACCCAGCAGTTTTACATCCGTGTTTTTGACCCTGACACAGGAGGTGAAAATGATGAAATTCAGGGAGAGTTTAATACAAGGTGTCTCTTTTCTGTCTATGGAGGCAGGGGAGTGGATCCTGACAGGAATGAAGAATCCAAGGGATGGCTGGACGGACTAAATTTTAAGGGTGGCAATTTGCTGGCTTCAAGGGTGTTCGGCAGTGAGCCTGCTTATGATAATAAGTACTATACGTTTGGTCCTTTCAGTCCTACAGCCGGAGATTACAGTTCAAAGTGGAATTCGTATCTTTTTAAAGTTGTCTGCGAGGGAGTAAGCGGGGATGACGGAAATCTTTACCGCTATTTCATGAGCCGTGAGAGGGATAATAATCTTCCGGTAGAGGGAGGGAATGCATTTACATACGAGTATACTTTCAGGATGTGGAACGACTTCAAGAGCGTTGCACATATCTATCCTTATGTTGATACCGGAGTGGTCTTTATACGGCAAAGAAATTTCGACTGGGATAATGACGGACATATCCTTGTTGTTTCAAGATATAAACAGGGAATTGATATACCTATTTCGAATGAAAATGACTGGCAGGAATCAAGGATCGGGATAGAGCCGCAGGAAATTAATTCTTCACTCGATTTTCAATTCCATAAAAGACAAGGTGAGCTGGTAAAAAATAACAACGTTGTTGTTACGCTTGAGAGTCAGAGAGGGGATGCCCTGCCATTTTTCAGCTCACCTATCGGAGGGGTCCCGGTTTACCAGCCCAAAGTGAAAATTACTCCAATTAAAAAGCCTAAATAATAAATGAGGCTGATATGACATTTCATACTGTAAAGAACAAACTGATCAGCACAATAGTGTGCTTTTTATTATTTTCAAACCTTCTCAGCGGGCAGATATACAGATTCAAAAATTTCGGAAGTGAAAGCGGTATACCAAACACTTTTATTTATACACTTGGCCAGGATGAAAATGGATATCTCTGGGTTGGGACAGCTGCCGGTATTTCGAAATTCGACGGATTTGATTTTTACAATGTCCCTTATCCAGACTCGCTGACAGGGCATTATCCCACAGCACAGCTAAAGGACAGCACAGGCACTCTGTGGTTCGGTTGCAACGATGGTTCTGTATATTGTTATGAGGATAACAGCCTGAGAAAAATACCCGTTGAAACGACAAGGTCAATTGAGGAAATACTCGAGGGCCCCGATGGTAATATCTGGATCATTCCCCAGGGCGAAGGTATATTCAGGATTCAATCAAAAACCCGTGAAAAAGCTGACAGATTAAACATTGACAGCAGCCTTGTGATATTCTCAGCAAGTATTAGTCAGAAAGGCGATATAATACTGGGAACACAGGAAAATATTAAAGTATACAGCCTGGAAGGAAATTCACTGATTCTTGCGAATACTATTGAAGGGTTTGATTATTATAATGTTACTGCAATACATAAACTGCAGGACAAGGATATTTTTCTGATCGGTACAAATGGCAACTCACTTTTTAAGCTTGACCTTCAGGATGGAGTGAACTCCCTGTCGAAGCTGAGTGAACTCCGTGAGCTTGAAAGTGTGAATGTTAATTCAATATGCACCGACTCAGAAGGGAACGCATGGATTTCTACAAATGATTATGGGTTCCTTCGCTTAGTACTTTCTGATCAGGCAACAGATGTTACTTCGCTCAGAAGGTTTGATCGTAATTCGGGTCTCCCGGGTGATAACGGACAACTTGTTTTCCAGGATCTTGAAGGGAATTTGTGGTTCGGGATGTTCGGTGATGGATTATCAATTCTTAATTCATTGGCATTTAGTTATTTTGCGCCAGGAAATGACCCTGAGACAAATGATATTATTTATGTCAGTAAAACCGGTCCCGATTTTTTTCTGGGTACCTCGGAGGGATTTTTCCTTTTTGATCCTGAAAGCAATAAACCGGCCCTGCTAACTGACCTGAGAAAAGAAACAGGAGGAAATGAAATTACAGCATATTGGCTGGAAGATGATGGAAGGATCTGGATAGGCACCGGAGGAAAAGGTTTATTTGTAAGAGAACTCAACGGAACATCAAGGAGGTATTTTTTATCAGGCGATTCAGGGAAAGACTATATAAAGGATATTACAACAGATGATAATTATGTCTGGCTTGGAACCCTTAACGGTGTTGTGATACTTGACAAAATAAAAGGTGCCGTAATAAAAGAATATGACATCACAAGAGGGCTTCCTCATAATAGCATAGCTCAGGTGTTCAGGACAGAAGAAGGCAAAGTGGCTGTCGCCACAAAGACAGACCGCTTATATCTTATTGATCCTGAATCAGGTGTTACTTCAGGCAGTTTAGTTATGCCGGGAACAATGAATTCTATATCCTCATTCTGCCAGGACCATGACGGGAATATATGGGCAGGCACTGAAGGATATGGCCTTTATGGATTATACGGCGATTCTTTATATTCTATAACAAGGGCAGAGCAACTAATGTCGGATTACTGTTACAGTGTACTTGCTGACTCCAGGAAGAGGATATGGGCAGGACATGAGAGAGGATTTTCGGTATTTGATATTGCCTCAGGGATAATAAAAACATACGGGACTGATTTTGCCCAGGGTGGTAAATGCAATCCAAACGGCATGTACGAATCTGAAGATGGCAAAGTACTTATAGGTACCACCCAGGGTTTAATAATATATGACAGCAACAAGGACCAGAAAGCACAAACAGCCCCTATCAATAATATTAATAATATCACGATCAATGATATTCAATATCCTTACCAGGATTCATATACCCTGCCATACAGGAAGAAATATACTATTAAAGTAAACTATGTCGGTATAAGTTTAGGGGAACCAGAAAAAGTTTTTTATCAGACCAGGCTTGATAACTGGGACAGCGACTGGTCAAAATGGACGACTGACCGTGAAGTAACTGTGTCTCCAAGAGATGGGAAATATAACTTCAGCATGGTATCAGCCAATCAGGATGAATTGATTGGCGATCCTGTATCATTTGACCTGACAATAAAGAAACCATTCTGGCGGACGATCTGGTTTTACCTGGCATCACTGATACTTATTGCCGGCTCAGTTATTCTTATAATAAGAGAGAGGGAAAAAGCTCAGAAAAAACTTGAACTCTATCTGAAGAAGGAACTTGACGCAAGAACAAGTGAGGTGATGAAGCAAAAAGATAAGATAGAACAGCAGAATGTTGAAATAACCGACAGTATTAATTATGCCAAGAGAATACAATCAAGCATTTTGCCTGACTTTAATAAGATGAAGGATGCATGCAGGGATGCATTCATTATTTTTTATCCCCGCGATATTGTAAGTGGTGATTTTTACTGGTTTGACAAATGCGGAGATGATAAATTCGTTCTTGTCTGTGCTGATTCCACAGGCCATGGTGTTCCCGGAGCATTTATGTCTATGATAGGCTCGACGCTTCTTCAGGATATAGTGTCACGTCAGCATGTAACAAGACCGTCCCAGATACTTAAAATGCTTGACAATCAAATATTTACAACCTTAAATCAGAATCTGGAACTTGGTGTCTCCAATGATGGCATGGATATGATAGTTTGTGAGATCAACACAAAGACGCGTCATATTCGTTTCGCATCAGCCATGAGGCCGGTGATGATTGTCCTGAAAGGAGAAGCTTTGTACATTAAAGGCAACAGATCCTCAATAGGAGGGGAATCATCTGTCGAAAAATTCTTTGATGACCAGGAGTATCAAATGGATGAGGGAGATACCTTATATTTATTCTCTGATGGCCTCCCGGATCAGTTTGGAGGACCTGACGGCAAGAAAATGAAGATAGCAAAACTGAAGAAGCTGATTGAGGATGTCAGCACTCTTCCAATGTCGGAGCAGAAACAAAAGATAGATGATTTTTACAGGGAGTGGAAAGGAGAATATGATCAGGTTGATGATATCCTTTTAATAGGTGCAAGATTCTGAACCTGCAAGGAATGATAGCCGGATATTGAAGAGCCCGACGATTAATAATCAATCAGGAAGATAGATACTATTATCAGACAGTGATATTTCGCTTGTAGATGCAGTATTGCTCAGGTTCCCTTCCCTGTCTTTTATATAAAAATCATAGCGGACCGTGTCTGTATCTTCTTTTGAATAGAACAGATAAAGGAAAGTAATATCGATTGTACCTTTGAGGATTTTGTTCTGTCCGTTACGCTCCATATAAGGTATCCTGTAATCAGAGGGATTCAGGATATCATTCTGAGGTACTTCAGCCATAGTGCCGTTAACTTTTCTGAAGAGATCAAAGAACAGATTTGTGGAATCCTCTTCCGGGCTTTCAGGGGGATCGAGCCCAATGTCTCCATCGCCGTCCTCAAAATAGAACCTTAGCTTACCGGCCTGACATTCATTGCCAAGTATATCGGTAGTATCAAAAACCTTGAAACTCCTGAATTCGATATATGGTTCATCCGGTAATTGCTCAATTTTACCGCAGGATATGGCCAGTAACAAAATTATAAATGGCAGGATCAGGAGTCTGATTATTTTCATTTTTGCCGGGTTATATCTTTTATGCACAAAAATTACACCAAATTTTATCATTTTTTTCTGAAAAATATTCTCAAAGGAACTCCGGTGAATTCAAATTTTTCCCTCATACGGTTCTCAAGATATCTTTTATAGGGGTCTTTCACATACTGCGGCAGGTTACAAAAAAATGCAAAAGACGGAGTCCGGGATGGCAGCTGCGTAGCATATTTTATTCTTATTTGTTTCCCCTTAAGGGCAGGGGGAGGATTATTCCTCACAATTTCAAGCATTACTTCATTCAGTTCCGGGGTTGAAATTTTTCTTAATCTGTTTTTGTATACTTTATCAATAAGCTCAAGGACCTTATGTATCCTTTGTTTATTTATTGCAGAGATAAAAAGGATATCATAGTCTGTGAAGGGAGCGGTTTTAGCCTTTATCTCAGTCTCGATTTTCTTTGCTGTATTTGTTTCCTTATCGACAAGGTCCCATTTGTTAACCAGAATAATAAGACCC
>JAEAME010000537.1_pt1 | contig 37543 bp, 33 predicted proteins | sample 8958731 | NCBI WGS metagenome assembly JAEAME01 (sample SAMN16933194, study PRJNA681113) | bioreactor sludge metagenome | isolation source: anerobic bioreactor sludge (Control) | place: India:Bengaluru | collected 2018-10-24
AAAACGCCTTTTTCTTTGTATATGTAAGGAAAATATTGTGTAATAAAGAATTTACTTAGCGACTGTTGTCATTGAGCGATGAAAGACAGGCAAATAGCATCAGAACAAATACCGTCAATTGACAGAAGGAGTCATAAATTGCATAATACAGCCTAAAAAAATTTTACACAAAATGGAAGAAACAATAATTTCCGAACAGGCGAACCCCCTGGAAATTTTCCTGGGTGGTCCAAAGAAAAATCTGGATTATCGCAAAAGGTTTGATGCCGCGGTAAGAGCCGTGTTTAAAAGCGCGGACGTCCACATCGACAGAATGAAGCCGGGTGAATTTGAAACATTCATGGAGCGCGTTGGTGCGATTTTTATGAAAAGGCTGGGAAAAATGCAGGTGGAAGATACGGTATATGAAGACGTAAAAGAGGGTACGGGAATAAAAAAACTGGGGACTTTGGCATCGGAAATAGATTTATGGACAGCCGGAGATGTGATCAACAACCACCAGCAAAACATGGTCAAACAGTCCACGGTTACAGATTTATTGGACAGACATTTGGGTGACGCGCCGGTGGATAGAAATCACATTATCAGCGACGAAAAATGGGAAGCGGTCCCGGGAGCGATTGAAGATTTTTTACTGAAAAGAAATATTAACGAAGTAATGGTTGTTGTTTTTGATGACACGGAAGGAAGTATGGAAAGAGTACAAAGAGAAATAAAAACCTATGTTGATTCGGCAGAGCATACTGTCAAGGTTCACACGGTTCTGGTAAGAGCAAAACGCGGGAAAAAAGCGGATGAAGAATGGACCTTCAGGTGCGCCGGCGAGGCCAAAGATACGGTGGAATTGGCGCAAATAGTGGAAGCGGGGATCAAAGGAACAAATTTATCGGCCGGGAACGTAATCGTTTTTTTGGATTTTGACGGGACGCTTTCCGACAACGCAGTAACCGGAGAACGTAGGGAAAAAGTTTTTTTAAAAACAATGAAGGAGACTTTGCGGGCGGGAATTAAAGCATTTTGCGAAGAGTACATACCGGTTGTGGACAGGGAAGAAATAAACAATATTCTGCAAGAACGAATAGCAGCCGTAATTGATGCGACCTTGAATGAAGATGAAACTGATAATAAGTCAGTAGCAGAAACGCAACCAAGTATCGCGCGCCAAATAGACATAAGTCATTTCAGTTTGAGAAACGCCATCATGGATGGTGAAAAATTCAGAGAGGTTAATGAAGCCGTTGAAAGAATTTTTGAAGTCTACGGTGCGCAGGTTGCGGACCCCGCACCTGCTTTTAATATCAGCGAAGAAATGCAAATTCTTAAGGGCGCCCTTGTAAGCGGCTCATATGAAGACCAGGGTGATATTTCACGCCTGCAATATGCGATAGCGGCCGGATATTGCGTGTTGAAAGAATACGAAAAAGCCTATGATTTACTGCAAAAAACATTATTGGAAGGCAACCTCATCCCGGCGGTGCTGCTGGATTGCTGTTTACATCTTGGGGAGTACGAAACTGTAATCCTGAATTACGACATTCATAAAACCTGGTGGCGGAAAATGCTTTCCATCCGCGAAAAGACTGATCTTTTTTCCTTTTTTGGAAAAGCGGTGGAGGATTTGGGCGGAAGTGATGAAGATACGCAATTAGCTGAATGTCTTATGGAATCAATGGAAGAAATCGAGGCAGATATTATGCAGGATTATGATAATGCGCCTGATACGGCGGAAAACAGGGATTCTGCAGAGGCAAGCAAAATTCTCCTCACATATCATAAAATGTTTGCGGAGAGCAGGTTGCTGCAACGCAAAATAAGAGATCCAAATATGACACGGGAAGTAAAAGAGGAAGAAATCGAAAGATTTCAAACGAAATACACACAGTTTTTGGCGGCTTTTGACGAACTGATTGAAAAACAGAAGGATGTTGAAACAAGACATGCGTTAGCCAATAACAGGATGGGGGTTCAAACTCTGCTTGCCTCCGTTATGCTTTGCAGCGAAAGAAAAGAAAAAAAAGAAGAGGCTTATCAACGCGCGGTGGCATCTGTTAATTTTTCACAGGGAGAAGGAATGGACTATATTTATGATAGTCAAAAAGGGGGCGCGCTTGAGTTCTTGGAAATGGCGGAAAGAGAACTTGGGGTGTGTGATCAAGAGCGATACGGCGGCGTCTATCCGTCCGTACTTTTTCCTCCCGAAACACATTCGCGCCATGCTGAAAGCTGCAATAAACGGGGTGATATCTATGGCAGCTTAAGGGCATTTTCATATGGTTTCGCTGCCGAATTTTTGCGTCAGTTAACGGAATATGACACAACAAGTCAAAGCCCCGTGCTTTTAAACAAGGTGGTAATGCTTTTCCCCATAACGGCAATCGGAGCTAATGACACAATAGAAACAGTTATGGAAAGAGCCGAACCACTGAAAGTGCTGGGAAAAGATAAATTTTTACTAGGTCTTGCATTGGACAAATACCTGTTCTTTTACGGTAGCGTACATGAAAAAGCGGGTCAGGCACTGAAACAAATCGCGCCTGAAAAAGCACTTATAAACTGCAGAATCAAATCACCGGAGTCCTTATTTCTTAAAATGTTAAAGGAAAAGAAAGAGCGTGTTACAGCGATTACAGATACAATTGGATTTTCCATTCACACGGATACGGAAGAAGAAGCCGCGGAAATGTATCAAAAGGTAAAAAATCAGATGAGGCCGGATCATCCTCTTAAGGAGTTCAATACATGGGTCAATCCGACTGAATATAACTACAGATCCATGGATATTACAGGTTACTATGAACCGGCGGGCGCGGTCATTAACGTACAAATACTTACAAAAGACATGGAGCGGAGTATGTCCGGTAACACGGCGGGTCATCAGCAATACAAAAAAAGAAGCGGCAAAATGCTTATCCGGGAAATGCAGGAATCGCCGCGAGAATATCTGGAGTTGACGGAAAGGATAATCTTGAATCTGGTTGGAGCCTACAAAGAGTTTGAATGAGTGGAATTAGAATCGCTGGAAGATGTTATTAGAGTCTTCGCGGAGGCCCGGGCCGAAACCGGGTATATACCTTTCATTGGAGAGATAATGGAGCAAAGAGAAGAGGAATAGAAAATGTTAGAATTCCATGCGTGAATGGCGTTGTTTTGTCACGGTTTTTCATTGTCTGTATAAGGGAAAAATGGTATAATACAAAGATTAAATTTATGAGAAATGCCTGACGAAAACAATCAACAGACGTTTGGTTTACCTGCCAACGGTGTACCTGCTCCGCAAGTGTCTGCAACCGCACCGGTTTCACAGCCTGCACCTGTTACTCCTGCGCCTGCTCCAATCCCCGCACCCATACAGCCTGCTACGACAATAGTGCCCCCTCCCAAGCCAAAAAGCAGTCCCGCGGGCAACATTCAGCTTATTGAATCCAAGTCGCTATCGGGAACATATGAATTTGAAGCATCAAAATCAACTCCCGCGCGGGAAGAGAAACCCGCTGTAAGTGAGGAACAATCTTCAGAGTCGTCATCCGAACCTGTTCCAGAATCAAACGCTTTCCCTCTTTCGGCAGTAAGACCTGCGGCATCCCCTAAGGAAACGGGGGAGCCGTCATCCGAACCGTATGAGGGTGATATCGCGTACATTTTCAAACTCGTCCTCAAAGTTTTGAAGAAAAAGATTGTATCCTTTTTGATTTTGACGGTTGCATACGCGCTGCTGATGGTGGGTATACAGCAAATCAGTATTCCGCTTATGTTATACGCCATGGTGCAGTTCGGATTGGCGGGGATTTGGGTTACGGTCTTGATGATAGGCCTGTATTTTTTCATCAGCTATCTGTTTTTCGGGGCAATGGCAAATCAGGCTTCCGCGGGTTATAACAGTCTGTCCGTAAATGCGGGACAGTCGCTTCTTTCAACTCTGAAAAAAACAGGAAAGACGCTGATTCTCGGTTTCAGGTTATTCTTTTACACCAGACTTTGGCTGCTAATTTTCATTCCAATAATTTTCACAGGGGTAAAAATGTATGTGGAAGGCGTGAGCTTTGATGGAATAAGCGCTCTCGGAAGCCAAATCCTGGAAGGAGGCACCGAGGAGATCAACCGTGTGTTCATTAACCAGGGAATCAAGGGAGGATTCACTATTATGCTGACGGTACTGGGGTTAAGCGTCTTCGCCATGCTCGTGGTTTTTGCATCAATGATACGTTCCGTGCGCGCTTCCTTGGCATTCCCTCGTTTGATGTCGAACGACTTCATAACGTCAAAAGACGCAATTGAATACAGCGACAAGTACGCGGGGGGCAAATGGTGGCTGATCATGAGCTATTCCACCTGCTACGGTCTTATGATAGCGGTTCTGCCGATGGCGGTTGCCATGGCGGCTTCCATGACAAAAATAAGCGCTCTGGGAACGGTTTCATTTTGGATTTCAACAATATTCGGACTGCTTGCTATACCTCTTTCCATCGTTTTCGCGCAGGTATTGATGCATGAACTCGGAAGCCAGACAACGCGCTATCATGCCACGCCACTGCTCGTCATCCTGACCATTCTGATATATCTGACTCCGCCGCTTGTTACGGGCGACGCGGCATCTTTCGTGACGAAGAACCTTTCAGCGCTTCAGACGAACATAAAATCGGACGATCAACCGTTGTTTGAATTCAGTTCAACACAGCAGGGGGTCGTATCGGATCTCGCTCAGGATGCAACCACGCAAGTATCATCTGAGCAGACAGAGCCATCCCTTACGCAAGCCCCGGAAACGCAACAGACACAGGTGAAGAAGCCGTCGGTGAAGGTAAAAAGAAAATAAAATTCCGGTTTCTATAAACAAAGGAAACGGTCTAATATATCCATAGGGAGATTATTTCTCTTATGGACCAGTATTTTTCACAAACAGCGGGTACGCCTGTAATCACAGAATCCGGTCACAGGATCGGTCGTGTTTATAACATCGTTATCAACACGGACACGGGCAAGGTAGCCGGACTTCTTGTGTCCCCCGGGGGAAGGAAAGTGTTGGCTCCGGTTGACGTCCTTTCGTGGAACAAAGTAATAGAAGTGCATGATGAAGACGTGATCCTGGAAATTGATGAAATCAGACAAGTGCAGGACTGCCTGAAAAAAGACATTCCCGTTTTAGGTAACCGCGTCTACACAAAAAGCGGGACATATCTGGGAAAAGTGATCGATTACGCGGTAAACGACAAGCTTTTCGTGATGACCAAAATTATCGTCGCAAGAACGATTTTGGGCGTGATCACATATAAGAACCGCATCATCGTCCATCAGGATATTATCGAGATCAAAAAAGACGCAATCATCGTAAAAGATCCTTTGCGTCCAGTTGCCGTAAAAACAGCCAAGCTGCGGGTTGACGCGGCTCCACTGACACAGTGATCATCCCGTTATTTTATCCTGCAGAGCGAACATCTTGGCATATTCGCGTGGGGTTTCATGGTCATAGCCGAAGACATGCAGGACTCCGTGGATAAAGAGAAAGATAAGCTCTTTCTTGAGGGGGTGACCGTTTTCTTTTGCCTGCGCTCGTGCTATTTCCAGGGAAATGATGATCTCACCCAACAAATTTTCTTTTCCCGGAAAAGATTTTTCTTTCAGATAACTTAGCGAAATGACGTCTGTGGGCTTGTTTATTCCGCGATATTCCGCGTTCAGAAGCCTTATCTCCTTGTCATCTACCAAAATCAGTTGTATCTGGCCGGCTTTCATGAGTTTTTTCTTTGTTTTTATCTTGCCGAGCGCCGATATGGCCTTCGCAAATACAGACTCAAAATCGGCCGTTTTCAGGGTAAAACGGTTCACGTGTGAAATGACTTCCAGTTTAGGACCGTGTTTCATTTGAGCCCGTTGAAAAATCTATGGTTTTTGAGATTAATTCATCAAGTTCGGCTTTTGTGATCGCGTCATCGGGACGGAACGAACCGCCTTCGCTGCAGTCGATTATGTCCGCATCGCATGCCTTGCCGATATATCTGGAATACCACCACATATCTGCTCTCTCGGGGAAAACGTCCATAAAGGGCATTGTCTGCGCAGCGACTGCCAGAAAGTCGGCCGCCAGCTCAAACTTGTCCTGCCAGACAACCATGCCGGCCGCGCCCAGAACCACTTTTAAGGCCTGAATCCGGGTAATCCGATCATTTGGATGGAAAGGGGAGGATTCTTCATCAAGATACCCGTGAACAAGGCCAAAAATGGTAGCAGTATTGATGGCGTTATAATATCTGTTTGCGGGAAATACATCGGGATAAAGGATCAGGGGATCAAACCTGATATCGTCATAGTCGGACATCGCGCTGAAAACAAAAAAACACTCATCGGGGCTGCCCAGACAGCCGCTTATATAGTCGGCATTCCTTTTTTCCAGTTCAAAAGAGGACACTACAGCCTTAACCGCTTCGCCGCGAGTCAAAAGAACGGCGGAAGAATCGGGTTCTTGCGCCAAAGCTATCCTGAAAACAGGTAAAATGACTATTGAGAGAAGGAACAGGTATAGGAATGCTTTTTTAGACGTACGTTTTTATTTTTATGATTTTGGGCTTTATATGAATTATATCTGTGGGAGATAAAAAGTAAATAGGGGGACATATGGCATCGGTAAGCCCATCAGGGGCGAAAGGAGGGATAGGCGATGCGGGTAATATTACCGGGGAGTACAAAATGCATACTAAAATGACCACTGGACAGTTTTTGCCATGAGTGTCTACAATGGGGTAGACAACCTGTAGACAAAGGGTGGACAATGTCTACTTTATGTCTACATGATGTCTATAGACAAAATTTTTTTAGAAAATCAATGGGAGGTAGTTATACAGTAGACCGAAAAGCCGCAAGTAGACTGTTAAAAGTGTCAATCAGGACAGTAGACAGATATATTAAGGCAAATAAGCTGTTTTGTGAGGATCGCGACGGCAGAATATGGCTGGATAAAAGCCAAATAAATAAGTTACGCAGTTCAAAAAACAGTAGACAGGTTGAAGATGGCTCAAAGGCGGAAATGTCTATAGACAAAAGGGGTATGGTGGACCATGACGTGTCCATAGGCAATGTCGACACTTCTTCCGAATCGGGGCGGCGGAAAGCCGCGCGCGAAAAGGACAGCACCGGCGGAGAGGTTTATCAAAAGCTTTTTGAAGAACTTCAGAGTGAATTGAAGCAAAAGCAGGAGCGCCTGGAAGGAGCGAATTACCGTGTGGGTCAATTGGAGGGGCTTTTAAGGGAAAGTGTACCTCTTCCCGACCATAATCGCCTTTTACTTGCCGAACGGACTGAAAAACAGGAATTGGAGGCCCAGCATTTATCACTCAAAGTTGAATACGACCAGATGTCGGAACGTTTTCGCGATGAAAACATGACAAAGAAAATACTGATAGGGTTTATCTTCATCGTCATGCTTCTCCAGCCTCTATGGCTTTTCCTTTCCATGAATAAATAGCCTAAATATCCCGGCGTCACTAAAAGTGAGCAATGGTTTTTACCTGCGTTCCCTCTTTTTCTAAAGCACCTTGTCCATAAAAACCAGGTCTTTCTGCGTGACCTTGACGCTGAATCCCGCGACGCTCTGTTGCATGCGCTGTATTATCCCGTGAGGCTGTTCCACTACCTCCTGCAGAACGACTCTGTCTCCAATCGCGCTTATTTCAAAAGGAGTCTTCAGGATGGATCCGTTAAGAAGGATTTGTCCGTTTGGGATCGTGTCAAAGCCTCTGGTGGCATCGGTTAGTCTTATGCCGTTCACGCTTACGGCTTCCGCTCCGCCGTCAAACAATTCATTGGCGATATCCGTCAACCAGATGGCCTTAAGATTCCCGCTCACAGTCATTTCAATCCCGGGACCTTGCACATCAACGCGTCCTGTCAATATGCGGTATTTCTCAATTTCACTGCGTATGCTTTCCATGGCTTTCTCGTTGTCCCCGGTCTTTGCCAGTTGGTCCTCCAACTCTTTGATCTCATCAGTCAGTTTTTCGTTCGTGTTTTTCAGTACCTTTATTTCCCTGAACACGTCGGCGCGGCTGTCGCGTCCGATCAAGTCCGTGGCATCGGTAAAGGATCTAGCCTGCAATAAGATCAGAAATCCGACGACAACCGATGTCAGCAGGATGGAAAGCTGTCTTCTGCCTATGTGCCCTATCTTGATGTTTTTTATTGAACGAAGGTGATTCATTTGGTTTCAGGGATTGATGACATCAGATATTTAATCGTCAGGTTGCCGTTATACACGGGAATAATCAGGTCTCTCCTGATTTCCGAGGAAAATTGTATCTTGAAATCGTGAATACGTTTTTTTAGTTCAGGCAGTGAGTTTGAGTCGTTAAGCCTCTGCAAGATCAGTTCACCGTCACCGATGGCCGAAATGTTGAAAGGAGGCAGCATGTTGAAGTTGTTCACCAGGATCGTGTTACCGACAGAGGTGATCGGTGTAGAAGCGATTATCCGCTGGTCGTTGATCGCGATCGCTTCAACCTTGGCCGTCTGAAGTATGTTGACGATATCGCGCAGATCGGACGCAGCCACAAGCGAATCGCCTGCGGCATCAGCCGATTCGCGCCTTACAAAAACCCCGTCATCAATCACAATCAACACTCCTGCACCCTTGGCCGCCTCAAGACCGATATCTTTTTTCAAGGCTTTCAGAGTTTCAAGATTGTTTTTCTCCGCGCTCTGACGGGTTTTTTCCTGATTCTCTTCTATCTTTCCTCTAAGCGAGACAATCTTGCTCTTAAGCAAGCCCTGCTCATCGATGAAATCTTTGATCAATTCTTTCTGGACGGCCAGTTCATCATACAGGAAAGAAGACGTCGGAACGGCGCTTTTGAACTGTGCAGTAACAAGGACGCCGATAAAAACGCCCGTAATGATGAAGACCGCGTATGTCCGCCAGTGGTGATGATTCATGGCTGTAATTATCGTCAGGACAAATATAAATCCCTATTGGGTTTTTGAATAGGCAAATTTGCATTATTTGACTCCCCCGTCTAAAATCTTGCCGGCATCACTTTTGCTTATGATTGGCGTTTTTGATTCGGGTTTCGGTGGTCTCACGATCCTGCGTGAATTTATTTCGCTGCTTCCGGAGTACGATTACATGTATATGGGTGACAGCGCGCGAACGCCTTACGGCAACCGCAGTCATGACTCCATCAAGCGCTTCACAAAAGAAGGCATCCTTTATCTTCAGGAGAAGAAGTGCAATCTCATAATCATCGCGTGCAATACCGCTTCTTCGGAAGCTCTGCCGGAATTACAGGATGAACTTCTTGTGAAACCCGGCGTAAAAGATAAAAAGATTCTTGGGGTAATACGCCCGATGGTTGAAGCAATGGCAAAAATCTCAAAAAAAGGGAACATCGGGGTTGTCGGAACCCGCGGCACGATCGAGTCAAAAAGTTACGAGATTGAGCTGAAAAAAATAAACCCGGCCCTGAAAGTACACGGACAGGCGTGTCCTCTGCTGGTTCCACTGATCGAGGAAGGCTGGGCGGGGAAACCGGAAACGCGAATGATATTGAAGAAATATCTGCTCCCGCTTAAGACCTGCAACATTGATTCCCTGATCTTGGGATGCACGCATTATCCTTTTTTGTATAAAGAATTCTGCAGGATCATGGGAAAGAATGTTTTGGTCCCGCACCCGGGGAAGATAGTAGCGGAAAGTCTGAAGGACTATCTGCGAAGGCATCCTGAAATAGACAAGACACTTACAAAAAAGGGGAAACGCTTTTATATGACCACGGACAGTCCGGAACGTTTCCGGGTAATCGGAAAGGAGTTTTTGGGAGAGGATTTTCAAAACCTTGAAAAGGCGGATATCTCTGCAAGCTGAAATCATGAACAAAAACATAAGTAAAACGGCGAAAAAAATTGCTATTCCGTTTTTCGTAATCCTTCTTTTTCTGTCCTTCCGGATGGACATGGGGATTTTGAATTTAATCGCCGATTATCGACTCCTTTGGCTCAACGATTTCATGCTGTTCATAACAAAAACGGGGCTGGTCCTGCTTGTAGCCGGACTCGGGTTCTATCTTTTATTGAAGAAAAAATTCGCGGAACTGACGCTGATAATAATAGCCACCGCCTGCAGTCTGGAATGCGCCTATCTGCTGAAAAAGATATTTGAGATCCCGCGCCCTTTCACCACGCCGGAATTTGAACAGATGGCGCTGAAGCTGACGACCGGTTATTCTTTTCCGAGTATGCACGCGGCTTTTTGTCTAACGGTAATACCTTTTTTGAGCCGTGTTTTCAGGCGCGGCATCGTACGCTGGCCGGTAATGATCGTATTGCTTCTGATAGCTTTCAGCCGAGTATACATAGGGCTTCATTACATGAGCGACGTAATCGCGGGAGGATTGCTTGGCTGGGCATTCGCCGAATTCTGGCTTTATCTGGACGGGAAAATGGATATCGGAAAAAGGCTGGTGAAGGAGTTTATATCAAAACTGGAACTCCGCCGCCAGACTGCGCACGCGCTTGCCGGCATAGCGCTGATTTTTATGGTGCAGACAGGATACATAACACCCGTGATGCTGGCGGCGGCTTTGCTTATCGGGTCAGCATTGGTGATTATTTTGAAACAATACCGGCTTCCGTACATCTCGCCGATCGTGGAATATTTTGAACGGGAAAAGGATATGAAAATTTTCCCCGGCAAAGGCCCTTTTTTTTATATCCTGGGCTCTCTTCTGGCCCTCCTGTTTTTTGAACACAATATCGCGCTGGCCTCAATCTCCATTATGGCTATCGGCGACGCCGTTGCCACGATAGCCGGTGTCTACTGGGGAAAATATAAAAATCCGTTCAATCAGTTCAAGCATCTTGAAGGAACGTTTCTGGCTATCATATTATCAACTGTCGCCGCCTTCACATTCGTGCCGTTTCATCTGGCATTTATAGGAAGCATTATCGGAATTATTTTTGAATCGCTGACAATTAAATTCGTAGACCGTGTCATTGACGATAATCTGATGATACCTGTGATTGCCGGAATCGTGATGACTGCGCTGGCTTGAATCACTCCCATTCTATCGTGCCTGGCGGCTTGTTCGTGACGTCGTAGAACACGGCGGTGATTCCCTCAATCGTCTGTAATTCGGCGGTAAGCTTTTCAAGCAGATTCGCGTCCATCTGGAAAAAATTCGCGGTCATGGCTTCCTCTGACTCAACCGGACGAAGCACGATGGATTCGCCGTTTTTCCCGTTCACGCTCAAAGGAACAAGCACCGTGGGGAACTGCCAGATTTTGCGGTTCAGGTTGTTTTCGTAAATGAATTTAGTCACCTTGTCATCCGCCTTTTGCAGGAGTGAAATTCTTTCGGGAGTCAGATAGCGGTCGCTTACTTTCATCTCTGCAATTTCCGACGGGTATACATGCTTGAGTACCCGGTTCACGTCTTTGTAACGGTTAATCAGCTCAGTCGCGAGCTTTTGCAGAAGCGAAAAATCAGCCTTGCCGCTGATTGCCACAGGATGCCTGTAAGTACGAAAATCCCCCTGCACCCCAACGCTTTGGATAGGCAGAATTCTGGAGGTCAATTTGTATCTTGCCAATTCCTCATTCATCCTTTTTTCAAGCAGAAGGGCGTCATCGGGATAATTTTCCGCTTTCGCGCAGAGGCACCGTACAGCAAGTCCGGGACCCGGAAAAGGGTGCCTCCAAACCAGCTTTTCCGGCAGGCCGAGCTTTTCTCCGACCGCCCGTACTTCATCTTTGTATAACTGCGCGATCGGTTCAATGATCTTACCTTGCTTAATCAATTCCTCAATCTGCGGAACACGGTTGTGATGGGTTTTTATCTTGGCCGCGTGTTTCGTCCCGCCGCTTTCAATCGTATCGGGATAGATTGTCCCCTGCCCGAGTAGCCATTCTTCGGGGTTAAGTTTCAGTTCTGCGACGGTATCGGCCTGCACCTGCAAGAACAGATCACCGATGATTTTTCGTTTCGCTTCAGGTTCATAGATGCCCTTCAACTTTTCAAAATAAAGTGCCGAAGCGTCACGGATATGCAGATTTTCAAACCCCGCATCCTTCAGGCTTTTCTCAACCTGCTCGCGCTCGTTCAAGCGCAAAAAGCCGGTATCCACAAAAAGTCCGTAGACCCGCTCTGTGCCCAGCGCTTTGGCCAAAAGCACAAACGCCACGGTTGAATCCACTCCGCCGCTTACAAGCATAAAAACTTTTTTATCGCCGACGGTTTTCCGTATTTCAGCGATTTTTTCTTTGATGTAATCATCAATTTTCCATTCACGCTTCGCCCCGCAGATATCTATGAAATTCTCAAGCATCTTCATACCGGACTTGGTGTGCGTTACCTCCAGATGGAACTGGATGCCGAAAAAATTCTTGCTGAAATTGGCGACTGCCGCGGCGTGTTTGGCTTTTGTGCGGCCGATGACCTCATATCCGTTCGGGAGCTCTTTTACGCTGTCGCCGTGGCTCATCCAGACGACCTCGTGTGATTTCAAATCCTTAAAAATCCCGTCCGGCCTTATGACTTCCATTTCGGTAAGGCCGTATTCGCTGGTTGAAGGATCATGCTCCACTTTTGCGCCCTGCAGATAAGCCAAAAGCTGATGCCCGTAGCAGATGCCCAAAATAGGCACACCCAAATCCAACACCGCCGGGTCGCACTTGATGGAATCTTTGTCATACACGCTGGCCGGTCCGCCGGAAAATATAATACCTTTATAATCTTTCAGCTTTCCCGCGGGGGTCTCCGCCTCTTTTATTTCACTGTAAACACCAAGCCTGCGGACGCGGTTCGCGATTAGATGCGCATACTGTCCGCCAAAATCCAGAACTGCGATTTTATCCATATACGGAATTAGATGAGCCTATTGTAGCGGCTGTCACGCGCATATTCAAATGGCTAATTTCAGGAAAAAGTAATTTTGTAATACAATGTTTTCTATACTGTTTCAATCGTCCAATTATTCATAAAATATTTCATATGAAAGCCAAACGCTTCATTACCGGGATTATTGCCGTCTGCATGGCGATGGCCCTGCCCGGCGTATCTTATGCAGTAAGCACTTCAAACGTCAGCGAATTCCCGGACGTTACAAAGGCGCGCGCGGATTATAGCGCCATTATATACATGAAAGCCACCGGGCTTATCAGCGGGTATCCGGACGGTACATTCAAGCCGGATCAGGCGGTAAACAGAGTGGAGGCACTCAAAATGATCATGGGAATTGAGGATTTCAATTATTGGATGCATGCGGAAGACGGACCAATTTTTTCAGGTGTCAAAAAAGAAATCACGATGACGGATATTGATAAAAACGCCTGGTATATATCATACCTGCAACAGGCGTATAACGACGACCTGGTTAAAGGATACCCAGATGGTACATTCAGACCGGAAAGGACAATCAACAAGGTGGAGGCGGTGAAAATTCTGCTTGAGCATACCTTCCTGCGCATAGACAGTCTTGATGACGTGACAATTGTCGGCAAACCTTTCGCCGACGCGGAATTAAATCAGTGGTACACGCCTTATGTCCAATACGCGAAAGACAAAAATATTCTCCCGATCGGATCGTCCGATACAATCAATCCGGACGGAGCGATTACCCGCGGAAAGCTGGCTCAGCTTATTTACAATGACTTAATCGCGGACGGACAGACATTTGACGCCAAAAACATCACCGTTGAATTAAACGAAACGACGGGCGGGCACTTTGTTGTGTATAATCAGAACTTCTGGCTCGCGGCACTTCCTGGTGCGTATACCGAAAACGATGAAATAGAAGCTTCTCTGACTAAAGTTACAGATGACTACGCGTATATTTCTGTCTGCGCAACCGGATTTGGCGGATATATCCTGTACAGCTTCTGCGAGGGGAATAATTACCGGGTAAATCTTCTTAGCGGGGACGTGTCTCAGTTGGACGTTGAAGTTTCCGGGATTGAGCATCTTGATTATATGGATGTTTCACCCGATGAGCATAAAACAGCCTGGGCGGACAGAGCGGGAAATAAAATTTTCCTGCTCCCGACCGGAGACAGCGATTATGTGCAATCTTTTAATGTTGATGCAAAATACACACAGTTCGGTGACGTGAAATTCTCACCGGACGGGTCAAAAATCGCCTATGCCGCCTCTCTTGGTCAGGGCAACGGCGAAGAGAGCGCCATCTACATAATCAGTCTGGCTGACGGAGTCCAGACTGAATTTAAAGCTCAACAGGACGGAATATTCTGGGTACACGGCTGGGAGAATAATGAAACCGTCCAGTATTCTTGGATGAAGTGTATTGAATGCAGCCCGTAATAATTTCCGCAGAATCCGTTATTTTAAAAAGGGCGCTCAATTACCGGGCGCCTTTTTCGTGTATGGATTTTTTCTGTGTTCCGTACAGATAACAAAGCGCGACGACTATCCAGAACGCATAGGCGATTTCCTGCCGCCAGTACCATGAATCAATCAGCCCGTGAATCATGATGGCAAGCAGAACAAAGACGGCGGGGTTATCGGGGGTGAATTCCATGCGCCAAAAAATACCGGCTATAAGAACCAGCATTCCAAGAAATCCGAATATGCCCAGATTCACCCACATACCCGCGAAGAAATTATGCGCGTGCGGTGGGATCTGCGATTCGGGATATGTATGCTCCAGAACCTGCTCGTGATTTTGCGTGAAATAACTCTGGAACTGGTTTAATCCGACCCCCAGTACCGGATGGGTGGTGATCATATTCAGATCCATTTTGTAGATGTCAAAACGGCTGACGATGGAATTGGCGTACCTGTATTCCTGCTGACCGGTCATGATGCGGTATTTGTAACTGCCCTGTATCAGGCCGAAAACCCCCGCGGCGGCGGCCAGCATGACAACCAAAACGATCAGGGAATTCCTTAACTTCAGCGCCCGGAAAAAATAGAAAGCGACTGCGATGCCCGCCGCCGCCCAAGCCCCGTATGACTGCGTCAGGAAAAGCACCATCGCGCCGAGAAACACCACGGTGTTATATAAAATCGCGTAACTGTTCAATTTCACCCCCGTAAAAACCTTCCCGTTTCTTATCATCTCAGCGAGACCGAAAAATCCCAGAAGGAAACCCGGTGTCACAAAAAACGCAGCCCAGTTTGCGCTGGAAGATTTAAGAGTAAGAAAATCTATGTAAGGCCAAACGAGACGCTTCGTGAAATCGTATTGTTCTCCCGGAAAAACGCCAGACAGATACTGCACAAGCGCCAGTCCGCAGAAAAATACCGTCATCAGAATATAACTTCTGACTAGCCGCCCGGCTAACTCACTGTCAGTACCGCGAAGCAGTATCACAGTAAATATCAGCGGATAAAGAAAAAATTCTCTGAAATATTCGGTCGGCGTGCTTAATACGGGCTCGTAAACTTTCTGAAAAACAATCTGGAGAATCCCGGCCAGACAAACAAGACCTATGCAGATGACAAGTTCAGCCGGCAGTTTTTTCTCCACGGCATTTTTTACATCGTCCTTAAAAAATCCCTTCATAAGGCCGAAAATAAATAACGCCGCCAGAAAGGTGATGTAAATATCCGTTAAAGTAAAATAATCAAAAAAATTCATCCCCTTAAAGATCCTCTGTCCGGGCAAAAATTTCTGAAAGTTTACCTGGAACAGTCCCCCCAGAAAGACCCACGGGGCAAGGACTATCATCCACCTGTAAAGCAATTGAAAACCGTTTTTCTTCATGTCCACAGCTTACCCGTATTTTTTTTAGTGAGCAACGATTGCGATCCAATCAAGGTACGGCTTGCCCTTCATACGGGCTGAAGGTATTCTTATGCCTGCCTCTTATCAGCAAATTATGTTTTGGTCCGATCAGCTCGCATCCGATATTGAAAAAGCTTTCCCGGGAAAGAAAAAATTTATTGTGAGGGACGAAAAAACGCCTTCGGGAAGAGTCCATATAGGCTCGCTCCGCGGCGTGGTTATCCATGCCATTATTAATCAGACCCTTTGCGAGAAGGGTTATGATTCAAAATTTTACTATGAATTGAACGACGCGGATCCCATGGACGGACTACCGGGGAATCTCAGCCAGAATTTCAGAAAATACATGGGGAAACCTTTAAAAGACGTTCCCCCTCCGGATTCAAGCGGTGAACCGGATGAGCAGGCATTCAAAAAAAATCCCCAAAACAATTTCGCGAATTTTTACGCGGATGAATTTATCGGCGTCATAAAAGGTCTTGGATTTGATCCGGTATTTTACAGGAGCAGCGAACTGTACGCGGAAGGCAAGTATGATAAATGGATTGATATCGTACTGGAAAAGCCGGAGGAAATACGCAAAGTATATAAGGAAATCAGCGGATCTGAAAAACGCGAAGAATGGAATCCCGTGCAGATTGTGTGTGAAAAATGCGGCAAGGTTGGGACGACCACCGTGATTTCATCAAGCGGTCCGGCCGGCTCAAAAAAAGTGATTTACGAATGCGAGCCGCATAAGGTGAAGTGGGCGGAAGGGTGCGGATACAAAGGCGAGACCACGCCATATAAGGGTAAAGGAAAATTGCCGTGGAAAGTTGAATGGGCGGTCAAATGGCATATCTGGCCGGTGGATGTTGAAGGAGCTGGAAAAGACCATTCCGCCTCCGGAGGATCGCATGACGTGGCCCAGAAGCTGTCACGCGATATTTTGGGACTGGAGCCCCCTTTCTATTTTCCGTATGAGTTCTTCCTTTTCGGTGGCGCAAAAATGAGTTCCAGTAAAGGTCTTGGAGCATCGGCGAAAGAGGTTTCCGAAATGCTTCCGCCGGAACTTTTGCGTTTCCTGATGGTCAGGACGTGGCCCAATCAGACGATTGATTTTGACCCGGCGGGACAGACAATCCCAAGACTATACGACCGTCATGATGAAGCCGCCGATGCCTATTTCAACAGGTCAAAACTGGAAAACGTAAATCTGGATGATTTGAAACGCGCCTATCATTATTCCCAGCTGGACCCGAAAAACGTCCCAGATCGTTTCTTTCCCAGATTTTCCAGAGTGGCTTTTATCCTGCAGATTCCGAGCCTGGATTTTCTTAAGGAGATTGAAAAACTCAAGGGCTCGTCCTTAACGGAAGCGGACAAGAAAGAAGCGAACGAACGGAAAGAATATGCAAAAATCTGGCTCAAAAAATACGCCGATGAAAACTCTCTGTTCACCATCCAGGAAGAACTCCCCGAAAAAGCAAAGTCACTGTCACCAGAACAAAAAGAGTTTCTAAAAAGTATCGCGGAACTTTTGGAACAGAAAGATTGGGAGGGGGAAGCGCTTCATTCCGCCATCCATGACCTGCGCAAAAAATCCGCTCTTGATGCAAAATTAGCCTTCGGAGCGATCTATGTCGCACTTTTGGGCAAAGATTCGGGGCCGCAGGCGGGCTGGTTTTTGGAAGCGCTGGATAAAAAATTCGTAATCAAAAGATTCCGGGAGGAATAGAGGCAAGATAGCTGGAATTGACTAATAATGATAATGCGCTAATCTGCTACCTAATATTTCTTTGGGAAAGCTTTGATGACTAAGGAAGTAGTGGAAATCTATGTTAGCGACATGCCGTTAGAGCAGGACGACCCGACATCATGTTGTATCTTGAGGGATGGGCAAATTGCGGGACGGCACCTCTATTATAAAGTTTTTGGAGTTATTAACGCACCAAAGTACGACATTGAAGTACCGCAGGGATACCATGCTGTGTCGGCTGTCAGAAGGCAAATAAGGGACAGAGCTATTTCGTTATACGTCAAAGCGTCAACAATAAATAACACGGAAAACCCGGACGGGGACGATTTTGAATCGGAACCGGACGAAACCGCTTGGGAACCATACAGGCGCACACCTATTCCATAGCCGAGAATTCCTCCATCCTGCGGCCTTTTTCTATGGTGAGGAATTTCATCTGTTCCTTCTTGAAGGCGACTTCCACGCGGCCGGTCGGTCCGTTCCTGTGTTTTCGTATAAAGATGTCGGTGACTCCCGGACGTTCGCTGTCCTCTTCGTAGTAATCCTCGCGGTACATCATCATAACGACATCGGCATCCTGCTCAATGGCTCCGGATTCACGCAAATCGGAAAGCTGTGGAATCTTGCTCGGGCGCAGTTCAACGGCGCGGCTTAACTGAGACAAAGCCAGGATCGGTATCTTAAGTTCACGCGCCAATCCTTTCAACGATCGGGAAATCTCGCTGATTTCCTGAACGCGGTTGGTCTGGTTATAGGCTTTCCCTCCGGCGGTCATCAGCTGGAGATAATCAATGATCAAAAAATGCAGGCCGTGTTCCATCTGCAGTCTGCGGGCTTTCGCGCGCAGTTCCGGCATGGAATTGCCAACAGAATCGTCAATGTAAATCTTCATTGAATATAATTCATCCATGATCCCGCCGATCCTCATGAAATCGTCTTCCGTCAGTTTTCCGGTCCTAAGCTTCCAGCTGTCCACTTCCAGCAATGAACAGAACATGCGCTCAACAAGCTGTTCCTTGCTCATTTCAAGAGAAATCACTCCGACGCTGTAACCTTTCTTGGCGATGTTCTGGGCCATGTTCAAGGCAAGAGAGGTTTTTCCCATGGAAGGTCTTGCCGCGAGAATCGCCAGATCGGCAGGCTGTAAGCCTGAAAGCAGATTGTCCAAGTCCCGGAACCCTGTCGGGATGCCTCGGTATTTGTCCTTCGTGGCCGGATCATGAAGTTCCGTTATCTTGTCGTACGTGGCGTTAAGTACTTCCTTGATATGCACAAAGCGGTCTTTCAAAAATGTCTGCGAAACCCCGAACAGAGCTTTTTCGGCCTGTTCAAGAAGTTCCTCGATCTGTCCGGTCTGGTCATATCCCAGCCCGCTGATGATGTCTCCGGCTTTTATCAGTTTTCTTAAGGTGGATTTTTGTTTCACGATGATAGCGTATTCCCAGATGTGAGTGGCTGTCGGGACCTCGTTCATCAGTGACGCCACGTAAGAAGCGCCGCCGACGCCTTCAAGCTGTTTTCTTTCTTCCAGGAGATTCGTGACTGTCAGCAGATCGATCGGACTGCGCCTGTCGTACAGATCAAAAATGGCCTGATAAATTCGGGCGTGGCTGTCGTGATAGAAATCATCGGGTGAAAGAAAGTCCGAAATCTTTGAGATGGCATCCTTATCGATCAGTAAACTGCCCAAAGTCGATCTCTCGACATCAAGGCTGTGAGGCGGAACTTTCAGCAGTTCGTCGTTCATGCGTAAAAAATTTATTATCCTCTTATTTTTCCGTCATTTCAGCGACGTACAATAAGCCGTACATTTCCAGGCGGGCAAATCGCGGACTGAATCTCGGGCTTCCAAGTCTTGCACATTTTTTTGGGATTTAAAAATCATTTATAACTCTTAACCCAATTTCAAGTTGACAGGAGTTGATTCAAATTTCAAAAAGAAAAACAGTCGTGATTTGGGTATTCTGGGCGAAAAACTGGCGGTCCGGCATCTCACCGGCAAAGGTTATGACCTGATTACACGGAATTATTATATCCGCGGCGGCGAAATAGATTTGATTATGCAAAAAAATGGTATACTCATCTTCGTTGAAGTCAAAACGCGCCGCAATATTGATTTTGGGCATGCTGTTGAAGCTTTGACCGAAGCTAAAAAGAGGAACGTCTTGCGGGCCATACACTCATACTTAAAAAAGCTGGACGGGTTCGTGCCGTGGCGTGCCGATCTGATCGCGATAGACTTCACGGCAACAAATCGCGCCAACATAATCCACTTTCAGAACATTTTTGAGACATAAATGCCGATAACCGAGGAAACCAAAAAAAGGATATGGAAACTGATCATCATCGCGATCCTGATATGCGGCGCGCTGTTCATGCTGTTCGCATTTTTTCTGAACAAAGGAACGCTTGTGATTTCAGCGAAGTCCCCATATCTGGTCAGTATTGACGGTGTAAAATCGGTTACCTGCAATCAGGACGAGTGCAGGGTGGAGGTTGCTCCGGGAGAATATCCGGTGACCGTGCAAAAGGAGGGATACCGCCAGGTTGAACTGAACGTAAGTGTCCCCATCGGAGGAGAAGCAAAAGAGGAAGTCACTTTTCAGCTAGTCCCGAAACTCACCCTAATCGGAGACGAGGCGACGTTGAAATTATTTACGGAGCCTTCGGTGGACACTTCGGATTTGCCGAAAACCCCGCTTTTTTTCGAAGACAATTACGTCCTGTACCTTGAGCGCGACCCGCAGACACGTCATCAGACGCTTTATGTGCGCACAATAGAAGAGGGCAAAGCGGGAGAAAAAACACTTGTGACTTCTTTCATCCGCGACCCTAAAGATTATCTCATCGTGCCGTCCATCGAGAAAAACAACAAAGTCGCGCTGATTGATTCAACGGAGGATGGGTCCGTAATCTACATGATGGATCTCAAAGAAAAAACAAGAAAAAGCGTCCTCACATTGCCGGAAATTAAAGATCTTAAGTGGATGCCGGGAACCGAAGATTTTATTTTTGAAGGACGCGAAGATGGTGATATCACTTCATCCGTTTATTATTTCACGCAGGGAAAAGCTCAAAAGCTGGAGCTCAAGACTTCGCTCAAAAATGTCGTACCAGCAGGCAAAGACAGACTCATAGCGGCCACGGTCCAACGGACGGATGAGGACCTGACGCAAATGGAAGGGAAGCTTGTCGTACTCGGAGAAAATGAGGCGACCCCGAGCGCCGCGACGCTTTTTTCCGTAACGAAGTCACCGGTCTTGAAATTCATTGATTATTCGCTGACATCCAATCAGGGGAGATTGCTCAAAGCGGCGCCTGACCTTGAAATACCTGAAAAAGGAAAATTATCGGAAACGCAAAAGAGCGCATACTTCCTAATAGGAGGCAGGGATTTTGAACTTCTGTTTACGGATTGATATGAACAGGATTGAAGCAGAACGGCTGAATCTGATCAAGCGGGGTAAAAAAATCATCAACCTTTCCTCCGGCAACGCGAATGAATTCGGCATTTTTTTTGATGAAAAAGTTTTATGTGGAGGCTTAAAAAAATTCACTTCGAATCCAAAGTACAACCCGGACCCCAAAGGAGATTTAACGGCGCGCAAAGCCGTTCAAAAGTATTACTCCGCGCGTGGAATAAGAATAAAACCCGAACAGGTCATCCTCACTTCCGGAACCAGCGAAAGCTATTTTCATATCTTCAAGATGCTTTCAAAAGCGGGCGAACGGATCTTGTTTCCGCGTCCCGGATACCCGTTATTTGAGGAAATCGGAAGGCTTTCGGAAACGGAATTCGCTTATTACAACCTTGATGAGAATGACGGATGGCAGATAGACTGTGACAATCTGGAATCAAAAATCCGCCCCGGCACAAAAGCCATTGTGCTCATCTCCCCTTCAAATCCGACGGGTTCAGTCCTGAATGAAAAAACATTAAAACGGGTAATCGCGCTGGCACAAAAATATGACGTTCCGATAATAAGTGATGAAGTCTTCAGCGAATTTGTTTTTACCGGAGAGTATCCGCGCGTCGCGGCGTTAAGCCAAAAAGTCAACATCTTCACACTCAACGGCGTTTCAAAAACATACGCCCTGCCGGGTCTAAAATTAAGCTGGGTAGTCGTCACAGGGCCCGGACACGCAAGACTTATTGAAGAACTGGAACGCTCCGCGGACGCGTTTTTGGCCTGCAATCAGATTTCACAATTGATGCTTCCGGAAATAATTAACAAAGGCGGTTTGTTCATTAAGAAATTTCAAAAACATATTAAATCAAATCGCGACCTTGCGGTTAAAATTTTGGGCAAGTGCCCGAATATTACCTTCCATGAGCCGCAGGGCGGATTCTATCTTTTTGCGAAGATCAAAGGTCTCCGCATCACCGATGAGGATCTTGTGATCAGTCTGCTGAAAAAACACGGGATATTTGTGCACCCCGGATACTATTACGACTACGACAAGGGGGTTTATATCCTAATCAGCCTCCTTACTCAGTCGAGCCTGCTCAAAAACTGCCTGGAAAAAATAATAAAGGAGATAAAAAATCCCTGCTAATAAGGATTCTCCGTGTCGATTTTAGGCTCTTGACCGTACCAAACACCTGAATCCAATGTCGGGTTCGGGCCTTTATCCGCGGGGCAGTCCTCTGTGATTTTGCGAAGACACGCGTTGATTGATTCGTAAACGGCAATCAATTCAGAAGTCAGACCCAGGTCGATCATAGACAGGTCAACGCATGTGTCTTCCGGGTCGCTCAAGGTTTCTCTGCATTTATCGATCACCTCCGAAGGGATATTACTCCGGTACAGGTTTCTGCTGGCTTCTACGCAGTCCCTGTTTATTTCCGAACAAACGGCAACCAGTTCAGGCTCCATTTTTCCCATTCGCGTATGCAAACGGTTTTGCTCGATCAGCAGAGCCGTTAGCCTTTCTTTTTTCGCCAAATCAGCCGGTTTTTTTGACTCGTCAGGTGATTGTTCCGGCTCCACGGCGATGTCATTTTCCGGGGAATGCTGCTGAACCGAGGTAGGATATTCAGCCTGCTCACGTCCCGCGCAAGCTCCAAGAATCATGGCGGCGGATAAAATCAATGATGATTTTTTCATAAATATGTATACGTAAAAGGAAGCCAGTTTCACCCTATTGCCGGTTCATGTCAAATCCCTATCGATTCGAGTGAGAGAAGATTACCCCGCTGGTGGAATTGACAATACGTAATGGTCAAAGTCCGCCGGCGGATTATAAATACGTACAATAAAAGGTGATTGGGCATTTGCCTCCAGAAGTGGGGTGGAAACCCAGCCGTTTTGCGTGTCCAGAACCGCATTAAAGCTGTCATAAAGTACAGCCCTGACCTGTATGCCCGTCATGTAGGTTTCATTCGTGTTTATCACTTCGCCGGTTATCTCCCATGTGCCGTTCGGACCGTTTTTATTCAACGAATCGCTTAAGAACAATATGTTTTCAGGTATCGGTTCGGCTACGGGTGGTTCTTCGATTATTACGGTAAGCTCGCTTTCGCTCCCGGATTCATCATCGGAATCATCTGTGCCGGATGAACCGCCGCCACCGCCACCACTCCCACCACTGCCACCGGTGATAGTCATGGTCAAAGTAAGTCCATCCGCGTCTCTTTGGGTAGTTTGCCCTCCGCCGGTCGCGGGAGTCTTGATCAGATCAAACATATTTTTCAGCGTCTGATTGTCATTGTCCGTGATGTTCCGGTTAATCGTTTCGGCAAATTCACCGACCAGCTTTAGGGCGTTATCAATATCCGAATAGTCGTTTTTCAAAGGAACAGTGATCCTTGCCGAATCTAGACCGTCATCATTTTGGGTCGTGACTATTGTCAGACTTTCGGCAGCTGCGGTAACGGTCTTTTTTCCATCCGATTCCTCTACTTTCGAAAATGTCAGATTGTAAGGGGCCTGCGTAAAACGTTCTTCAATCTTGTTATTGTTGATCTGCGGACCGGCAGCAGGATTTCCGCCGCTTTCTTGTGTGCCGACTGCAGTTTGTGACTCTTGAGTAGTCTGAGGCGTTTCAATTTGAGTGGAAGCGAGTGTCTGTGATTCCTGCGTGGAAATTTGCGTGGTAACGGCGGTTTTGCCTTTAGGCTGACGTTTTTTAACGTCCGATCCGTTTCTTGTAAGCTGAAATACAGTCAGTCCCGCAACAAGTAACAGACAAACGATAATGCCTATGATTTGGAATTTTCGCATAAGAATGTGTTTATCCCGCTTTTATTATAATAACACAATTCAATTGATTTAGGAAATAAGTTTTCTCATGCTATCAGGCAAAAATGGCGTGAGGATATCGCAATTTATTCACTTTTTAGAGGAATTTTAGATGAGCGAAGTATTCTGATGAAAAATAATTTTATTGAATGGCGGCAAAAATATTTTCATGCATGGCGCACGGTTTGCAGGGACACCTTGTTGAAGTGGAGGCTGATATTTTGCAGGGACTGTCGGCTTTTTCCATTGTCGGTCTTGGAGACACGGCCGTGCAGGAGGCAAAAGAACGCATCCGTTCGGCGATCAAGAACAGCGGGTTCAAGTATCCGCAGACAAAAAAGATCATCAATCTTGCTCCCGCACATCTGAAAAAACACGGGCCGCAGTTTGATCTGCCAATGGCCGCGGGACTTATTGCGGCTTCAGGTCAGATGAATCCGGAGATTTATGCAGACGCGCTGATCGCCGGTGAACTGGCGCTGGACGGGAGCGTAAGGCCGGTAAACAACATAATTACGATGATGCTTTTCGCGCGTGCGGGAGGCTATAAAAAAGTCGTAATCCCGTTTGGAAACCTGGAAGAGGCATCACTTATCAAAGGGATTGAAATATTGCCCATAAGAGAACTGCGGGAGATAGCCGATCTGAATGCGCAGGAAGTATGCAAGTCGCAATCGGAAAAACCGGTTAATCAAAAAGACGCCGCCATTTGCCGGATTGATTTTGCCGATATCCACGGGCATGAACAGGCGAAGCGCGCTCTGACGATAGCGGCCGCGGGGGGTCATCACCTCATTTTTACGGGGCTGCCCGGCACAGGAAAGACACTTTTGGCCAAGGCTCTTGTCGGTATCCTGCCGCCTGTCAGCGAGGAGGAAATGTTTCAGATAATGCAGATTTATTCTTGCGCGGGATTGTTTAACCAGCTGGCGCCGCCGGATAACCAGACATTGCCGGAGCGCCCATTCCGCCAGGTCCATCCGTCCACCACGCTTCTGTCGCTTATCGGCGGCGGCGCCTCTCTCACGCCCGGAGAAATTTCATTGGCGCACCGCGGGATCCTTTTCCTTGATGAGATCGCGGAATTTCCGCGCGCGCACCTTGAGTCGTTGCGTACACCTCTTGAAGAAAAAGAAATCGTGGTCAGCCGCGTGGCGGGCACGATCAAATATCCTGCCGCCTTCACACTCATAGCCAGCATGAATCCATGCCCATGCGGATTTTACGGAGACCCAACGAAAGACTGCAAATGCCGCCCGTGGCAGATAATCCGCTACCGAAAAAAACTTTCCGGGCCGATTCTGGATCGTATGGATTTATTCGTGGAAGTCCCCCGCCTGCCGATGAACAGATATTCCGCCGCTTCTGCCCAAACATCCTCTCAAATACGCGCCAAAGTCAGCGCGGCGCGCCAAATCCAATACAGAAGATTCAATGACTCCCCGCGTCTTAACAGCGAAATCACGGCCGCCGAAATCAAGAAAATCATTCCTCTTTCACGGGACGCGCGGGAATTCATCACGGAAGCGGGAGAAAAATTCGGGTTTTCCGGACGCAATTATCATCAGCTTCTCAAGACCGCCCGTACAATCGCGGATCTGGGGGATAAAGAAAACGTTCAAACGGAAGACCTCGCGGAAGCCCTTCAATACAGGAACAGCATGGCCGGAGCGTTTGAAAACAATTAACGCAATTCAGCCTGCAATTTCTTTGCTTCATCATTTCTTCCGAGAAGCAAAAGAAGTGTTATCTTATCAACTTTCGCCTCAACGTTATCCGGATCCAGCTGCAGGATCTTATCATCATATTCAAGCGCCTCATTCAGTTTATCAATTTTCATCAATTGGTCCGAACGTTCACGGTAATATGTAATACATTGTGCCGTGCTCTTGCCATACAGCCTGGGATTTTCACAGCTTTCGTCCATTAATTTTCGCATGACCATTTGCTGTGAGCGTCTTGATTTATCCACTTCTGAAATGATTTCACCTATTGCTTTGTCCTTTTCCGGCTCCGCCGAAATGATTACCCGGGCTTCGGTAGGAGCTTGATTCCCTGTATTACCTTTTTCGGATTTGCAGCCGGATACGGAAAAAAGCGCGGCCGCGGTAAATGCCGCAATCATGCCAAGCCTGCCGTGAATTTTGGGATTTCCAGGGATTGTCGTGTGTCCGGAAGCTGACGCATCCATATAGTCACGCTCAAAAGCTGGCACTTTTTCCGTCATAATGAACATATTAACAAGGACAAATACTAATAGATTCAGGCTATATGTCAAATAGATAAAAAGCCCAAGTGTCTACATTATCTTTGTCCCCACGATCGTAAAATAGCCGCTGGTAACAGGAAAACTCCCCGTTACCGCGTATCTGTTCAATTCACCGTCATAAATCTCAATATCTTCCGCGTCAGAAATAAATACTTTCACGCGATTTCCGGCAGAAGCATTTTCTCCGATGTTCGCTTTGATTTCAAAGTCCATTTTCTCGCCGTCGTTGAACTGTACGGCCAAATCGTCAAATACCGCTTTTCCTGAAGCCACGGGAGTTTGACTTATCAGTTTCTTGTCCAGATAAAGCTGGAGGCTGGTAAGGTCCGCGGTATCGGAATACCCGCCAACGCTGAACGAAATTTTTTTTATTTTCGGATATGTTCCAGCTGAAGAAATCATATCCGTCGCCTGTAAGACATTGATCCCGAATTTCATCATGATTACGTCAGTCTGGCCTTTACGGGCGTATCCGTCAAATGTTTCGGCTTCAATTTTTGCGGAGTATTTGTTTGCAGTTTCAATCACCGCTTCCGGCGCGGCGGATCTTAAAACGATATCACCATCGGCGTTAAGACCGCCAGCCAAAAATTTATATCCCAGCAAGGCGATGATCATGATACCGGTTATTGCGCAAAATGCCGGCAGGATCTTTTTTGTCCACCTGTGATTAACCGCTTTCCTGTATTTATAAAGTCCCTTGTGCATCATATCATTATACACCTTTTTTTTAAGCCAAAAAAGCGCTACAATGCGCGTCGTATCAAGTCTTTATGATGGATTCGGGTTCAAAATTCGTCGTTGAAGGAGGCCGCCGTTTGAAAGGTGAAATAACCGTCAGCGGTTCAAAAAACGCATCGCTTCCGATTCTGTGCGCCGCTCTTCTGTCCAAGGAAAAAAGTGTGATCAAAAACGTGCCAGATATCGCGGATATCAATACACTCCTGCAGATTTTCGCCGATCTGGACGTCAAAGCGGAGTTCAATAAAAATACCGTAACGATAGATCCGTCCGGAATGAAACACACTAAAGTCCTGGACGGACTTATCTGCAAGATGCGGGCTTCAATCCTTCTGCTCGGACCTATGCTGGCACGTCTTGGCGAAGCGAACATCCCGTTCCCGGGGGGATGCGTTCTTGGTAAAAGATCCGTGGCGGCCCACACGCACGGCATGAGATCTTTGGGCGTGGAAGTGCTGGATGAAAAACAGAAACTGCATCTGAAAGTGAAAAAACTGGCCGCTGCGACAATAATCCTTCCCGAATTAAGCGTAACCGGAACGGAAAATATTCTCATGCTTGCGGCTCTTACGCCCGGAAAGACGCAAATACGTCTTGCCGCCGCGGAACCTCACGTTCAGGATCTTTGTCGTTTCCTGAACAAGATGGGGGCCAAGATCAAGGGGATTGGCACCCACTTCCTTGAAATTGAAGGGGTTTCGCGCCTTCACGGAACGACTTATTCCGTCACGGGAGATTATCTGGAGGCGGGCACTTTCGCGGTTGCTGCTATTGTCACCGGCGGGGAAGTCAAGATAAGGGGAATTAATCCTGCCCAGCTGGACGGCTTTTTTGAAAAACTGGATGAGACGGGAGCAAATTACGTATTGGAAAAGAACGCCATCATAATCAGACCATCGAAAGATCTTCAGGCCGTAGAGACCTTGCGAACGGCAGTCTATCCAAGTTTCGCGACTGATCTGCAGGCTCCTTTCGCGGTTCTTCTGACACAGGCCTCGGGAACAAGCAAGATTTTTGAGACTCTTTTTGAAGGCCGCCTGCAATACCTGTTTGAGCTGGAAAAAATGGGGGCCAAAGTACAGGTGCTAAACCCACATCAGGCAATCATCACAGGTCCTTCAAAGCTAAAGGCCGTACCGATCGCCAGCCTGGATTTGAGAGCCGGCGCCGCGATGGTGCTTGCCGCTCTTTGCGCGGAAGGGACAACTGAAATTTCAAATATCAGCTACATTGACCGCGGCTACGAGAGATTCGACGAAAAACTGTGCGGTCTCGGCGCGTCAATCAAAAGAATATGACAGGCGGATTTTTTCTCCGTCACTTTCAAACTCAATTGCTCCAAGAATGTCTGTGCGCAGGATTTTTACATAATGTTTTTGCATTGTATCAATCGTTTCCGCGTGAGGATGATTAAATTTATTATCTTTTCCGACGGAAATGACCGCGTAATCGGGATGAATCAAACTAACGATAGTATCACCGCTTGCGGTCCTGCTTCCGTGATGGCCGACTTTTAATATGTTCGCGCCGATATCGCCGCGCGCCGCCAGTATGGCTTCCTCTTCCAAGGTTTCCGCGTCCCCCGAAAAGTAAAAGACGCATTCTCCGTCAATCATCCGGAAGACGATTGAACTGTTGTTTACGTTTTCAAATCTGCGCCCCTGAATGGAATCAAACGGGAAGATCATGTCAAAATCCAGTCCTCCGAACTCAAAATCCCGACCCGTCGCGAAAATCACTTTTACTCCGTTTTGCGCCAGCAGATTGATAAATTCGGAGTAGCCGGCGTAATCATAATTTATTCCGGTCAGCAAAACGGATTTGACCTCATATCTTTTCAGGACTTCAATCAGACCGTTGATGTGATCGGGGTGAGGATGCGTAAGGATGACCAGATCGATAGTGCGCGCGTAAAACGGCATTACCCGGCCAAGCCCCCTAAGGACGCTGTCATCCGGACCGCCGTCAATCAGGATGTAACTGTTGTCGGGGGAGCGGATAAGCGTGGCATCCCCCTGTCCCACGTCCAGAAAAAATACGTGCAGTTTGCCGTCGGAAAGAGTAAAGATATAATTGAGGGCAAGAATGACAATGAGTCCGGAGGCAATAAGGTAATATTTCAGATATCCGCAATTCTTTTTCATTTTTTCAGCCTAAGCCTTTAATCTTTTTGAAAGATAAAAACCGCATAAAATTGACAAAGTTTTTTGCGCAGACTACGCTTAACCCCTTTCATAACCATTAATCCGTCATTTATGGAACGCATCATTGAAACAACGGAAGTGCCTCAAACCGCCAATGGTGGAACGATAATAAGTCCGAAATTGATAATACGACCACTTGGAAAATCCGAGGAGAATGATGGCTGGGGTGAAAGCGATGACGACGTGAATGACGCGATGCAGGCATCGGCGAGGGCGACGCTTAAAGTCATTGACGAATGGGACAGTCAACACGATGTAGTAATTGATGTTGCGAGAGCGGATAACGGTCGATACGCGATCGAAGTAAGAGCATCCGCATTAGAGGAATTGCGGGAATTTTTTCATGCCAACAGGAAAGCCCTTATGGAGGTGGGAGCAGAGATCGAATGGGCTCTTGCGGCTTAATGGTTTAAAAAAAAGCCCCCTTTGGTAAGGAGGCTTTTATGAGCGTTAGTCGGGAGAGTCTTAAGATTTACTGACGTTTTTCTTTGTGCCTTTCTTCTTTCGGCAGAGGAATTTTCCGAGTCCGAGTGAAGAGGCAAGAAGAAGTCCGAGTTCTGGACCTGTTTCGGGAAGTACGAAAGTCGTAACGATACCCATGCTTTCATTCCCGCTGGTGTCACGCGCCGCAAGCTTGAAGAAATACTTCATTCCGGGAATCAGTTCGCTGACTTCATAGCTTAGTGTGTCTGGATCAATGATAGCTCCAGGTCCGTAGTTTACCCCATCAGTACCCTTATACAGGATATAATTCGCGAGATCGCCGGCGGAATCGATGCTGGCCACCCAGACGAGATGAGCGATAGCCTTTCCCACAAGCTTTGCGGTAAGACTTGTGGCATCTTCAGGAGGAGTGATGTCCAAGCCTTCCTGTGTTTCCACCTGGGTTTCCTGGGTCATTACTTCCGTCTCCTGTGTTGCCGGCTCCACAGCCGTTCCCGCCCCCGTAAACGTGGTGGCGTTATTATCGACACTGATTAGATTATCAGCAGCATCCTTTACATCAACGACGATCAAATTATAGACGCCGAATTTTTGAAGGTCCGTGGTGAGGGTAACAGTCTTGGCGTCGGGGCTAAGAGTGGCGCTTAGGATATTAAGAGTATTTTCAATCGCCTCTTCTTCGGTGATTATGAAGTTTTGTGTGGCATCGGATGACAGCACAACAGGCTCGGAAAATGTGACCTGAATATGTGTGGCATCGGATACCGTAACTCCGATCAATGCCGGAGCGACTGTGTCGGCCTGCGCGAACGGCTGTTGTGTTTGTACAACCTCTTCGGCGGCGGTTCCCTTAAAGAGGGCTGTATCGGATGTTCCGCTTACGATCGGATTTCCTGCCGTGTCACTGATCTGGATACCGGCGGTTACGATATAATTCGCAGAAACTTCCTGAATACCCGTAGTAAGCCTGACGGTTTTTTTACTCAAGTCAGTGACAAGCATTTCGGCTTTTGTAACGGTAAGTGCAACCTGCGTAGCGTCATTCTTGATTGAAAAGGCGCTTTCCGGGTTTACGGAAGGAATTGTGATGGGCTCCGAAAAGACCACATTCACTGTATTTTTCGTGATGGCTTCGGCACGGGCCACTTTTGGAGCCTCCGTGTCCGCGGCTGAATGCGCCGGAGTTGCGTTAGCCTCGGAACTGTAATTTTCACTTTCATTGCCGGCTTCGTCATAAGCCGTGACGGCGAAATAATAAGTGGTTCCGTTCGTCAGACCTTCAACGCGATAGGTGATTTTGTTACCGGCGTCTATCGGGCCAAGCGTATAAGCCTCACCATCCGCGGTAACGGAAGTTGTGCCGTAATAGATCTTATAGCCCTTCACGGCGGTGTCATCAGTCGCAACATTCCAGCTAAGTTCCACAAAACCGTTTCCGGCTGTGGCTTTTAGATTTTCCACATCTGAAGGAATAGTGACGTCCGCGGCATGAGCGCTGTTTTTATCAGGTATGATGTCTTCGGCATGCGCGAGAGGCGCAACCGCGAGCGCAGCGAGTGTGGCTGCAATAGCGAGTAAACACACATATGCCTGTGTCTTGTTTTGGATTGTCCGTACTTGTGTTTTCATGTTTGTTTTTAGGTTAGTTTTTTTTTAAATCTTTATATTCTAACATAAAACTTACTTTCGGTTAATGCTGGAAGGCCTTGTGGAAGCCAATTACTGTTGACAGATATCAAAAAAGGCGTTCATATACATGTATTGTGATATTCAAAGTAAAATTGAATATACACAAGCCGTCATTTATACTGTTTCTACGGGCGAGCGAAAACATGCAGAAATGGGCCCGGATTAAAGAAGTGATTTATGAAAATTCTGATCAATCCGGAGGTTACGGCGAACATCCCGGGAATAAATATTTCCGTTCTTGTACTCAAAAATATTCGCAACGAAAAAAAACGGTCCGACGTCAGCCAGCTTTTGCGCGGATTGATTGCGGGGAAAAAGCGCGAACTCAAAAACGAAACCAATAAGGCGAAGGTCAATGAAATCCTTCGGCATACGACGATAGGGAACCGGATACTTCCGGAAACGCGTTTGCTGAAAGCCAATCTGAATAAGATTACTTCCGGTAAGCCGCTCGCCGCGGAAGACAGTCTGACGGACATGATCCGGTATCTTTCCATTAAATATATCGTGCCCATTATGGGTTACGATCTTGATCAGGTGGAAAAAGATCTGGAGATACAATTGATTGTTCCGAAGCAGGGAAAGAAATCCGACGATTTTGTTTTCTCAAGGGAAACCAAGAACATCGTCTTGTGGCTTGTGAACACGGGGTCCGTTTCAAAAGAGGAGTTTGAAAAACTTCCGGACGAATTCGGGAAGCTTATTGCGAAATATTTCAGCGGCAAAGTGGAGGCCGTGTACTCTTTGAATGTGGACGGTGCGGAAGCGGACTTAAATTACACGTCCGAAAAAGAACTGGAATATATTGAGCTGAAAAAACAGGAGGAGGAAGAAGAAGCTCTCAAAGAACATATACTTTCATCCAACGAGCCGCCTTTTGAAGGAGTGGAAGCGGATATACCGGATGAGCCGGTAATAAAAGAGAAATTGAGAGAGGCGGTAAAGACCGCTTTGAAAAAAATGCTGGCGGTGGATGGGAATCCGGAACCGGAAATCCCGGATGTGCAGATTGAAATCCCTGCTGACCACGCGCACGGTGACTACTCGGTTTCGGTCGCAATGAAACTTACGAAAGTGATCCAAAAATCCCCGCAGGAAATCGCGCGGGAAATCATCGATAACCTGCAACCGCTGGACTTCGTTTTAAGGACGGAAATCGCCGGCCCCGGCTTCGTGAACTTTTTCCTTTCCGAAGAGTTTTTGACCGGTGAACTGGAAAACATTCTTAAGCTGCGGCAGAACTACGGCCGGCTTAACGTCGGGAAAAACAAGAACGTCGTCGTTGACTACTCGTCTCCGAATATCGCAAAACCTCTGGGAGTGCATCATCTTTTGTCCACGATTTTCGGACAGGTGATAGCCGATATTCTGCGATTCTGCGGTTATAAGGTAATATCGGTAAATTACCTTGGAGACTGGGGGACCCAATACGGAAAACTGATACACGCTTACAAGACCTGGGGGAACCGCGAAGAGATTGAAAAGGATCCCCTGAATGAATTGCTCAAACTGTACGTGCGCTTCCACGATGAAGCCGAAAAAGATTCGGCGCTTGAAGACAGAGGCCGCGAGGAATTCAAAAAACTGGAGGATGGCGATGAAGAAAATGAAAAGCTGTTGGATTGGATGAGACAGATGAGTATCAAAGAACTGGAAAGGATATACAAAACACTTGGTGTGCGATTTGATGAATATCTTCCGGAAAGCAAATATCCTGAAACCGCCAAAAAAATGGTTGAGGAAGGCATGGCGAAGGGAATCGTCACGGAGGGGGAAAAGGGAGCGCAGATAGTGAAATTCGATGATGACGTTTATCCCCCGTTCATATTAAAAAAATCCGATGGTGCCACGATTTACGGGACAAGGGATTTGGCAAGCATCAAAGATCGTGTGGAAAACCTGAAAGCTGATATCCTTTTGTATGTTGTGGATGTGGCCCAGACACTGCATTTCAAACAGCTTTTTGAGACGGCGAGCAAATACGGCTTCAACACCGCCGATTTTCATCACATTGTTTTCGGACGTATGCAGCTGCCGGAAGGGAGAATGAGTACCCGCAAAGGGGATGTTATTTTACTGGATGAAGTTATTAAAGAAGCGGTCTCAAGAACTGAAAAACTGATAGAGGAAAAAAGTCCGGAACTGGATCCTGCCGCGCGCGCGCGGACTTCCAGGGAAATGGCGGTAAGCGCGATAAAATACAATATCATTTCCCAGAACCGCGAAACGAACATCACCTTTGAATGGGACAAGATGCTTTCTCTGGAAGGCAACAGCGGACCGTACCTGGAATACGCCTGCGCGCGCGCGCAGAGTATTTTGCGCAAAGTCATGGAACAACAACGAGACAAAAAGCCTGATACGGCACCTATAGCCGAAAGCAAAACGAGGGCAAAAAACAAGAATCAGACTGATTTGTTCAGCATGGCGGAGGAATTTGAGAAAAAGGAAAAAGAAGCTACGGAGACAGTCGGCGAGGCAACGGCCGTGGAAAATCCGTCTGCCGCCAAGGAATCACCCGATAAAGACGCGAAACCTTACGGTCACGATACCGAAAAGAGGCTTTTGCGCATGCTGGCGCGTTTCCCGGAATATGTGGCTCTGGCCGCACGTGAATACAAACCGAATCTGCTTTCCACATACCTTTTTGATCTGGCACGCGCTTTTAGCGCTTTCTACAACGAAGTTTCGGTCATGAACGCCGGTACCGAAGAGCTTAAAACAGCCCGCGTAAAACTGGTGCAGGCCACCGCACAGATACTGAAAAACGGCCTCAAAGTGCTTGGAGTGGCGGTTTTTGAGAGGATGTAGGGGGATTATTCAAAAGATTTCAACTCCTCTTCGCTAATCGGATAACGAGATAAGTTTAATTGATCAAACCGGCAGACGGCTTGTGATAATAAGTGTCTGATTTGCGCTGCTTCCCGGGGGTTTTTATAGTCACGATTGACTTTCTTCCTTTCACTCATACATCTCCACAAATCCATTGCCTGAATTTTCGCTATTCCTCTGTTCTCATATAGCAAAAGTTCCGCCTCATTCGTTCCTATGCCTTCAAGAGTCCAATTCCCGTGTCTGATTCCCATTCTTACGCAATTGGCGTAAAACGAAACGCTTGTATCGCTGTTTATTACCGCAACAATTCCATCCCAGCTGCGTATATAATTCAGGAAGATTTTTGCCCAGCTTTTGTAGCCGATTCTTTCTATCTCATTAATATGCTCTTCCGTCATCCCCTCATTTTTAAGAAAATCTGTCAGTTGAATTCCGGCTTGCATACAAGCCATTTTAACCCACTTTAACAGATGATATACCTGATCTTTTTCGTATTCCTGTTCGGCACGCTTCAAAAAAATACGGGCTTCCTCCAGTGAATAACGTACACTTGCTCCGGTATTCAGGGCTTCGTTTCTAAACCAATTGTCTGATTGATTCGTTAACATGAGAATCAAAAATACACTCCCTGTCTAAAATGGGAAGATGTTTTTTCTGGAGGCGGCGATCGGATTTGAACCGATGAATCGCGGTTTTGCAAACCGCTGCCTTGGACCACTTGGCTACGCCGCCTTGGTTGCATTTTGCGTGAGACTTTTCATAGCAAAAAGCCCACCAATGATAGAGTCTGACGCCAAAAAAATCAATTGATGACCGATTTTTCAGCTTGCCGCGCAGGCGGGTTTGGATTTTACGCCGGGCTTAGCCGTCAAACCGCCGTGTTCTCTTTTCGGCGGCTGTTGAATATTTTTTTCGCCGCTTTCGTGTATTGATACGCAGGCCTTGATTTTGCTGTTAAGCTTTATGAGCCTGGTCACATCCTCGGAAGTGACGGAATTTAGCGCGCTTTCACGTTCAGCTTCCGTGTAGATGATGCGGTAAAATTCAGGCATCATCGGATCAATTGCCTCAGCGAGAGTGATTTCATTTGATTCTTTTACTAGCAGAGGCCAGGTGTTTTCATTGCCGTAAAGGATAAGGTCAAGTCCCGTTGCCGGAACCATTTCGCCTTTTGGGCCCCCAAGAAAAGCGATCGTCATATCCCCGCACATTTCTTTGGTTTGGCTTCTGCAGCACACTTCAATACTTTTATAGTTCCCGCGGTCAACCTGCATCTTTATATAGGCGTTTTTCATTTGCGTCAGGTAATTTACCTGGCTGAAACCGCCCAGACATTTGAGGCCGTAGTAAAAACCGATCACCATATATGAAAGCATCATGCTCGGAATAAGCTCGTTATTTTCAAGAGCGCGCCTAAGATTTTCCTTTGTAAGTTCAAGCGAATAGGACCCGTCGTCCGATACCAGCCTGTTGCCTTGTTTCCACAGCTGAATACGATATTTGCCGCCCTTTGGCAGTGCCCAGAATAGATACGTGCCATATTTACCGGATCGTGAAAACGCGCCCATGATACCTTCAAAATATTGGTTGAGCATCGGTTCCAGAGTCGGATCAAAAAACAGGCGTGATATCACGGTGTCATGTCCGATATGATTATCAAGGATCAGCCGGTTTACGAATTGCTCCTGATTTAAGTAAATAAGATCGGGCGCTTCTCCGACGTATTTATCGCTGAAGAATTTGCTCCACAGCTTATGATTTATTTTAGTGATTTGGTCGGAATAGCTTTCGGAAGACAATACGCCGGCATTCATGAATACCTCATCAATAACACCGCAGATCTTGTCAGCATGTCCTTCATTTAACCTGCCCGCATTGGCCAGGTTTTTCACAGATGCCTTGAAACCATCCATTTCCTCCTTCTTGTACGGTCGAAAATTAAAAACAGGGCATAATCGCTCTTTCGCCGGGAAAAATGGGATTGAGTGCTGGATGATCTTCTCGTTTTCGTATGCATGAAACATCAGTCCGCGCGGATACGAAGAATTGTTTAAAGATACGTTGGAGCAGGCAAGGACTATGACATTTTGCAGAAGTGGATCATTATGCTCAAAATACGGGGCGGCGGCCATCAAATTGCCGTTAATGAAAAACGGGTGGCAGATTGGACCGTGATGGTCGGCGGTTGATACATAATAATATTTTGCCAACTGCGCGACGGCGGATCTTGCCGTTTTTCCTCCCAAAAGCCTTGTAACTTCCTTTTCAAACGTCTTCAAAAACTCGTCCTGGCGACTTTGAATCGGGGGATTGATGTTGACGCTGATATAGTCCTTGGCGTATTCGTATAAATTCTTTTTGCCTCGCTTTCGCAGGATTTCCTCTAAGACAGGACGTTTTTCCAGAACTTTCGCCTTGAGCCTCTTAAATTTCAGCAGCGGAGGCTCGTCGGGATCAGGAGTAGAAAACATGGTTGAATTACTATGTTGGACGGATACTACCGAAGATTTGTTTGCCTTACAAGGCATAAAGCTTTTAAATAAAAGGAAAATATGTTAAAAGACAGCTATCATACAACTATTTAGACAAAAGTCAACTATGGAAGAAATTTGCTGGCGGAGAGGGAGGGATTCGAACCCTCGCGGGGGCAAAAAGGCCCCCCTACAGGTTTAGCAAACCCGCCTCTTCAGCCTCTTGAGTACCTCTCCGCGCCAAAGTGCCTTTTGACTGCATAAAAATGCAGAATAAAGCTACAAGATGATAAATTACGCAGGGTTAAAAATCAATCGCAATGCCGATAAGTCTAAACTTTAAGCCTGAGTTTGTATGTATCACGGTCAGTTACAGTAGCCAGAAATTGCAGACTGCCGTCTTCAAGCCTTTCTCCAACTTCAGGATCGGCTTTAAGCAATAACAGAAGCGCATTATAGGTCTCTTCCATTTTTTGGTTGCCTTTTTCCAGGTCAAAATGGACAAAAGCCGGAGGTATTTTTACCGGTCGCGGTCTTTTTTGATGATGCATTCTTGCCTTTTCCTCGGCGGCACGTTGTTTTTCGGCCCAATGAGACGGATTCCTGAAATTCTTTTCAATGATTGAAAGCAAAATCTTCACATGGTCGTAAAGAATTTGAGGATCGTCACTCCAGCATATTTCAAGAACACTCTGTCCCATCAGCGTGCTCGCAAAATGAAGGTTGCTTATGCGGATTGTCTGTTCATCGTGTTCAGCCATTTCTATTCCTGTCGGATTACCGCGATACTGCCGCACAACTCCGGCATCTCTTTTTTGCATATGGGGAGGCGCAAAAGATTCATGCGCGAATTCAAGAACTCGTCCGTACCTGGACTTGGCGTCTTCCGACAGGCGCTCATCATCAATTTTTTGAGCCGAATAAACAGGTCTGTTCTCGCCTGTGTCATGAGTGCTGCGGAAAATTTTGAAAACACCGGCGGCATATTGTTCGGGATATTTTTCACTCAACCATGCCCGTGTTATAAGACCGTCTTTTATGGTTTCCATCTGTGCGGCATCAAGATTGCTTTTATGCGCGCCGCAACCGTGTCCGGGAAAATGATGTTCATCAAAATGGGATTGGTACTCAAACCAGATTGAGGATAAAGAGCCGCTTTGATAATCAGACAGCAATTCACGCAATTT
>JAEAME010000540.1_pt1 | contig 37431 bp, 22 predicted proteins | sample 8958731 | NCBI WGS metagenome assembly JAEAME01 (sample SAMN16933194, study PRJNA681113) | bioreactor sludge metagenome | isolation source: anerobic bioreactor sludge (Control) | place: India:Bengaluru | collected 2018-10-24
GCTATGAGGATAGGCTTATGATTCAAGATAAGGGTTCGCTCGATCATATTTTCCAATTCTCTAACATTACCGGGCCAATGATAATTGATGAGATGTGACATGGCGGCCGGCGAGATCTTTGGCAAAGTTTTTTTCAATTTATTTGCGTACTTTTGCAGGAAATGATTAACCAGGGCAGGTATCTCTTCTTTTCTATCACGCAGCGATGGCACGTTGATAGGAATGACATTTAATCGGTAAAAAAGGTCTTCCCTAAAATTCTGCTGTCTAATTTCATCTTCCAGATTTTTATTGGTGGCGGCAATGATCCGAACGTCAACTAAAGTTGAATTATTATCGCCCACACGCCGGATCTCGCTTTCCTGCAGCACGCGAAGCAGCTTTACCTGAGTTTGTAACGAGATCTCTCCAATTTCATCCAGAAAAATGGTACCCTGATTGGCTTCTTCGAATAATCCCTTTTTATCCCTGACTGCACCAGTGAATGCACCCCTCACATGTCCAAACAGCTCACTTTCCAACAAATTTTCTGGCAGCGAGCCGCAATTCACAGTGATTAGAGGTTTATCCCGTCTTGCGCTATTGGCGTGGATGGCTTTGGCAACAAGCTCCTTTCCAGTGCCGCTTTCGCCAGAAATTAGCACCGTGCTCTCCGTACCAGCGACCTGAGATACCAGATTGAGCACCTGTTTCATAGCACGGGAATCTGCAATTATATTTTGAAATTCATTTTTTCGAGTTATTTTTTGAAAGTACTGTTTCTTTATTTCTCGTGTGATTCGATTCTCAATCGCGCTATCGACCAGCGAGAGGAATTCATTATTTTCAAACGGTTTGGTGATATAATCAAATGCTCCCATTTTAATCGCCTTTACGCCGCTTTCGATCGTGCCAAAAGCCGTAATGACGATCACCTCGGTAGTGGGATAGCATTTTTTAGTTTCTTCAAGGACCTGCATGCCATCGATTGGCTCCATTTTGACATCTGTGATCACCAAATCAAAAAATTGTCTTCCCAGCAGGTCAAGGGCTTTTAAGCCGTTGGAAGCCTCCTCAACAGCATAGCCTCTTTTTTTTAAAAGCATCGTGAGCACTTTTCGGGGATTTTCCGAATCTTCGACGAGTAAAATATCTGCCATTGCCAAATTCCTCAATCTAAGAATTATTTTTCATCGGTAATACAATTGTAAATTCGGTGCCATTGCCAAATTCACTCACCACTTTAATCTCGCCATCGTGATTCTGAATGATCCGTTCACAAACCGCCAATCCCATTCCGACTCCATCTTTTTTGGTTGAAAAAAATGGCTGAAATATTTTTCTTAAATCAGCCTGCTTGATTCCAAGTCCAGTATCTCTGATTTTAATTTCGGTGCAGGGATGATTATTTCTATTTTGAACAAAATGAGTTGAAATATCCAAATTGCCGCCGTCAGGCATCGATTCAAGCGCATTGATCAGCATATTCATCAATACCTGTTTTATCTGATCGGAGTCGCCGGAAATTAATGGCAACTTATCAAAGAGTTGAAGCTGAGTATGAATCCCATTAAATCGATTTTTCAACAGCAAAAAGGTTTCTTGAATAATGGTATTAATATTTATTTGCATAAAATGCGGTTCATTAGGACGTGCAAATTTTAAGAAATCGTCCACAATTTTATTGAGCCGCTTCGATTCTTCAGAGATGATATTCATCAATTCTTCATCTTCGCCCACCAGGTTCAAAGCATTTCTTAAGATTCCCACTGACGTATTGATCGCCACCAGGGGATTTCTAATCTCATGTGCAATAGATGCCGAGAGCTCGCCCAGCGTGGCAAGTTGTTCAGAGCGCACCAGTCGTTTTTGAAGCTCGCGGAGTTCCGTTACATCAACAATTGAGACGAGCAAATTCCTTGTGCCCGGAATCAAGCTAATCGTCAGATTGACTTTTTTAAGATGTTTTTCTTGATCGAAAAAAGTGCATTCGTGATTTATTGGAAATTCAAGGGAATGAAGCCTGTTTTGATCACCCCAAATTACTTTAAATTTATTGCAGTCTTCATCTGAAAGGAAGTCTGCTAAAGACATTTTTTTCTCTAAATCGTTCTTTGGGTAGCCGCCTAAAACTTCATATCTATTATTGATCATCTGAAATTTTCCATTTTCATCAACCAGGGCGACGGCCGTTCCGGCGTGCTCGAAAAGAGTACGATATTTTTGTTCAGATACCTGCAATTCATGGGTTCGCTCCGCCACTTTATTTTCAAGGGTATGGGTATAATTCTCTATTTCTCGCTGGGATTCTTTTAACCTGAAGATCATTTCATTAAAAGAATTGGCGAGCCGTCCCAACTCATCTACTCGATCGATCTCCACCACATGATTCAAGTCCCCCTGGGCTACCTTACGTGTTGCCTGGTCTAAATCTTTGATCGGCTTAGTCAATCGTCCCACGCCCCAAAAAACAAAAGCAAACACCAGCAGCGTGCTCACTGAAGCAATATAAATCGCTCTATTGCGCAGCCTTTTCAATTTAATATTCATATCTTCCTGAGAAATTCCCAAAATTATGGCTCCTAAATGCTGATTGAGATCAGTCACTTTCGAGCTGTTCAATTCTGAAACAGCTCTCTCCATCGGATCATAATGAGCTTCTTTTGGTTTTACCGATGCTTCTTTATCGACTACGGAAATTGGCTCAACAATATTGTAATAGACTGTTCCATCAGACTTGGGAATCTCTTCCACTTTTCCAGCTTTCAGTTTCAAAGCTCCATCAAGAATTCTATTGGTCACCATGGAATGGGGATCCTCGATCGCCAATATAAAACCGGATTCATCAATGATTACTGAATAGATGATCTCTTTATAATTCATTAATCCATAGAGATAGCTTTTCAGAGTTGCATAATCCCTGTTTCTCACAGTATTATAAGCGTCATCGGCAAAATTTTTGGTTAATGATGTACCCCATTTCTTTAACTCTTTCTCTAAATTTCTTTTGCCTGTCGTTAGAAAAAATGAAACCAGAATTGAAGTAAATAGAATAATGAAAATAAAAGTATAGATCAGCCATTTGGTTTTTATACCCAGACGACGAATTTTTGAAATCATAAAGTTGCTATCTAACCTTTTTGCTAAAGTGAATATTTCATGTTTTGGCAAGCGTCCAATGTCCATTGATTCATTTAATAGGATCAATTATAGATCTTTGCGTGAATATTTTAACCGGTTTTAATTTTTAAAATTAAAAAAAATGGTTTTGAAGAAAATTTTAGAAATGGTTTTGATGAACAATAGTCTCCCTATTGATAGTTTCTCAGCATCCCATAAATACAGACTATGCAATCTTATTGCAAAAAAAAATCAAAAATTTACTTGACTTTTTATTAAAATAATGATTATTTAAACCAACCGAAAACGTTTTCGTTTTCCATTCTTGATGATTACTGTATTTGTGTTTAAATCAGATTGTAAGTCGAATAAACTTTTTGAACCAGGTTGTGTTTTTTTTTGAAAATAATCTTGAGGACAATAATTTTAACTCTAATTTTTATCTCAGAGGATAAGCTATGGACTATATTGCCAAAAGTGACCGATACGATTCGATGCGCTACAATCGCTGTGGCAGCAGCGGTTTGAAACTGCCGGTCATTTCACTGGGGCTTTGGCATAACTTCGGCGGTGTCGATGTTTATGAAAATTGTCGAAAGATTATCCGACAGGCATTTGATGCTGGCATAATCCATTTTGATCTGGCAAATAACTACGGACCGCCACCTGGCTCAGCCGAAGAAACCTTTGGCAGAATTTTAAAGCAAGATTTTCAAAACTATCGCGATGAAATGATTATCTCCACCAAAGCAGGCTACTACATGTGGCAAGGACCTTATGGCGAATGGGGTTCCAAAAAATATTTAATCGCCAGTCTGGATCAAAGCTTAAAACGGTTGGGGTTGGATTATGTCGATATTTTCTACTCCCATCGCTTCGATCCGGAGACGCCTTTGGAGGAGACCATGGAAGCGCTCTATCAAGCGGTTCAGCAGGGGAAAGCTCTATATGTGGGAATTTCAAATTACCCACCGAACGAGACAAAAAAAGCTGCTGATATTCTGAAAAACAGGGGGATCCATTGCTTGATTCACCAACCCAAATATTCCATGTTTGAACGCTGGATCGAGAATAGCTTGTTGGATGTGCTGGAGCAGGAAGGCATCGGTTGTATCGTGTTCTCTCCATTGGCGCAGGGCTTGTTGACTGATCGATATTTGAAAGGCATTCCTGATGAATCCCGCGCTGCTAAGCCGCATGGTTTTTTGCAGCGTGAAGTAATAACTAAAGTGGTTCTATCAAAAATCGAATCTTTAAACCAGATCGCTAAACGACGCGGTCAAAGCTTGGCGCAAATGGCGATAGCCTGGGTGCTGCGGCATAGCCAGGTGACTTCGGCTTTGATCGGTGTCAGTCGTGCAGAACAGTTGCAGGACAATCTCGCGGCGTTGAAAAATCTTCAAATATCTAAAGACGAATTAGAGGAAATTGAACATGTTCTTGAAAGATAATCGCTAAATGGAGGATGAGCGTGTTTGGCAAAAAATTAGTTTTTTACAGATCAATCTTGCAGTCTGTTCAAAAGGCAACTGTCTTTCATTTATTGGTAATCAGTTCTTTAATTTGGAGTGCAGACGGATTCTCTCAAATCTATCTTGATTCAACAGCGACAGTCGATCAAAGGGTTGAGGATTTATTGAGCCGGATGACGCTTGATGAAAAAATCGGACAGATGACGCAAGCTGATCGTCAATATTTAGGAAACGAAGCAGATATAACAACTTATGCACTCGGCTCGCTGCTCAGCGGCGGTGGCTCTGCGCCATCGACTAATTCACCTTTTGCGTGGGCAAATATGTATGACAGCTTTCAGTCCCGCGCCCTGGCGACGCGGTTGCATGTCCCAATGATTTATGGCATCGATGCTGTTCATGGGCATAATAACGTCAAGGGCGCTGTTATTTTTCCTCACAATATTGGCATGGGCTGCACCTGGAATCCTGACCTTGTCAGGGAAGCTGCACGGATCACAGCCAGAGAGGTGGCTGGGACTGGCATTGACTGGACATTTGCGCCGTGTATCGCCGTCCCCCGGGATGAACGATGGGGCAGAACGTATGAAGGATTTGGCGAAATTGCTGATCTAACAAAAATGATGAGCAAGGCAGCAGTTGCCGGTTTTCAAGGGGATACTCTGGGGGATCGACAATCCATCCTAGCTTGCGCCAAGCATTATGTTGGTGATGGAGGAACAGCAGGCGGCGAAGATCAAGGAGATGCTCAACTCGATGAAACCACCTTGCGCGCCATCCATTTGCCGGGATATGTGACGGCCATTGAGAACAACGTAGGATCAGTCATGGCTTCATTTAGTAGCTGGAATGGTCAGAAATTGCACGGCAATCATTATTTGCTTACCACCGTGCTAAAAGGGGAATTGAATTTTAAAGGATTTGTCGTTTCTGATTGGGCTGGCATCGATCAGCTTCCTGGCGACTATTCCAGTGATATTGAAACTTCAGTTAATGCCGGGATCGATATGGTGATGGTTCCTGATGATTATAAAACTTTTATTTCGACTCTAAAATCACTGGTGCAGCAGTCCAGGGTGACAGAGGAACGAATCAACGATGCGGTGCGCCGAATTTTAAAAATCAAGTTTCAAATGGGACTTTTTGAGCGACCTTATACAGATCGCACGCTCACCAGCCAGATCGGCTCGGCAGACCATAGGGCGGTGGCGCGAGAATGCGTTCGGCAATCGCTGGTGCTGCTTAAAATGAAAAATGAAATTTTGCCGCTTCCCAAAGACAACATTAAAATTCATGTGGCTGGCAAAAACGCCGATGACCTGGGCAATCAATGTGGAGGTTGGACCATTAGCTGGCAGGGCGCAAGTGGAAATATTACGACAGGCACGACCATTCTGGAAGCTATTGAGCAAGCCGCTCCGAATGCGGAGATCAGTTACTCTCTGGATGGCAGCAATGCATCCGGCGCGGATATTGGGATCGTCATTATTGGTGAAACGCCTTATGCTGAAAGCCAGGGAGATCGGTCTGATTTGAATCTATCGAAAACTGATATTGCCGCGGTGAGAAATATAAAAAATACGGGGATTCCGGTGATTGTTATTTTAATTTCTGGCAGACCTTTAATCTTGTCACCCGTTTTGCATTTTTGCGATGCTTTGATCGCTGCCTGGTTACCTGGCACAGAAGGGCAGGGCATTGCTGATGTGCTATTCGGGGAATTTCCACCCAGCGGTCGATTGAGCCATTCCTGGCCTAAAAATATGCAACAGATTCCCATCAACTTTGGCGATGAAGATTACGATCCTTTGTTCGAATATGGTTACGGCATCACCTCATTTGCTGGTTCGCCATCTGGATCGCCGCCGCAGCTTTATTCTGCTGCCACAAATCAGGATGGCTCGGCAATTGAAGTGACATTTAATAAAGCAATGACTGATCCTGCAGCAGAAATGACCAGTTTCACTATATTTTTAAACGATGTGGCAGCAGATCCTATTCAGTCTTTGAACCTGAAAAGCAATGATAGCACGACAATCGTTCTGAACCTGGGGCAGTCGGCAGAGTCAGGAGATGTGATTAAAATATCATATCAGGCTGGCACACTTCATTCCGCTGATGGCGGTATGCTGGAGTCATTTGCCGGTTACGAAGTTTACAATCTTTTGAATGATGCGTCCGCTGTGGCGATAATCCCTGGTCGGATACAGGCGGAAAATTATAGCAGAATGCATGGCGTTCAAACGGAAAACACTACAGACATTGGAGGTGGTCTTGACGTTGGGTATATTGATAATTATGATTGGCTGCAATACGATGTGAATATCAAGCAGGGGGGAAGCTATCAACTGGCATTTCGTATTGCCAGCTTATCGCAAGCGGGTCAAATTACCTTGATCAGTTCACTTTCGGGTTCAGTGGCGCGGGTCAGTCTTCCTGTTACAGGCGAGTGGCAAACCTGGCAAACTGTTTACACTGAAGTCCAGCTAAAAGAAGGACTGCAAGCTTTAAACCTGGTTGCAGCGACCGGAGGATTTAATATCAACTGGTTTGAATTTACCTTGCTGACTAATGTGCCTGAGCCGATGGATCAAACCTTTTCGTTCCAACTGCATCAAAATTACCCCAATCCGTTCAATCATAATACGATTATCAATTATGAAATCGCAGCGAGCAGTCCGGTTGAAATGGTGATTTTTGATATTTTAGGAAATAAAATCAAGACGCTGGTCTGTGAAAAACAAAATGCTGGGAATTATTCAGTCCAATTCAACGCTACAAAATTAAGCTCTGGATTGTACTTTTGTCAATTGAAAGCCGGCGCTATTTCACAGATTCGAAAGATGGTATTGACCAAATAGAATTATAAAACAATCGGTATTAACTATTTAATCGAGCGAGAGGATTATGAGGCAATTTGTCACCTCGATGTTTTTATTAATTTCTTTAATGAGTGCCTGCTACGTGCGTGAGATTATAGCGCAATCAAAGCTGGTAATTATTGATCTGAATCAAAACTGGCAATTTCATCAAGTTGGTAAAGATGAATGGCTGCCTGCCGAAGTTCCTGGAACAATTCATACTGATTTATTGAACAATAAAAAGATTGGTGATCCATTTTATCGGACTAATGAACAAGGTCAGCAGTGGATCGATAAAGTCGATTTGGAATACAAGACCAATTTTATAGCTGATAAAACATTGCTTTCGCATGATCGCATCGAGTTGATCTTGACCGGCCTGGATACGTATGCTGATGTTTATTTAAATGGATCGATCTTGCTTTCGGCTGATAATATGTTTCGGGAATGGAAGGCTGAATGTAAATCGCTGTTAAAAAAAGGGAATAATGAGCTAAAAATCTATTTTCATTCGCCGGTTAAAATGGATGTTCCAAAGCTGGAAAAATTAGGCTATCAGTTGCCAGCAGTGAACGATCAGTCCGAGAATGGGGGATTGGGCGATAAAAAAATTAGTGTCTTTGCCAGAAAAGCAGGCTATCATTATGGCTGGGACTGGGGACCGCGATTTGTCACGTCTGGCATCTGGCGCCCGCTTTATTTGCAGGTATGGGATAAAGCCCGTATTGAAAATATACAAATCATTCAGAACAAAATCTCAAAAGATAGGGCAGAAATATCTGCCATCATTGAGATTGAGGCCACCTCAGACTATTCCGCCACATTTTCAACTCATCTGAAAAACGAACCTCGAATCAATGTAAAAAAAGAAGTCAAACTGACTCCCGGAATGAACAGCATCCTGATTGATTTTGTAATTCAAAATCCCAAGTTGTGGTGGAGCAATGGTTTGGGCGAAGCGCATCGTTATTCAATGATGAGCCAGCTCAGTATTAACGACGTCCTTTGCGATGAGCAGCTAACTCATTTTGGCGTGCGCACATTAAAAGTTGTTCAACAGAAAGATGGGGTAGGTGCAAGCTTTTATTTTGAATTGAATGGTGTGCCGGTATTTGCCAAAGGAGCGAACTATATTCCGAACGATAATTTTTTGCCGCGCGTCACAAGAGAACGCTACGAGCGCGTGGTCAAGGCTGCGGCCGATGCCAATATGAATATGCTTCGCGTCTGGGGCGGCGGCATTTATGAAAACGACATTTTTTACGATCTGTGCGATCAATATGGCATTATGATCTGGCAGGATTTCATGTTCGCCTGCTCCATGTATCCTGGCGATGAAGCGTTTCTGAAAAATGTAAAAGCTGAGGCCATTCAAAATGTGAAACGATTACGAAATCATCCATGTTTGGCGCTCTGGTGTGGCAACAATGAAATCGACGCAGCATGGTCATATAATACTCCTGGCGGCTGGGGCTGGAAAGAGCGCTTTTCACAGGAAATGCAAAAAACATTATGGAAAGATTACGAAAATATTTTCCATCAGTTGCTTCCCGAAATCATAGCAGAATATGATGCTAAAACTTTCTATTGGCCTTCTTCGCCGTTGGCGGATTGGAATAAAAGGGCGTCTTATGAAAGTACCTCAGGCGATATCCACTATTGGGGAGTCTGGCATGGCAGAGAGCCGTTTGAAAATTTTCAGAACAAAATCGGTCGATTCATGAGCGAGTATGGCTTTCAATCGTTTCCCGAACTTAAAACTATCCAATCTTATACAATTCCCGAAGATTGGAATATCAATTCCGAAGTGATGGCGGCGCATCAGCGAAGTGGCATTGGTAACCGGCGCATTAAAGAATATATGGATATGTATTACCGTAATCCAAAAGACTTCGAGTCGCTGTTGTATGTCGGACAGGTGTTGCAAGCGGAAGGTATCAAATCTGCCATTGAAGCCCATCGCCGAAAAATGCCCTATTGCATGGGCACACTCTACTGGCAATTAAACGATTGCTGGCCAGTGGCATCCTGGTCGAGCATGGATTATTTTGGCAGGTGGAAGGCGCTGCATTATATTACGAAGCAGGCTTATAATGAAGTCCTTGTATCTCCAACAGTTGCTGATAAAAAATTAAGCGTCTTCATTATCTCCGATCGATTGAATCCATTTCAGGCAAATCTTGAAATGGAAATCCTGGATTTTGACGGCAACCTCCTCTGGTCAAAATCGCACCCGATCGAGATAACTGCCAATTCCAGTCACTCTTTTTTTGAAACTAATGTTGAGGTATTATTAAAAGGCATGGATCGAAAAAAGATTTTGTTTCATGCAAAATTGGTTGAGCATGATCAACTCCTATCAGAAAATGTATTATATTTCTTGCCCAATAAAGACCTGGATTTACCATTAGCTGCTATTGAAATAAAAGCAGTGGCATCATCTGATGGCTATGCTATTTCACTTTCCAGCAAGCAATTGGCGAAAAATGTTTACCTGAGCTTTGATGAAATTGATGGATTTTTTTTGGATAATTATTTTGATCTACTGCCAGGTCAATCGCTTCAGGTGAAATTTGGTTGTGATAAAAAAGTAGATGATTTTCAAGGTAAATTAAAAGTCAGGACGCTTCGGGAAACGTATTAGCCCTTGAAAAAGGTGGAGCAGATACAGAAACCATTCTCACTTTTTTACACGAGGAATTTTCAAATTGTATCAAAACAAATTCGAAAGTTAATTGATCCAGTCCCTAAGCTAGTTAAGGCGAATAAAAATGGAGCTCGAAACAACTATAATAGCAAGAGGCTTAGCAATGAAGCTTTCAATAATATTTTTGCTTTTTTCAAGTATAGCGCTGTCACAACCCACTATGAACAATATAGCTTTCAATTCCGATACCATCGGCTTATATCAAAAATTCGAAGTCACCTTCGATGTTGCCGCCTCGTTTTCTAATCCTTACAATTATGATGAGATCAGCGTCAAAGCGATCTTCACCTCGCCATCTTCTCAAAATTTCCAGTTTGATGGTTTTTATTTTCAGGACTTCACGGTCTATCCGCCCAACGGCACATTGATCCCTAAAGGACTTCCTAACTGGAAAGTCCGATTTGCACCAACCGAAGTGGGCACCTGGACGTATGTGATTTCGCTGACCGATAAAAATGGGACGTTCACTTTTCCTGCCATGAATTTCGAGTGCGTCTCTTCTTCAAATCCTGGTTTCGTTCGAAAAGCCAATGACCGTTATTTGAGATTCGATGACGGCCAACCCTATTTCGCCATCGGAGAGAACATTGGCTGGTATGGCTCGAACACGATTTTCGATTACCAGGAATGGATGACGAAGCTAGCTGCCAATGGTGGCAATTGGATGCGGGTCTGGATGTGCTCCTGGGCGTTCGCCATCGAATGGAAGGATACAGGGCTGGGCAATTACGAAAAGCGCCAGGGCAGGGCGTTTCAATTGGATTGGGTGCTCGATCTGGCGCAACAAAAAGGAATCTACATTCAAGTGTGCCTGAACAATCACGGTCAGGTTTCGACGAGGGTCAATGCGGAGTGGGCAAGTAATCCCTATAATTCAGCCAATGGCGGCTCCTGTCAGAACACCTGGCAGTTTTTCACCAATAGCGACGCCCAGAAATATTTCAAAAATCGCATGCGCTACATCATTGCCCGCTGGGGCTATGCGACGAATATCATGGCATGGGAGCTATTCAACGAAGTGGATTTGACCGATGATTTCGACCAGCGCCGAACCGAGGTCAGTCTCTGGCACAATGAGATGGCGGGCTTCATCAAAAATCTCGATGTGTATCATCATCTGGTCACGACCAGCTATGCCAATAGTTTTTATGAGCCGATAACATGGAACAATCCCATCATCGATTATGCGCAAATGCACAATTACACCAACTCGCCCGATATCGAATCCATCCACTACCAGATCGTGCAATCCTATCTTGCTGACTACAACAAGCCGATGCTGGTGGGCGAGTTCGGACTGAATACGGAGCTGAGCAATCTCAGGACAATGGATCCCACGGGCATCCATTGTCATAATGCACTCTGGGCGTCGCTCGTCTCTGGCTCGTTCGGAACGGCTATGACCTGGTGGTGGGATAATTACATTCATCCGCAAAATTTATATTATCATTTCAAGCCAATCGCCGAATTCATCCAGACAGTCGATTTGACCTCCCAGAGCTTCAAGCCAGTCGTCCCAATTTGTCAGTCGAACACCCGAGTCGATTTCACGGTTTCCCCAAGTTTTTCAAGCTGGGCCAAATCGCCTGAAAGCCAGTTCACCATCTATCCCAATGGCACGACTTCTCCAGCGATTGATAAATTGGGAAGATATTTGTTCGGTGCATCGTGGAATACCCAGTATCGAAATCCACCGACCTTTCTGGTCGATTATCCCCAGCCAGGGCAATTCAAAGTGCTAACGTCAGGAAACACGGGATCCAATCCCCGCATCGAAATCTGGCTCGATGGCGCTAAAATTCTATCCCAGCCCGCTCAGGTCAATCAAACCTACGCCATCGACGTGCCAGCAGGTCAGCATAAAATTTTAGTGGATAACCAGGGCACGGATTGGATCGAAATTTCAGCTTATGTTGTGGCAAACTACATTCCCGCTATCCGAAGCTATTCTCTCGTGGGAGATAATCAAATCATCGGCTGGGTGCAGCAGCGCAATTACAACTGGCAATACGTAAAAGACGTCGGAATTCCCACGCCAGTGAGTGACGGAAAAATTCAGTTTTCCAATCTGGCGCAGGATGGGAACTATCAGATCGAATGGTGGCTATGCTCATCAGGCTCTATGTTTTCAACCGATACGGCGAATGTCGTGAACGGTCATCTGAGCATCGATGTGCCGCCGATCCAGTGGGATTATGCATATAAAATTTCATTGGCTGCCACAAAGGTTGGGACCAAATCTCATATGATGCCAGAACAATTTGAACTGAAACAGAATTTTCCTAATCCATTCAATTCCGATACGGTGATTCAATATTCGATTCCGCGTGCGGGACATGTCGATCTCGCGATTTTAAATCTTGAAGGGAAATTGGTGCGGAATTTTTCTCGTCTGGAAAAGTCCCCTGGTAGCTACTCGATTGTGTGGGACGGAAAAAATAATCAAGGTGCATTGCTGGCAAGTGGAGTGTATTTTTATCAATTCAAAGTTGATGACGTTTTGGTGGGCACGAAGAAGATGGTTCTCATGAAATAAGTTATTCAGGATAATTAAAGTCAAGATAATTGAAGTCAATATGATTTAAAGTTTTTTGGGGCAAATTATCTTGACTAAAATTATCTTGATTCAAGCATTTCCTAAAAAGAGGCAAATCCATCATGAAACTAAAATTATTTCTTTCGATCTTTATCTTACTTCTCGCACAAATTTCCTTCGCCCAGGTTGCTGGCTTTGTGGAAGACTTCAACGACAATCTGCTCACAAACTGGGAAGTCCCTGCTGATCATCAGCGAACCTATACCATCATCGAAGCTGATGGCGTTTTGAAAATCGATTATCATCGCACCGCTGCCAGTTGGGAATGGGATAATTTCAATTTCACAACGCCACTGATCGACATCTCAAAAAAATTATTTATTAGCGTGAAAGTGAAATCCAATATCAAAGCCGTTCTAATTTTCAAACCTGCCTATGATCAAACCGAAGTTGCCTGGCTGAAACAGCAATTAGCTGATGATAATGAGTGGTACATCATCACGTTTACGATTGAAAACCCAGTAGCGATGCTGGTGAATCGGATTTATATCTATCTGGATGGCGGAAGCACCTTATCTGCCTCGGGCACAGTTTATTTCGACGATTTGAAAATTGGCGACCAGGCAAATATCGTAGCTGATCTATCGGAGCTGAAAGCGGCGCTGAAAGCTGCCAATGCGCTATTTAACAATTCCATTGAAGGAACTGAAGAAGGTCAATTTGCACTGGGCTCAAAAGCCATGTTTAAAGCGGCCATCGATTCTGCCCAGGTGCTTTATGATTCCCTTCCTGCATCTCAGGAAAATGTCGATAAAGCTGTCTGTGATTTGTACGACGCCTGAGTGACTTTTGAGACTGGTGCTGTCGTCAAAAATTTTCCGCTGAATATTGTCGATGACTTCGCCACCAAAGAGACCAAATATCTATTTTTGAATTTGTCAAAGCTTGCCCCAACCAACCTGCTGTTCGGGATGCAAGATGCTACAGGCTACGGCGTCGGCTGGAGCAATGACGATGATCGGTCGGATGTGAAAGATGTCTGTGGCTCCTATCCTGCGGTTTATGGCTGGGGCGTCAGCGTCGTGGCGGAGAATCAGGATGTGGCTCGGTTAACATATCGAATGACCTCAGCCTTTGCGCGTGGCGGCGTCAATACCATGGAATGGCATCAGCTCGATCCCAGGAATCGAGGTTTCTATGCGGCTGATGTGAACAATGAAAGAATTGTCGCCACCCTTTTGCCAGGCGGACAATATCATGAATTGTATCGGGAGAAGCTGAAGCGCATTGCCAGCTACATGAAACGGCTGCGGGGCGCCCAGGGAGAGTCCATCCCCGTAATTTTTCGTCCCTACCATGAAAACATCGGAAGCTGGTTCTGGTGGGGCGCTGATCATTGTACGAAACAGGAATTTGTCGCCCTGTGGCGCTTCACGGTTACTTTTCTTCGAGATTCCTTGAATGTTCATAATTTGCTCTACGCCTATTCCCCTGATAATTTTTCCGACAAAGCTCACTATCTGGATCGCTACCCTGGCGATGATGATGTGGATGTGCTGGGAACCGATCAATACCTGACAGGTTCGATTACCAGCAGCGCTCAGGCACAATTTATGAGAAGATTGAGAGATATTGTTGATCTGGCCAGGGAGCGCAACAAGATCGCCGCCCCGACCGAGACGGGTCGGGAGACCATCGATATACATGACTGGTTCACCCGAATATTGCTCAATCCCATCAAAAGCGATTCCACAGCGAAAAATCTGGCGTATGCGGCGCAATGCCCATGCGGGACATCATTACGCTCCCTATCCTGGTCATCCCAGCGTGCCCGATTTTCTGAAATTTTTCGACGATCCCTTTACCCTGTTCGAATCCGATCTGCCTGATATGTATGCGCTGGTTACGGTCGATTCTTTGCCGCCGCATTTTACAAAATTACCTGTCAGTCCGTTCATTTCCCACTATTCGGCAGTGACGCTGGAAGCCATCACCAACGAGCCAGCCGCTGTGCGATACAGCAGTGCCGATCAGCCATTCAGCCTGATGCCGTTTGAATTTAACTATGGCCAGGGCATCACCCGACACGCCACGACCATTAATGGCAAGCACGGCCAGAGCTATGCTTTTTATTTGCGAGCGAAAGATCAATATGGGAATGAGATGGATACCTCGGCCATGGTCTCGTTCTCCATCGATACGCTCGGTGCGCCGATTCACTGGATAGATGTTTGCTACGATGTTTCGTCCTGGAAAACTGGAACAGCGCCGCTGGGCTATGGTAGTGGCGAGGTCGTTACCCAGCTTGCCAATGTTCGTACGGCATACGTGAGGCATGAATTCAATCTGGATGACGCCCGCTCGATCAGCTATTTTTCATTCATTTTAAAATACGATAACGGCGTCGCCATCTATTTGAATGGCCAGGAAATTGGCAGAATCAATCTTCAGTTTGGGGAACTGGCTTATGAGACCTGGTCAACTGATGCTTCGGCTGGCTTCAAAGCCATTACCCTGACGGCGGATCAAATTAAATTGCTTAAAAATGGCACGAACGTGGTGGCAGTGGAAATTCATCAGGCCGAAACCGATCAGTCGGATCTGCTGATTGACATCAGGGCATTGGCTCCCAATCCCGTGATCGAATTTGGCTCGAGCTGGCATTATTTTGATGAAGGCAGGAAGCCAGAAGTTCAAACGTTGAGTGCAATTGAAAGAAAAGATGATCGAAATTTACCGACGCAATTTTTCTTATTCCAAAATTACCCCAATCCATTCAATAGCCAGACAGCTATCAGCTATCAGCTCGCAGCTTCATGCCAGGTGGAGATTGCTCTATTTAATTTATTGGGCAAGAAGGTTTTCACGTTGATCAATGAGAATCAGCCTGCGGGTTACTATCGGGTTGAAGTTGATGCCTCCTTGTTGGCGTCAGGAATTTATTTTTACCAGATCAAGGCGGGGGATTTTATGCAAGCGAGGAAGATGATTATACTGCGATGAGTTGCCCTACGCATGATTATTTAAAAGAAATCCATTGTTCTCTTAGCATCCGTTGGAAAAAATCTGTTTTGCGGTAGCTATCCGCTGAAAAAAAAATTATATTTCCTTTAAAAAAGTGCTTGACTTTCAGACAGAAAAGTTATATATTGGCACAAATAACGAAATCGTTTTCTGTATTTTAAATGATATGGTAAAATGACCACCGTTATTCTCATATTGCTTTCGATAATTTTTCTAATCCCAATTAATTCAATCTCTCAAATCCGATTAATAGCTATTTCACCATTTTCTCACGAAGCGAGCCAGGATGAATCGCAATTTTGCCAGTTTCAGGTGAAAGCACAATTTACTAATCCTCTTGATGTTAATGACTTCAAGATTGACATGCTATTCAGCATGCCTCCTGGTAACAGAATCTTAAGCCACGTTTGTTATAACAAACAAAATGTTGTACCTTATTGAGGAAGATTTGCACCATTGGAAATCAGTAATTATTCTTATCAATTTAAAGTGCAAGCTCAAAGCAATGCAATTTTTACTAAAACGATTTCGATAAATTTTATTCCATGTGTTGAAAAATTCAAGTATCAACAACGATAATTCTCCTTAGGTCTATCAAAACCAAAAATGATAACAATTAAAGAAATTGCCAAGCTGGCGAACGTTTCACAATCGACGGTTTCCAAGGCACTCAATGATAAACCAGATGTGAATTCGGAAACGAAAAGAAAAATTATTGAATTGGCGAAGCAATATGATTTTGTTCCCAATGCCTTTGGCAAGGGCTTGAAAAAACGAACCACAGAAAATATCGGCGTGATCTTCTGTCGAGAACACCAACCATTGTCTGGCAATCCATTTTACTCCAGAGTGCTGGAGGGGATAGAATCTGAGATCGGGATGAACAATTATAACTTGTTATTGCACTTGATCCCCGAATGCAACCAGGATGCGCTGCCCAAAATGGTTCGGGAGCGACAGGTGGATGGACTCATTTTGGTCGGAATTCTAAGAGATGATTTTGTTAATAAAATTATCTCGGCAAAAGTTCCTGTCGTTTTAGTTGATCCAAAATATAACATCCAGGATTGTGCCCAGGTTTTTATCGACAATGAGCATGGCGCCTTTATCGCCGTGCAGTATCTCATTAATAATGGTCATCGCAAGATCGGTTTTATTTCTGGTGATCTATCCAGGTTGAGTTTCAAACAAAGATATGACGGTTATATTAAGGCTTTAAAAAGCAATAGAATTGTGGTTCGAGAGGATTATGTCAAAACTGGCGGACTTGAACAGGGGTATGAGCATGTCAAATCCATGCTGAGCCAGCCAGAACGACCGACGGCGATCTTTTCGGCCAACGACATCAACGCCATTTGTGGCTACAAAGCCGTTCAAGAGCTGAATTTTAATATACCAGATGATGTTAGCTTTGTGGGATTTGATGATATCGATCTGGCCCGAATCTCGACGCCAGCACTAACGACGATCGGTGTGCACAAACAGGAGCTGGGATCGATTGCAGTTCGCACGTTATTTCGAATTCTAAAGGGGGAGCTTGCCAGGCCTGTGCATACTATTGTCCCTGTTGATCTGGTGGAACGAGAGTCTGTAAAGCGTATCAATGAAACAGGGTAGTCCTTGCTCTTCTGGATGCTGAAAATGATTTTTCTAATTTTGAGGAATTTGAATTGATACTGATTCCATCGGTGGCAGCGATGGAATCAGCAACCTAAGCTGAAGCGAGGATAAAATTCAAAAAGCAAGAAAGAATGAAATTTCACATATCAAATTCGATACCAGTAAATTTACGAATCTTTGAAAGGAGGTGAATCGCTCAACACAATAATTGGCTTCTAAAAAATTCTGTTTCATTATTAACAAAATTTTTGGAGGTGATTTATGAAACGTCTTTTACTGGCATTATTTCTAACAGCAATTCTCTGCCTGCCTGAAATTGTATTTTCCCAGGTTTTTGCTGATTTCGAAAATGCAACTCAAGGCATGCAAAGCTTCTGGTACGGCTGGGGCGCGGCTGGCTCCAATTTGCGTCGCATTGATGATCCAACCTATGGCGGTGTACTCGCTCTCGATATTAGCGTGACCAGCACTTCAGGAGATGCCGCTAAAGCCGCTGTTGGCGGACCGGATCCGTTGCCGTTGGGCTGGACCGATTCCAAGACGGGAGCCTACTTTTTGACGTTCGATGTTTTTGTTCCCGCTGATTTTCCAGATAGTGCACAGGTAAAACTCTGGTGTCAGGACAAAGTCAATTGGACCTGGAATGATATCAAATATTCCGCTCTATCATCTTACGGCTACAAGCTGGTCAAAGGTGCTTGGAATACACTTACTTTTCCAGTCCAGCGAACCCATCAGTTGAATGCCAAATTTTTGCCCTGGAACTGCAAAGGTGGTCTGGAATTCTGGTTTGGAGCCGCTGGCTGGTCAGGAACCGTTTTTATTGATAACGCCACGACATGGGGAGTTGAACCGATCGTGGCTGCCGATTTTGAAAATGAAGCCCAGGGAATGCAGGGCTTCTGGTTTGGCTGGGGCACGGCTGGCTCCAATTTGCATCGTATCAGCGATCCAACCTACGGCAATGTTCTATCTATGGATATGAACGTCGTCAGCAAAGTGGGAGATGCCGCCAAGGCTGCGGTTGGTGGACCTGATCCATTGCCGCTGGGCTGGACCGATACCAAAGAGGGCGCGGCGTTCTTAACATTGGACGTCTTTGTTCCTACCGATTTTCCAGATAGCGCACAGGTCAAAGTCTGGAGCCAGGATAAAGTGAACTGGTCATGGATCGATGTAAAATATTCAGCTCTATCAGCCTGGGCAGCGGCGCCTGGATTTCAACTTAAAAAAGGTGAATGGAATACCATTGCATTTCCAGTCAAACGATCCAATCAATTGAATAACAAATACCTGCCCTGGAATTGCAAAGGTGGATTGGAATTCTGGTTCGGTGCGGCGGGTTGGTCAGGACAGGTTTACATCGACAATTTTAAAGTCCATACCAAAGAGGTCGGCAAGAAATGGGTCTATGCCGATTTCGAAAAACAGTCGTTTGGCACTTACGGCTTTGGCAACACAGGCTGGAACAGCGCCATGACAGGTATCGCCTGGGCGGCTGATCCCAGTGCACAAAGCGTCGGCGTCCTGCAGACCGATTGGAATTCGGCTCTGGATACCAAAGCCCAATTCGTCAACGAGAACCTGGATCTGAAATGGACCGCGACAGATACTGGCGCCAGGGCCATGACCATCGATGTCTGGGTTCCGACTGATATTCCAATAGGAACGCAAATCTCGATCTGGGCGACTGATAAGACAAGCTGGTCCTGGACCGAAAAGGCATACATTGTTTCTGACACCACCGTGAAACCTGGCAAATGGTCCACGCTGGTTTATAACGTGCTAGACTATCCTGCACTGAATCCCGTCGGTGTTATCCGGGCAGGCGTTCAGGTGTATTTCTTCGATCTCACTTGGACGGGCACGATTTATTTTGACAACTTCACATTTATAGGTATCGAGAAACCTGTCGGGTCATTGCAATCTCCTGCTGTCACCGCCAGTGTCGATACAGCTTCTATCCATAATTATGTCTATAACCATATTGCATGGACCGATAATGAGGATAATCTCAGTGAGACCTACAACGTCTATATGAGCATGTCCCCGATCACGAATCTCAGCGATCCAGGCGTTATTCTTATTGGCACCAAGATTCCACGGGACGTTCAGTACTGGAACCACCGACCCTATACTACTTTTGGCGTGGAGCAGAGCTTCTACTATGCGGTAACGGCAACCAGTGCGGAAAACGAAGAAACCGCCATGACCGATAATAATCATGTCGGTCCTATCACCGTTACGAGTTCACAGACGTTCAAAGCGGTGTGGGATCCGAATTTTAATTTCGTGATCGATGGGACGCTCAGCGAGTTTGCGGCCTACCAGGATTACACCGTGTTGCCTGAGGGTGCCGGCTCAGATGTGGCTGGCGATTGGACTCCCGCCTCGACTGATCTGAATTTCACCGCTAATTTTGTAACCGACGGCAAATTTCTGTATGTCGGCGCCAATATCATCGATGATGATCTGGCAACGAGCGGTCAGGGCTGGGAAGGCGATGGATTTGAACTGTTTGTAGGTTTCTACAACTTCAAAACACTAACCGCCTGGCACGATCTCGGCGATATTGATTTGGCAGGAACTGGCGATTACCGCATTTCTTTCACCTCCTGGGGAACGACGCAAAAGGCTGGTAGTTCCGATGTCCATTATCCTGGCATGACGTTTCTGATACTGCCCAATCCGACTGGCTACCTGGTCGAAGCCAAGATCCAATTGGATTCGATCGGCGCTCCTGGCTGGGTGCCGCAATCTGGAGATATGCTCCCCTGCCGAGTCGATTGTAACGATAAAGATGAAGTGCTGGATGGCGCTGGTACGGGGCGCACCAAGCAGATCAATACGGGTGGCGTTGGCAACACCGAAAACTGGAAGCGACCTTCCTGCTGGGGCTATTTGGAGTTCTTCACGCCGACGGGTGTAGAGGAGTCGGTTCCTACGTTACCAAAGACTACTCAACTGTACGACAACTATCCCAATCCATTCAATCCCACCACGACGTTGCGATATGACCTGGCGAAGAATGCTCAAGTTACGCTGGTAATCTACAACATGCTGGGTCAAAAGATCCGAACGCTGGTGGATGCGGTGAAGCCTGCTGGCTATCATTCGGCAATCTGGAATGCCACCAATGACGCTGGCGTCACCGTTGCTAGCGGAATTTATTTCATCGAATTCAAAGCCGATGGCTACGCCAAAACCAACAAGATGATTTTGATGAAGTAATTTTTAGTTTCAATCCTTCCGAAAGCTCAAAGCTTTTGGAAGGATTTTTATAATTTTTGGAGTGAATCCGCCAGGGCGGATTCATGCGTTGACACAGTCAACGCGCTCCATATCACACCCCAAATTGCATAAAAAGACTTAAAGCCTTCAGAAGGATAATTTTAATTGTCAATTGACAATTGTCAATTAAATTGGTAAGCACGTGAAGATATTTTCAATAATATTCATTTTGATTTTGCTTATTTACCACCCCACTCTCCTCGCCGAAGAGTACCTCTGGGCAGGCGCCAATCAGTACCAGCTCTGGTATCAGCGGGAAGGGCGACTGCAGCAGCAGTTGAACGCCATGCAGGAAGCGGGATTGAAAGTGGTGCGAACCTGGTTAGGTCATCGGGAGTATCAAAGCTGGGAAGATCCGCCCGAAGCCTACACCTTTGAAAATCCAATTGGCACCTATCAGGATGCCAACCTGGAAAAGGTCGATTACCTGATGTCGGAATGCCTGCGGCGGGGAATCAAGCTGATTATTACTTTTAATAATCATACGGATAATTATTTCACCACGTTTGGCGCTGTTGGTATGTACAGCTCCCCCGCAGCGATTCAAGCCTACAAGAATCGCATCAGTCATGTTTTGAATCATTATAATTCCTATCTCGGCAAAGCCTGGAAAGATTGTAACGAGGTCGTCTATGCCTGGGAAATTCAGAACGAGCCAGGCATTCCGTTGAAAGACACCCAACTGACATCGAAAGAAAAACATGACATCATCCGAAACTTTTTGACAGAGCTTTGTGCTTATGTGAAATCCATTGATTCCGACACCAAAGTTTCATTGGGCATCACGGGCTATAGTTTGTATTCAGGTTACCCCAATGTCGGCGACGACATTCGGACGCTGGGGAATATCGAAGCGGCGGATATTTATAATTTGCATTTTTACGGCGGCAATCTCAATCAATGGATCGAAGATCATCTTTCCTACTGCCGCTCGATCAACAAGCTGTTATTCATCGAAGAATTTGGAAGTGAGCGAAAAGTCGGGATGCCTGCGCTGATCACGCTTTATCAATCGGTGACACAAACCTGTCGCACCAAAGGCGTGCCCTGGATGTTCTGGGAATTGGGCTATCGCAAATCGGATAATTGCTATTCCATCAATACTGATGATGAGGTCTGGCAAAAAGTGGTGAAGCCCGAAGCCGCTTTGATCAATCAAACCAAAACCAACGACGCCTGGGGCATCAATCCGATTTCATCATCTATTAAAAATCAAACGGACAATGAGTCTGATGCCGAAATCATCCATCTGTTTCCTAATCCATTCAACGAATCCATTCAATTCAACATTCACACTCAAGCGAAAACAATCGAAATCAAAATTTATAATACAACTGGCAGCGAGGTTTTTCGAGATACTTTATCAGTATCCAATTCAATAATCAATTATCGCTGGCACGGTACCGATTTTATGGGTCAAAAATTAAGCAGTGGAATTTATTTACTGATTTTTCAATTTGGAGAAAAAACGTTCTCACAAAAAATCTGTTTATTGAAGTGAAGGAGGAAATTTCATGATACCACGAGCAAAAGTCATTATTGGATTGCTCATTATGGTTGCCACGCTCGTCTTTTTCGCCACGGGTCAGGCTGGCGTCACGGGCAAGATCGCTGGCAAAGTGACGGATAAGGATACTGGCAGCCCGCTGCCTGGCGGCAACGTGGTTGTTCGAGGGATGATCCAGAATGGCCAGGAAGTGGCGTTCGGCGTGGATAAAATCAAGGGCGCTGCCACTGATCTGAACGGCGAATTTTTTATTCTGAATCTCCCGCCAGGAATTTATGTGGTCGAAGCCTCTTACATGGGCTATGACAAACAGGTGCGCAAAGATGTCAAAGTCTCGGTGGATTACACGACCCGAGTCGATTTTCAGCTCCGCCAGGCGGCGCTGGAATTGGGTCAGGAAGTTGTCGTGACAGCTGAACGGGAGTTTATTAGAAAGGACCTGACTTCGTCAGCCGTATCGGTTACAGCCGATGAATTGCAGACGCTGCCTGTTCGTGAAGTCAGCGAGGTGCTGGAATTGCAAGCTGGTGTGATTCGGGATGCGGGCGGCCAACTGCACATCCGTGGCGGCCGTTCTAATGAAATCGTTTATTTGATCGACGGCATTCAGGTCATCGATCCGCTCAATCGGAATTCAGGCCTGCGGATCGACAATCAGTCGATTCAAGAATTGCAGGCGATCACGGGCACGTTCAACGCCGAATACGGCCAGGCGCTGTCGGGCGTCATCAACATCGTCACCAAACAGGGCAGCGACAAATTTCGCTTCAATGCCACAGCCTATCTCGGCGATCATTTGAGCTTTGACGACGATACCTATTACGTGATGAATAACGCCAAATGGGCAAGCCTGGCAAGCCACATTTTGACCAACCAATTTTTTGAACAGGATTATGAATATTTTACTTCAGGCGCATACGATTTTCAATCAGCCGCGACCCAGCAGAAAAAATCATATTTAGAAAAGAAAGGCTATTTGCAGTCGTTCAATCCGTTCACCGATATCGATTTTCAGTTCAACATGAGCGGGCCGATTCCCAAAACGGCGAATAAGATCACGTATTTTATTTCAGGCAGATTTCAGGATAGCCCTGGCTATGATTACGGCAAGCGATACTTCATGCCCTGGGGATTTTCCAGCCCTGCAGGTGATACGGTCAATACCTTCAAAATGCCAGATAACAAGCTCGTTCCGCTCAGTTGGTCGGAAAATTTTTCCAGCCAATCGAAATTATATTTTCGACCCACGGCTTCGATGAATTTCAGCTATGGCTTGTATTTCGAGAAACGGAAAAATCGTGATGGCAGCGTCTATTATAAATATGTCCCCGATGCGACGATGATCCATCACAATAATAGCCAGACGCATGTGTTGAACCTCAATCATACGCTGTCGAATAAATCGTTTTATGAGTTGAAGGTCAGCTATTTTCAAAAAGATTATGAAGGTTATTTGTACGAAGATCCGTTCGATTATCGTTACATGCCCACCCAGCGAGCCGATTTCGAGCAATACGTTTACAATCGGAGAGATAACAACTGGATTCAGGTTTCGCTGAACAATAGCGATTTTACTTATTTTGGCAATGATGTCGATCGTTCGACGAACAATGTCAAGCATGTCGCTTTCAAATACGATTTCACCAGCCAGGTAACCAATCGGCATGCGCTGAAATGGGGCATCGGCGGCATCTGGCATGATCTGAAAAACAAATGGTATCAGCTCCAATTCGATCAGCGAACGTATAGGCCTTATATCCCTGATCCCGATTCTTCGGCGTTCTACCAGGCTTATCATTACAAGCCCACGGAATTTTCGACTTACTTGCAGGATAAAATCGAGTTCAAAGAATTAATCATCAATTTGGGCTTACGATTCGACTATTTCAATTCCGATGGCCAGACGCTGGCTGATCCGTCCGATCCTGAAATCAATGATCCTGCCAGGCCTGAGCATCGCTACAAAAATTATGATCCGACCAAACCTCAAAGTGAATGGGGCGAGGAATATACGTATGCCGAGCGAAAGGCGTTCTGGTTCAAAAAGGCGCAACCGAAGTATCAACTGAGTCCGAGGGTCGGCGTTTCGTTCCCCATTACGGAGCAGGGTGTGATCCATTTTTCCTATGGGCATTTCTTCCAGAATCCTGAATTGCGCTACCTCTATGAGAATCCCAAATTCTGGGTTGACATTACCAAAGCGGGAGTGACGCCACGAATTGGCAATTCGGATATCGGACCCGAGCGCACCGTGATGTATGAAATTGGTATTCAGCAGAGCCTGTGGGAAAATTTCTTCATTCACGCCACGGGTTTTTATCGGGACATTCGGGACTGGGTGGGAATCAGTCCCGCCATCGACACGTACCGTGGCACGACGTACCACAAATATATCAACAACGATCACGCTTCGGTTAAGGGAATCACGCTGACGAACCGATTGATGCTATCCAATTTTTCGGTCAACCTTGATTACACCTACCAGACGGTGAAAGGCACCTATTCCAATCCGACGGAGGCGTACAACAAAATCCGATCCGAAGAGGAGCCGAGGAAGCAGTTGATCAACCTGGAGTGGGATCAGCGCCACACGGTCAATTTGACTTTCAACTACGGCTATAAAGGTTGGAATTCTAGCTTGATCGCTTCGCTCAATTCGGGATTCCCCTATACTCCCGAATTTGCCCGAGGCGAGGCATCTGGCTCCAGCACCCGAAGCGGTCTTCGTGAAAACAGCGAATTCAAGCCGACCACTTACACGCTGGATTTGCGGGTCTCACGGCGACTGAATTTCTCCAATTTCTATACCGATCTCTTCTTGAACGTGTTCAATTTGCTGGACACGAGAAATGCTCGCAACGTCTATTCCGATACGGGGCGCCCCGACTATACCTTTGAGGGTATCAACCAGATCGATCGTAACTCAGGTCTGGACATCGAAATCTCAGATGTGGATGAATACTACATGCGGCCAGGCAATTACTATGCGCCGAGGTTTATTCAGGTGGGGATGTCGGTGGGAATGTAGCCTTCAGTGGGCAGTCTTCAGTCGCTAGTCGGATTGCAGACTGTGGACTGAAATATTCAACTTTTCAACAATGAGGTAATTATGAGAACTTCAAAATTTATAATGATTATGTTATTTACATTCATCCTTCCAGCAACACTGCTGGCTCAAAGCGTCAGCCGTGTGGGGACGACGGCGGCGCCATTTCTCAAAATCGGCGTGGGCGCCAGGGGATTGGCCATGGGAGAGGCGGCTGTCACCCAGGCCAGCGACGTTACTGCCCTGTATTGGAATCCTGCGGGGCTGGGTATCATGCCACGAAATCAACTCATTTTGAATCATTACGAATACGTGGCGGATCTCAGCTTCGATTATGCGGGCGTCGCTATCAAATTGCCCAATGTGGGAACCATTGGATTTCAATTCACCTATCTGGGTGCGCCTGACATCGAGCGGACCACGCTGCTGCAGCAGGACGGCACGGGCGAAATGGTCTCGGTTTCGTTTTATGCAGCGGGATTGAGTTTCGGTCGCTCGTTGACCGATCGCTTTGCCATTGGCGGTACGATCAAGCTGATCCAGGAAAATTTGTGGCATTCCAGAGCTTCGGGCGTCTCCCTCGACCTGGGAATTCTCTACACGACCATTTTCAAAAATATGAAGCTGGGCATGTCCGTCTCCAATTTCGGTTCGGGCATGAAAATGTCTGGCAGGGACCTGCTGGTCCAGCATGACATCGATCCCAATGCGGGGGGGAATAATGAAACCATTAATGCCGATTTGACTACAGATGAATTTCCGCTGCCCATCCTGTTTCGAGTGGGCATGTCTTCCAACCTCACCCGAGATTTTTTCGGGCTGGAAAACCATGACCTGATAATCGCCATGGATGCCATTCATCCCAACGATAACAGAGAGTACATGAACATCGGCGGGGAATATCTGTTTCATCGGTTCGTGGCTTTGCGGGCGGGCTATCGTCAGTTGTTCCTCGATGAAAAAGAGGGTGGCTTCTCGTTCGGCTTTGGCTTGCATTTCAACATCAGCCGATTTGAATTGAATCTTGATTATGCGGCGCTGGATTTTGGGCGATTCGATTATCTGAATAAATTCTCGTTCATCTTTTCGTTTTAGATGGTTGGAGTGCGACGCCTTTATGCGTCGCTACTTTATGTATTGCAAAGAGTGCAATGCACAATGGAATTGCACTCCCGCTGTAAATTATTTAAATTGCATATTAGAGGTCGAACAAATGAAAACTAAATTTATAATTTTTTCGCTGAACCTGTTTTTGATTGTCAATATTTCCCTCGCCCAGGATCATGGCGACCGAGCCAATCGTGCCCGCAATGATCACTCGGGCAATCAGATCAGGGTGACGTACTGGAATCACGGCATGATGGGATCTATCAAGGGCGACGCCAGCTTGATCTATGGCGGAGAGTGGCCCATCAACTCCTCGCTGGTGCAAATGGGAAACGTTTCCAGCTTCGTGACTTCGGATCTTCGGGTGCTGGATACCACCAATCCCAATCCGACTGATTCCGTTTATGTCCACATCACGCCCTGCGTGTTCTGCCAGGGCTGGGATCCAGCGGTATTTGCCCATGATGATAAAGGAAAATTTCTGGGCTTCGAGCCGATGCCAGGCTATTTCAATCCTGATAATCCTGATGTCTTTCACAAATCAGCCATGAGCAGCAAACCGATCACCTGGCCCGCTTTCTGGCCCGACAAATTGGACGATTCCAGAGACCCTGGCTGGCGAGGCAAATGGAACGGCTATTTTGGCAAAGGCGTCTCCAATGCGGATCAGGAGAGCTATCATGTGCTCGATGATTATCCGTTCAAAAAATTGGTCAGTGGATTGGAGATGCCGCTGGCAATCGAGTCTGAGCCAGACCGAGGGGGACTCGGTTTGCGAAAAGCGCTGCGTGGCTTGCAATGGTCCAATCCCAGCGCCGAAGACTGCATCTTCTGGATTTACGATGTGAAAAATATTGGCGAGCTGAAATTAGAAAAGACTGTTTTTGGATTGAATGTCGGCGCCGCCATGGGCGCTGTGCTGGGATTGAACACCGACTGGGCTGATGACGCCGCCACTTATTATCGTGAAATTGGCTTGACCGTGAATTACGATTGGGATAATGTCGGCACCCAGGGTTACAGCCCCGTTCCCTGGGTCGGATTTGCTTTTCTGGAAAGCCCAGGCAATGCCGTGGACGGCATCGACAATGACGGCGATGGTGGTCAGGCAATTGGCGGGGGCAGGTTGATCACCAAACCGTTTGTCCGATCCTACTCGGTGGGCGAGCAAATCGTGCTGATCGATTATCAAACGGATGATTATCAGCGCACCATTTCGACCATGCCTCCTGAAGGAATCACTTTTAGCCGCAATGGCATCACCTATACTAAAGTACCTGGAGCGCCGCTCGAAGAAATCCCACGCAATGGCGTTGATGATAATCTGAATGGCATCATCGATGAGTCCGATGGCGCTGAATTCACCGAGACGGGCGAAGCCTATTATTTGTACATCAAAGATCCTATTTATAATAATCAGGATTATCTGGCAAAGGATTATATTACGGGCGAAGGCTTGACCAATCTGCTGATCGACGAGCGTCGCAACGATGGCATCGACAATGATGGCGATTGGGATCGCATGTCCGATGACGTGGGAATGGATGGCGCCGAGGGAACCGGCGATCCTGGCGAAGGCGATGGTCTGCCAACTCCTGGCATCGGCGAATTGCCTGGCGAGCCCAATGTCGATCGGGTCGATGTCACCGAATCCGATCAAATTGGATTGACCAGTTTCATTTTTTATGAATACGGCGATGTCACCTACAGCAATGATGATCAGATGTGGCTGGTGAGCCAGCCTGGATTTTTTGATAGCCGTCTCGAAAATGTTGACGCCGATTACCTTTTCGCTACTGGCTACTTCCCGTTGCTGCCAGGGCAGCGAGAGGCGTTTTCTGTCGGCATGGTTTATGGCTGGAACGAGCCGCACATCATTGCCAACAAAAATACGGTGCAGGATATTTATAATGCCAATTATAATTTTGCCGTTGCGCCGCAATTGCCGACCGTCTGGGTTGTGCCAGGTGATGGCAAAGTTACGCTCTATTGGGATGACAAAGCCGAAGAAAGCAAAGATCGCTATTTGCGCCAGTACGATTTCGAAGGCTACAAAATTTATCGGGCAACTGATCCAGGTTTTCAGGATGCGACGACCACGGTGATCGATGAGGAATTGGGCAGCTATAACATCAAAACGCCGATCGCCGTGTTCGATAAAATCGATGGCGTTCATGGCTTCTTTCCCAAATCGCACAGCAATGGCGTTCAATTTTACCTGGGTTCCGAAAAGGGCCTGGTTCACGCATACATCGATTCGCCGTTGGTGAATGGCCGACGTTATTACTACGCTGTGACGGCTTATGATAAGGGTTCGATTGGCGATAATATTTATCCGTCAGAAACGACCAAATATATTGCCATCGACCAGTCAGGCAAAATTCAGGAGCAGGGGTCGAATGTCGTGGTGGCAGTGCCTCGTTCGCCATCGCTGGGATATGTGGCGCCTGAATTCGATATTCAGCCGACCGCCATCGGCGCCGCCAAAGCAGGCGATGGCTTTGTCCGCTGTCGGGTGGTTGAGCCAGAACGTTTTCAGGAGAAATGCCAGTACGAATTGCACTTTTTGGATGAAGCCAGCGATCAGCGTGATAATGATCTGGATGGCAAAATTGACCGCAACGATCCCGATGAGCTGATTCCCCTGGAAACCACGGGATTAATTCTAAAAAACTTGACCCAGAACGGGGCCGATACCGTCTGGTTCAAAGACTATCGTTGGATCGATTCCGCTTTGGTGATGATCAAAAATCTTTACGATGACGATGACAAGCAGACCGCCACGTTGAAAGCCGTGGTCGATGGACTGGAATTTTATATTTACAATGCGCCAGCCACACCAGGCATTCTCAATCAGCCCAGCGAAGACAACAGGGACGTCGTGGAAGGCATGAAATGGAGCGCCAACATCGATCCGCAGCAAACTTACAAGCTCAATTTTGGCATCTGGGATAATACGGCTTATAAATCTGGCACGTTCTATCCTCGCCAGTATAAAATTGTATTTTATGATAATATTGCGGATACTTCAGACGAAGCGGAATTGGAGCTGAAAAATTTTACAATCAAAATCAAGATTCCGCCCATTGCATCGAACTTCAAGGTTTTCGATCTGATTACAGGAGAAGAAATCCCGTATGCTTTCAGAGAAAATATTCCCAGTGCCACAGTGCCGAAGAGCTATTTTTCAGCCAAAGATGAAATCTGGTTCATGGAGGAATTGAAGCCCGATTCGCTGGTCGTTACCTTTTATTTGCTCAATAATTCATTGAATGATGCGACCGATTTCACGGATTTGTACGGACGCCATTTGAGCTCGGGCGACACGCTCTATTTGTATCCCGATTTCCAATTCAATGCCGCCAATAAATTTCATTTCACTTTGAGTCCCCAGCAGGTCGATACCGCCGAAGCGAAAATTTCGCTGGACAGGATCAAAGTCGTGCCCAATCCGTATGTGGCAACAGCAGCCTGGGAGCCGAAGAATCCCTACCGCACAGGTCGTGGACCTCGCATGATCGAATTTATCCATCTGCCGCCCCAATGCACGATTCGGATTTATGCCATCGATGGAACGCTGGTGAAAAACATCGAACACAATTCCGAAATCACCGACGGCTCAGAGGCCTGGGACCTGCTCACCAAAGATCAGATGGATATCGCTTATGGTTTGTATATCTATCATGTCGATGCGCCGGGGATTGGCCAGCAGGTGGGGAGATTTATAGTGATTAAGTAATCTGAATTTCTCACGCAAAGACGCCAAGTCGCAAAGGAACAAGGGAATTGCTTGGAGCAATCTTTGCGTCTCTGCGGCTTTGCGTGAGCATCTTTTAAAATATTTTGTTAAAATGACAAAGCTTTGTGGAGTAATCGAATTGAATCAATGTTCTCCGCCACCCAACAGCTTGGCGGGCAAAGGGGGATCCCATTTTTATTTTTTATTCCTGATCCTGCTGCTCTTGACTTCGGCTTGCACCAAAAAACAAAATCCCATCGTCGCCCAATTCGGCGATCATTCCATCACGCTTGATGAATTTCGCATCGCCTATCTCGAAGTCCTGAAACAACCACGAGTATTCGACTCAAAAGAGACACGAGAGTTATTTTTAGACGAATTGATCAATCGCAAGCTGCTGGCTGACGCCGCCCGCCTCGAAAAATTGGACACCAATGAAAAATTGCAGTATCAAGTAGAGGCATACCAAAATAAATGTCTGCGAGACGAGCATTACCAGCGGATCATCGTGCCGAAAGTGAAAGTCGGTGATGAGCTGCTCGAGCAGACCTTCCTCTTTACTCAGGAGCAGCGAAGAATCAAGCACCTTTTTTTTGAGACCAAAGCCCAGTCCGATTCGGCCTATAGCTTGCTTGAGCAGGGCAAAGCTTCGTTCGATCAACTGGCGAAGATCATTTTTAAAGACACCACGCTGGCCAATTCTGGTGGCGACCTGGGCTGGGTCGATTGGGACCAGATGGAATATGATCTGGCAAACACCGCCTTCCACGCCCAGATCGATTCGATTTCCCAGCCTGTTCGATCGACTTATGGCTATCACATTTTGAAGGTGGTCGACTGGAAAAAGAATCCGTTAGTTTCAAAAGATGATTTCCAGCAACAGCGCGACAATACCGCCGATCTATTGAAATTGAAAGTCGGCCAGAAAATCGCCGCTGAATATATCGACAGGATGATGAAGCAGACCAAGGTTGAGGTTCGATCGGATGCGATCAGGTTTGTCGGTGAAAAATTGCAGCAATTGCTGGCAAAGCAGACAGCCGATACTTCTGAAATAAATTTGACTTCCGAGGAGATCGAATCGATCCAGGCGAGCCTCTGGGACATGCGTAATGAGCCTATGATTTTCATCGATGATGAAACCATCACCATCGGTCTATTCATCGCCCAGCTATTTTATATTCCACGAAGCGCCCTGAAAAAGAGCTTTAAAACTGTGCTGGATTTCGCCATTCGGGATTTTAAATTGACGCAGGAAGCTCGAGCCATGGGGCTTGAAAATAAGTCAGAAACCGTCCAGATGAAAACCGCATTGTTCGAAGAATATCGGCTGCAAATTATGTTCAGAAAAAAGCTCATCGATGATATTCAAATTACCGAAGATGACATCAAAAAAGAATTTGACGAATTGAACGTGAGCAGAAAAATCAATGCTTCGCTTGATGAATATCGGGAGGTCATCGAGCGAAATTTGTTGACGGACAGGAAGGCGACCGAAGTGCCCAATTACATCAGAAAATTGAGAGAGGGCTTGACCATTCAAACGAACGTTCAGGTGATCCACGATTACTATGCTGGAGTGTACTCAAAGAAATAAAAATCGACTTTGTCATTGCGAGCGTAGTGAAACGAAGCGAAGCAATCTTTTCTGCAAGATAGGATTGCTTCACCGCCAAACGGCGGTTCTTAATGACACATATACCATATGCCTGGAGGAAAAATGAAACGTGCCAAGATTTTGATTTCGATTTGTTTGCTGTGCTGCATTAGTTTTTGTTCCAAAGATGATGATAAAAATCCCGTCGGCCCGACAATCGACCAACATGAATTCAAATGGCTGAGCACCAGCGGCAGCAAAATTGTAGATTCTGATGGCAAGCAGGTCATTTTGCATGGCGTCAATCGGTCGGGACTGGAATATGACAAAATTGGCAATGGCATGAGCCAGGCGGAATTCGATTATATTTGTCAGAACTGGCAGGCGAAAATCATTCGCATTCCGTTCAACCAGGAATGGATTATGACCGATGACGCCTACAATAATTTCCTGGATGAAGTGATCGGTTGGATCAAAAATAATGGCGCTTACGTGATCCTCGATTTGCAATGGCAGAACACAACCGTCAAAATTCCGAGGATTCCCGATACATCAGCCGTTGCCATGTGGAAAAAGTTGGCGCTGCGATACAAAGATGATCCTGCCATTCTGTATGACATTCACAACGAAGCGCATGACGTGGGTTTCGATGAATGGCGTGACCGTGCCAGTCAAATCATCGCTGGCATTCGGTCGGTGCATTCAAAAGCATTGATTCTGGTTTCAGGTTTGAATTGGGCGAACGACATCGCTGTCTGGGCGAGAAATCCGCTGCCGTACGAAAACATCGTCTATTCGCTGCATGTCTATCCCTGGCATAGCAATTCGACCCAATTTGATGAACTGGTGGGAAATTACATTGATCAGATTCCCGTTTTTGTCGGCGAATTTGGGGGCTATGTCGAGAATGCCGCCTGGGGCAGCCAACTGATGGCTTATCTCAATGAGAAAGGATTGGGCTGGACTGCCTGGTCCTGGGTCGATGATCCGCACCTGACGCAACAGGACAATCGTCGCACGCCCACCGAATTTGGCGCCGTGGTTCGGGAGATGCTAATCCGCCATGCTTCTCCTGATCAATATTTAAATCGATTATCAAATATAGCCGTTCAATTCATTAGCTCTAACCGAGCCACGATCGATTGGAAAACGACGCAGGCATCGGATTCAAAAGTCCTGTTCGGAACGACGGCCGATTATGGCAAGTCCGTTTATTCCGCCGTCCTCTTGAAATCGCACACGATGAAATTGACCGACTTGCAGCCGAATACGATGTATCATTTTAAAGTGATTTCGGTGGATGAGTTTGGATTCAAAGCAGAAAGTTCGGACTCGACATTTACCACAACGCCATGATATTGGCATGGAATAATGGAATGTTGGAATGATGGAGTAGTGGAATAATGGAGTAATGAAGAGGGTCAAGGGCATCAACACTCCATGACTCCAACATTCCACGTTTTTAACCAGAGGAAAAATTTTTGTCATACAAAAAACTTATTCTCATCGCCGCTGTGACGATACTATCCAGTCAGTTATTCGCTGCTGAAAATACCGTCAATTTCTGGATGGTCGGCACGCACGATGAGGTGATGGTGCTAGAAAAGGTCGCTGAAAAATTCCACCAGCAGACAGGAATTCGGGTTCATATCCAGCCGATCCCCTGGGGCAATTTTCAGACGAAATATCTGACGGCCATGGCGTCGGGCGAGCCGCCCGATGCAGGAACATCGTATCTCTCGGCGGGGCTGGAATATGGCAAGGTCGGCGGCGTCATCGATCTGGAGAAGAATTTCCCTGAGGCGGTGGCACGGTTGAAATCGAATTTTTTTCCCGACATCTGGCCCATCTGCTATTTTCAGAACCGTTTGTATGCCGTTCCCTACAATGCGACCGCGCCGATGTTCTTTTATCGGAAGGATATTTTTCGAAAATTGCAGCTCCAGCCGCCCAAAACTTGGTCCGAGTTAGAAAATGTGCTTGATGTCCTCACCGCCAACGACTATCAATACGGTTTCCTCTGGACCCGAAATGCCAACTGGAGCATCGGCACGTATGTCTGGCCTTTTGGCGAGGACAATTATAAAAACGAAGGCACGGTGGTTGATTGGACTGCGCCCAATTTTTTGAAAGGCTATCGCTTTGCCATTCAACTGTGGAATAATTATAACCTGGTCATGGACAAGCCCGTTGAGCTGATGTCAATTTCCGATGAAAAAAAAGCCCTGCCGCTCTTTCTGGACTATGACATGCGTTACATGGAATTTCTGATTCGTGCGCCACAGTTGAAGGATAAATTTGGTATTTTTCCATTCCCCCAGGCTGATGACGGCATTCCAGGAACGATCATGGGCGGTCGAACCACGGTCATTTTTCGTGACGCCAAAAATCCCACCGACGCCATGAAATGGATCGAATTTCTGATGTCCAGAGAATCGCAATTGTCCATTCACCATTTCATGTCCCGCCTGGGGGATCGCTCCCAGCTATTCCTGTCGGTGCATAAGGATTTCTGGAATGAACAACTCAATTTGTTGCCTGGCGATCAGGAGCTGTTTTTTCAGGTTTATACCCGTTTGAAAACCAAACCAGGTTATCCCTGGCAAAACGAGTCCAGCCGTATTCTGGAACAGAGCATTTTTAAAGTCAGGGATGAATTGGAAGGCTATTTGAAGAAGATTGCTGATCAATATGAGCTGAGCGTTTGGGATCTGAAAAAAAACTTTGCGGCTGGCAAGATGCCCGTCGAAAAAAAGAAATATACTCAATTTTTGGTCCAAACCTGTGAGAAAATTTTAAAGAGCTCGGTTCCGATTGCCCAGCAAAAACTCGATCGAGAGCAAGCTGATTTTTACAAATATTATGACCTTCCTCAAGATAATGGGATCACTGCGCCGCAACGATGGGATGTGCTGGATTATTCGAAATTCATCGCAGCCATATTAATCGGACTATTTTTTATTTATATTTTGATCAATCGTACGGCTCGGAAGCAATGGATTTCTTATCTTTATATTGCCCCGCCCATCGTCGCCGCACTGGTTTTCATCATCATCCCGATCATCGTTTCGCTCTATTTGAGCTTCACCAAATACAATCCGATTACGCCGCTGAGCCAGGCGCATTGGGTGGGCGTAGAGAACTATGTCAATATTTTGAAAGATCGAGTGCTCTGGCAGAGCCTGGGACGGTCGGTCTATTTTGCCGTGCTCGTTTTGCCGATTCAAATTTTGATCGCCGTCATTTTGGCCGCCTGCCTTGATAAAAACCTGGTGCCTGACCGTCTTTTCAAATTCGTCTATTTTTCGCCATTGGTCACCTCGGTTGTTTCCATCAGCCTGATCTGGTTTGCGCTCTATTCTGAAACCCGCTACGGCTGGATTAATTCACTGCTCTTAAATTTGAACTTGATCAAAGATCCGATTTTATTCATCAAAGACAAAGGGCGATTTCTAAACAGCGTCATCATCATGTCCATCTGGCAGGGGCTGGCGTTCACGATTTTGATTTTTCTGGCGGGATTGCAAAACGTGCCCAAAGAACATTATGAAGCCGCTGAGATCGATGGCGCAGGGCCGATTCGGCAGTTTTTCTTCATCAGCCTGCCCAATCTCAAACCGCAATTTACGTTTTTGGTGATCATGGGCACGATCGGCGCCGTGCAGGTGTTCGAGCAAATCTACATGCTCGGCGGCGGCGCAGCCGAAGCCGAATCCAAATTCGGTCCCGATGATAGCGGGATGACAATCGTGCCGTTTCTGTACCGCATGGGCTTTGAATTTTTTAAGATGGGGGAGGCCTCGGCCATCGCTTATATCCTGTTTATTTTTTTATTTCTGCTGACGTATTTGAATTTGAAATTTGTTACCAGAAAAGAATAAAGAATTTTTATGGAATGAGCAAAAATATTTTGACCGCGAATTTCACTAATCCGCCAACTGGCGGATCGCATAATTAGCAGTCAAATATCTCCTGATCAAATATGAAAAAATTCAATCTAACAAAAATAAAAAAGCGCTCCTCCCGTTTCTGGCTCTATATTTTTGTCATCGCTTTCGGGCTGGTGATGGTGCTGCCATTCTATTACATGGTGATCACCTCGTTCAAAACGCTGGAAGATGTTACTCAGGTCCCGATCAGCTTGACCATGAAAAATCCCACAATCACGCCCTATAAAGATTTGCTGGATGCCATGTCCTATGGTCGCTTTATGCTGAATAGCTTTATCGTGGCAATCACCACCACGGCAGGAACGCTGTTCTTTTGCAGCCTGGCGGGCTACGCCTTTGCCAAACATCAATTCCGATTCAAAAATTTCTTTTTCATGTTTTTGCTTTCAACCATGCTCATTCCTGGGTCGGTGTTGCTGGTGCCAGGGTTTCTGCTGATGCGTGATTTCGGTTTTTTGAACACCTTCTGGCCGCTCATTCTGCCAGGATTGACTGGCGCATTCGGCATCTTTCTCGCCCGCCAATTCATTAGAGAAATTCCCGACGACTTTATTGATGCCGCCCGCATCGACGGCGCCAGCGATTTCCGAATCTATTGGCAGATCATCGTACCGCTCTCGAAGCCGTTGCTCGCCACGCTGGCAATTCTGACATTCCTTTATAATTGGAACAATTTCATCTCGCCGTTGATTTACATTTTCGATGAATCGAAATTCACCCTGCCGCTGGGACTATCGTTATTGCAGGGAAGATACACCAACTGGGAGAACGTGCAGATGGCGGGTGCGGCGCTGGCGATTATTCCCGTGCTGGTGTTATTTTTTATTTTCCAGAAGCAGATTGTGCGGAGCCTGTCCACGTCGGGCTTGAAGGGGTAACAGAGATCATGATCTTTGTAAATTGAAATTTGTGAAATTTTCTATTCCTGCAGCATGATAGCTTCGATGCTGGAAAAAATGCTATACTGCTGTAATAAAATATTTATCTTATTTTTCTAAGAAGAACCATCGCAATGAAAAACAAAAATTATTGCAAAAAGGAGCGACCATGGGAAGAACAGCATATACGATACACGCAAAATTCATGGGCTGGGCGGTGGCGTTTTTGTTGACTGCGCTGGCGCTATTTAGCTGCGCCCATCAACAGTGCCAGCTCAGCGTTTCACAATATAGCTTCACTTTAGTTGATGAAAGCTATCGCATTCGCTCGATCATCTCACCCGTGAAGTCGGAGTCTCACAACGAGATTATTGGTCAAAAATTTGTGGCGGCGGATTACGATCAGGATGGCGTGCTGGATTGTGTCACAATGGGCGAGGTAGCGTTAGCCGAGGCACAAAAGATTTATGATTATGGACTCAACGGAGTGTCCAGGGAGAATAAATTAAAGGTGCAAAACCCAGACATCCATAGCTACTTTCAAGAACAGGATAACGTCCAGCTCGAAATCAGAAGCTTTCAACCCATAAATGCGCCGCCGTTCACTGAATTCAGAGTGGTTGACACTCGTGCCAGGGTGCATATCGAAGTTGTTGTCCTGCTGGATGAAAACGCCGATGGAATGCTGGATGAAATTTTAAAGGGAAGTGGCTCCTTAGAAAAATTGCAATCCCAGTATGCGGAACTAATCCAGGCAGGATTGCAAAAAGGCGAGCTGATCAAAGTGAATGGGAAGATTCTGGTAAGAGAAAAATAATGAAATATCGCTTCGGCTATCGAAGCTTTGCCGCTCTTTGGGGAACGTTGGAGATTGAATTATTGAATATTATTCAGGTGCGTTAATCCTAAAAATTACTTTTTTGACTTGGAATTGACTTGAAAGGGAAACATTCATGAAACTGGGACTGGTCGATATTGGAATTATTTTCGGTTACCT
>JAEAME010000542.1_pt1 | contig 37360 bp, 34 predicted proteins | sample 8958731 | NCBI WGS metagenome assembly JAEAME01 (sample SAMN16933194, study PRJNA681113) | bioreactor sludge metagenome | isolation source: anerobic bioreactor sludge (Control) | place: India:Bengaluru | collected 2018-10-24
TTCAATACTGATCAAAGTGGAATTTTGCGGCCTACGGGTGGTAAACTCGGGCTAGTGAAGGAAGAACCGCCTGTGCTGCATGTTTGTCCTTCCCTCAAAAATATTCTGCGACGATGCTTGGCAAAGCAGCCCTCAGAGCGCTACCAGACTGCGTCCGAGTTCAAAACCGCCCTAGAGCAGGTTTTGGAAGAAATGCAGAGCGGGGATTCTGGGCATGCAGTCGATTTCAAATTGCTGTGGCGACAAGCCAGACGGGCAAGAATTTTCATCCCCGGTTTGCTGATCCTGCTTGCTCTTGGTGGATTAGCAGCGTGGTCTGTATTCCGCAACATGAGAACACGATGGGCCAGAGAATATGCCCTTCAGGAAATCACCCGCCTCGTCGATAGCCGCAATTATTCCGCTGCCTACGCCTTAGCTCTTCAAGCCGAAAGATATGTTCCTGCGGATCCGCAGCTGCTGAAGCTATGGCCGGAAATGTCCGCGCGGGTCACAGTCCACACATCGCCGCCAGGCGCCGATGTATACCTGAAGGAATATTCCGCCATAAAGGGTGAGTGGCAATATCTGGGACGATCGCCATTCGAAGCTGTGAGAATCCCGATGGGCTATTACCGGTGGAAAATAGAGAAGACGGGATTCATGTCTGTCCATGTAGCTGATCCCGCTTCAAATGCAGGACAAAGCCGCGACATTAACCTTACTCTGTATAAAGAAGGCGGCGCGCCTCAGGCAATGGTCTCTGTACCCGCCGGATCATTTTCAACGCTTCTGGTGGGCATTGGATTTTTAGGGCCGGTCACGCTGGGCGATTATTGGATTGACAAATTTGAGGTGACAAACCGGGAATTCAAGAAGTTTGTAGAACAGGGAGGTTACCAGAAGCAGGAATATTGGAAAAACGCGTTTGTGAAGGACGGACGCATCCTCACATGGAAACAAGCCATGGTTGAGTTTCGGGATGCCACAGGGAGGCCCGGACCGGCCTTCTGGCAGGCGGGAGGATATCCTTCCAGCCAGGAGGATTTCCCCGTGACCGGCGTAAGCTGGTACGAAGCTGCGGCGTATGCTGAATTCGCGGGCAAGCGCCTCCCCACCCTATACGATTGGTATAAGGCCGCCCGCGTGGCTGCTGCTCCCTACACCATCCCTGTCTCCAATTTCGGAGGAAACGGTCCGGCGCGCGTCGGCGAATACCAGGGCGTCGGCCCTTTTGGAACATACGATATGGCGGGCAATGTCAAGGAGTGGTGCTGGAACGAAGATCGCGGCAAGCGGTACATATTGGGGGGCAGTTGGAACCAGCCAAGCTATTTATTCAGTTTCTCAGAATCCAGTGATCCCTTTGACCGCTCTTCTCTCAACGGATTCAGGTGTGTCAAGTATGCAAAATCCGGTTTGTCTCCCGCATTGGCTGCCTCAATCCCTCGACAGTTCCGGGATTTCTACAAGGAAAGCCCGGTTTCGGACGAAATATTCCGGGTTTACGAAAGTCTGTATTCCTATGATTGGACAGAACTGAACCCGGTTATCGGATCCGAGGATGACACATCGCCATTCTGGCGCGCACAAAAAATCACATTTAACGCTGCCTACGGCAACGAACGGATCATTGCGCATCTTTTCCTGCCAAAAAACAAACCTGCGCCGTTTCAAACCGTGATATTTTTCCCGGGTTCGAACTCCGTATTCGAACGTTCCAGCCCCGCTGTCTCTTATGTCAAGTCGCTGGACTTTCTTATAAAAAGCGGGAGGGCGGTTTTATTCCCCGTTTACAAAGGCCTTTATGAGCGCGGCTTCGATCGCTGGCCCGGCGACGCGACGGCTATTCGTGATCGCATGGTCCAGTGGCGAAAAGATCTGGGGAGATCGATTGACTATCTGGAGACTCGCAAGGATATCGATTCGCAGAAGCTGGCCTACTGCGGCCACAGTATGGGAGCCCGGACAGGGGTTATCATGCTCGCGCTGGAAAAACGACTGAAGACTGCCGTCCTCTTGGACGGCGGTTTTCCGCTGGGCCGAATGCCGGCGGACGTTCCAAAACCCCTTCCCGAACCAGGTACGCGGCAGCGTGATCCGCTAAGGATGCTGCCCGAAGCCGACGAAATCAACTTTGCTCCGCGCGTCAAGGTCCCGGTGTTGATGCTAAACGGCAAGTACGATTTTATCTTTCCCGTAGATACCTCCCAAGTGCCGATGTTTCGGACTCTGGGAACGCCCCTCCACCTCAAGTGGCACAAGATTCTGGACACTCCACATAACGTTTTTACGGCGGGCAGCGACACAATCCGTATCGTTCTTGATTGGTTGGACCAATATCTGGGCCCCGTCCCATAAATGCTTCACTAGGGAGAGGCTAAGTGAAACATGCTGCCTATCGTCTTGGAAATCGGCGTTTCGCATTTCTGGACTTTGAATGTCATGTAATCCGCGAGCTGCGTGTGGCTGTTTCCCTGCCGGTTATCATCTCTATAAACCAATGCATTCTTCTACAGCCAATCCCAATTTGCTTGGAAAGTGGAAAGAGTATGGATGAGATTGCCGGGGAATGTCTGACTGGCGAGACTTTACCTTGCTTGTTAATATGAAAAGGCTTGTGTCATCTCAACCGAATTGAACTGAAAGGATAACACTATGAACAAACGATCGGTTATTGCCACAACGGTTCTCTTTATTCTCGTGGTAGCCACTTTCGCGATGGCTGCGGATCCGTGGAATGGCACATGGAAGTTAAATCCGGACAAGTCTAAAGCCCCAGGAGGACGACTACCGCATCCGAGCTCCACAAATATCATTGAAATCCAGGGTGAAACAATGCACCTGATCTCGGAACAGACTGATGCGACTGGGAAACTGGAGCGCGTAGAGTACACTGCGCTGTTGGACGGCAAAGAATATCCCGTCAAAGCATCGCCGCCCGGTCCCCAGCCATATACGATCTCGTTAAAACGAATCGATCCACGCACCAGGGAATTTGTCGAAATTATTGGTAAGTTCACAATTAAAGGCCAGGATGTCCTCTCTGAGGACGGCAAAAGCTTTAGCCGCATCGTCAACAGCAAGGACGCTGAGGGCCGCGACACCAGCATTATTCAATTCTTCGAGAAGCAGTAGTTTCGGGCTATCCACCTGCGTGCTGCGTGATGCAGTTTTTGATCGCCTTCGCTAACACCGCGCTACCACACCCTGCTGCGCAAAATGAACCCGGATCCTTGAGCGCTCTTCGCCATACCGCACCGGCTATTTCATAGTTTGGCGACAAAAAGGAACGCACGATTTTCTTACAAATTAGAGGGCATCGTTCTATTCTGTATAGCATGTGGCGACGACTGGCTCAAATGAGATTGCGAGCACTCTGGCGGCAGTTACCTGCTGTGCTTTTGCAATATAGGTGCACGCCGATGCGCCCAAAATCCCTTTCAAAAGGCATAATTTCAAGTTTGAATGCCGTCGAATTCGATATATGGGTTCATTTAAACCCAGAAGTTACATAAGGCATACCTATCAGCAATCCTCGGGACGTCCGGATGGGAGGATTCATAGCTGAAATGGCAGCTAATGCCGACTACCCTTCCTGATAGCCTTTTCACAATGCCGGTTCGATCCAGCCTGTCAGCATTTGGATTCGGATGGTATTGTTGAAAACCAACATTTCCCCCAGCTTTTCGGCGTTTTCCAGTGCGGCACGGATACGTTTTAAACCGGCCGCGTACGCCGCATCGCTCAAGAGGATCAGTTGTGAAGTAGCACTCTTTTCGAGGAAGGGATCCCGCAGTACGCCTCGCCCATACTTCGGTCCACCCAATTCGTCCACCAGTTTCAGTTCAATCCTTCCGAAACCGCATTCCGCCATCCATGCTTGTACCTGCTCCCAGGGAGGGAAACGCCTCAGTTCATTTTCATACACGCCATCAAAATAGTCGTAAACGTACCAATCATGCCGGTGGATTCGAGGATCCATACCCAGCACGGCTAATGCGCCGCCGGCTCGCAGCACCTTCCGCGTCTGCCGAGTGAATTCATCGGGGTGGGTGAAATGGTGAATCGCATTGAGGCAATATACCAGACCGAACGATGCCGAGGCGAATGGCAGCGCTTCGGCGCGTCCGCGGGCCAGCATGCATGGTAACGCCCGTCCTTGCGCCTGCGCCAGCATTCCCGCTGACAAATCGATGCCATACAGACGGCTTGAAACTCCGCGCAAACCTTCCAGCCAGTGCCCTGTTCCGCAACCCACTTCCAATATCCGATGCCCTTGCACCGCCTGTGCTATCTCCTTTAAGGCCATCAGAGTCCTGCTCCGCCGGTCCTCTGCAAACCGGCGGTCATAAGTGGATGAAATGGCGTCGTATTCGACCTTCCGCGGAATCACGAATCACCTCGCAGATCCTCGCCAACGAGCCCGGCAGAGGTTTCTTGAAGAGCGCGCATCCGGAATGTCACTGTCAATTCTGAATGCACTTCGGGAGATGGCGGAGCCAAAGCGAATGGTCCTCAATGCAAGCACCAGATTAGCCCGTTCTCCACGCGATTTCTTGTTGAGAAGGGACAGATCCCCCCTCGAATCGGTCCGGCAAGTCATATTTTCGATATTTGCCGGAGAAGGATCAAATTCCTGCGCCTTCTCGGTTTTTACAAAGCTTTTATAATCCTTTTAAGGCGGGAATCGCTAATGTAATTATTGCCCCTCGCATCGGAGGTACAGGGTTCTATGGATTGACGGCGCGTCCCGGGCTTTACGCGGCGCGATTAGCTGAGTCTTCGGCTACTACGATGAATAGGCGCCATAAGCTGCCTGTGAACCGGGGATCCGGCCGTCGAGGTTCCTTAACAATTTCTGATATGTATGCCTGATGTAAACTTCGGGGCTAAAAATTGCTCCTTGATCGAGTTCGGCGGCATCCTAACCTGAAATTATGGCTTTTGAAAGGGATTTGGGGCGCATCGGCGCGCGCCTATATCGCAATATCTCGGCCTTTTCCCGGATATATCTTCTTGCGCCTCGGAGTTTGCTCCCTTGCCCTCGGAGCCAAGGGTACGTATATTGGCCGGGATTGTAATCACTAATTCAAAGGAAGCCAACGGGGAGGCCTCGGCAGTATCCCTGGATGAGGATTTCCCTTCCTACCTCCAGCCCTCGCCGCATATAATTAGCCCCATAGATCCTCAAGCACAGCCCAGCAGCATGTAGGTCTTCTTTCGACAGGGAGGGACACATGCCTGATATCGGTCAGAGCCTTTCGCATTACAGCATCACAGAGAGAATCGGTAAGGGCGGTATGGGGGAAGTCTTTCGGGCGAGGGACCAGAAACTCGGCAGAGATGTAGCCATCAAAGTCTTGCCGGAAGAGTTCGCAAGGGACACGGATCGTGTGGCGCGGTTCCAGCGCGAAGCAAAATTGCTGGCTTCCCTGAATCACCCGAACATTGCGGCTATCTACGGGCTGGAAGAATCCGGCGGAACTCAATTCCTCGTCCTCGAACTGGTTGAAGGCGACACGCTAGCGGATCGGATAAAAGCAGGCCCTATCCCTGTCGAGGAATCCCTGAAGCTGGCCCTGCAGATCGCTGGCGCACTCGAAATCGCACACGATAAGGGGATCATCCACCGCGATCTGAAGCCCTCCAATATCAAAGTCACTCCCGAAGGCACCGTCAAGGTACTGGACTTCGGCCTGGCCAAGGCATTGGAAGGCGAGGCGCCGATGACGGACTCATCGCAGTCGCCGACGTTGAGTCTGGCAACAACCGGGGCGGGCGTGATCCTGGGAACAGCGGCGTATATGAGCCCGGAGCAGGCCAGGGGCAAGACTGTCGACAGACGGGCGGATATCTGGGCGTTTGGTGCAGTGCTGTGGGAGATGCTGACGGGGAAGCAGCCATTCATCGGCGATTCGGTGACAGAGACGCTTGCAGCCATATTGAAAGGCGAACCGGATTGGGAGGCACTGCCGGCAGGCAGTCCTGTCGGACTGCTGCGGCGCTGCCTGGAGAAGGATCCTAAAAGGCGCCTGAGGGATATCGGCGATGCTGTTATCGAGCCTGAGTTTGGAACGATACCTTCGTCGGCCGGCCAGGCCATCTCTCGACAGCTGTTCTTTTGGGTGATGACGTTGATCGCTGCCGCGGCCGTGCTATATGCACTATGGCCTCGGACGCCGTCTGTTCCCAGGACGGTTGCGCGCTTATCGATTCCGTTGCCGCAGGATCAGGAGCTTGCGGACTATCCGGCGATTTCGCCCGATGGTCAAACAATCGCCTACGTCTCACGCAAAGGGGCTGATGAGCCATTGCTCTATTTGCGCAACCTGAACTCTTTTGACGCCAGGGCGGTCGCCGGATCGGGCGGGGCACAACAGCCTTTTTTCTCGCCCGATGGGAAGGGAATTGCATTCTTCGCGCACGGACAGCTGCAAAAGGCCGAGGTGGCGGGAGGCTCTCCAATCAGGGTCGCCGAAGCCGCCTTCCCCATAGGCGGGACCTGGAACAAGGATGACACCATCATCTTTACAGCGGCGTTTGGATCAGGATTATTGCGCGTCCCCGCCGGCGGCGGCAAACCCGAGTCTTTGACTAAGCCTGACGGAGCAGATCAAGGATATGCCCATGCCTGGCCCCAGGCGCTCGCGGACGGACGAAGCGTCCTGTTCGCTGTATGGGGAGCAACCAGAGGGAATGCCGTGCTATCGTTAGATACGCGGCGATGGCGGCTGATCGATCGCTGGTGGGCCGCCGATGTTGTCAGTCAATCGGCCGGCTCCACGGCCCGTTTATTAAGTTTCGATTTTAACGCCGATATCAGAGCCGCGTCGTTCGATCTTGCGCACGCGGCAATTACAAGCGCCTACACGTCAGTTCTCAGCGACGTCTTTTTCTCGCCTCGCTATGCAAACAGCTGGCTGGCCGTTTCAAGGACCGGCACGGCGGTGTACGCGCTGGGGAATCCCTCAAAAATGTCGATCGCCTGGGTCGACTATGAGGGAAAAGCTCAACAGATCGGCACCGAGCAGGCCATGTATGAGCAGTTGGCTCTGTCGCCGGACGGATCGCGCGCTCTGGTAAGCCAAATGCGGGATCTCTGGGTTTATGATCTCCAACACCCCGGGATGCGTACGCGACTGACACTCCAGACAAATCCGCTTGAAACATACAACATGTGTCCGGTCTGGAGCCGTGACGGCAGTCGCGTGTACTACGGCTCGAATCGCGGAGGCGACTGGGACATATACTCGCAAGCTGCTGATGGCTCGCAACCGGCTGAAGTATTGCTGAAGCGACCCTACGACCAGGTCCCGTTTTCCATGGCACCCGATGGAACTCTGCTCTTTCATGAAAGCAATCCTGCTGCAGGGTGGGATATCTGGGCTCTATCACCGGAAGGCAAAGTCACGGCGGTGAGGGCGACTTCGTTTAACGACAAAGCTCCTATCTGCTCTCCTGATGGGCGCTGGATTGCCTTCGAATCGGATGAATCGGGCCGATCCGAGATTTATGTTCAAATCTATCCCAGTGGAGCGAAAAGAGTGTCCGTGTCCACAGGAGGCGGAGTGACGGCTCGTTGGTCGCGCGACGGCAGAACGCTTTTCTACATTGCGGGAAATGCCATGATGACGGTGGTGATGGGACCGGACGGATCGCCGGCCTCGGCGCCCCGCAAGCTCTTCGAAAGCTCGGAATATCTGAGCGAATATTACGACCTCTCGCCTGACGGCAAGCGCTTTCTGATGATCCGGCGCAATCCGGGGTTCGTACCGCGCCAGCTTAACGTGATCCTCAACTGGGCCGACGAACTCGACCGGCTGGTGCCCGTAAAGAAAAAATGACGGCTGCGCCTGCGGGGCCCTCGGTCGCGCGCCGGTTAACGAAGCGGCGTATCCATGCGCGTCTGCGCCGCCTCGCGGACGATGATCAGGAATGTGAGGGCAAAAGTCAGGATTAAGCCGGCGAACAGATACATAGGAGCCGGTACCGAATCCATTGCGAGACTCCATGGAAGCAACTTTCTCGACGACATCCAGCACATGGGAACTGCACAAAATGGTTTTCCTTTGCGAGGACAGCGTTATCAGCAGGTCTTTGATCAAAACACAGGCATCCACGTCAAGGCCGGTTAGAGGCTCATCAAGCAGCAATACCGACGGATTGTGCAGCAGCGCGGCGGACAAAAGGATCTTCTGACGCATTCCTTTCGAGTATTGTTAGCGCCGGTGTAAATGGGAGCCTTTTTCGCTGGTGTAAGTGGGAGCCATTTTTAAATAGTTAATCTGCGAGGACGCGGTAAAAAACTCTATAGAAGATTCTATATATAGACCGCATTTCATTTTTGCTTCCAAAGTGACTGGCTGAGAATGATCGGGCCCAAACCAAGGCCCGGAGTGTTCCAGATGAAAGCCAGTAAATCCATATGCCTTTATTGCTGAAAGCCGTTTGAGCCATCCCGTTAACTCCCAAATCGCCCGAACCGGATGGTCTGCTTCCACCAGCGCTTCCGCATCGGTCGGACGCAGAATCATCTGCCGCCGATTGATCACTTTCACTCTCCCGCTACCTCTCAATCTCTCGCCTAATCCAGTTTCTTTCTCATTTTTGCTCATAGTAGAAATAGCGTAGCTTAACCGTGTGTGCTTCGATTTTTTCACAGCTTCTAAAACCGGGATCAGGGATGAGAAAAATTTGAGCCCTGAACGGGCGGGACGCGCGCTTGATCGCATCGCCCCTGCAGTATGGGATCCGGATGCAACAAATTGACTTCCGTTTGCGAATCAGTAATGGAATGGGAAGATGATTGCGGTTGTAAAAGGCTTTGCCTCGCCGTCCACCAGCAATGGCTTGTATTTCCACTGCAGTGCGGCGTCAATTGCCATCTGCGCAAACCAGGGGTGGCCAGACGTAATTTTGGCCTCGTAAACCTCCCCCTTTTCATTGACGACAACGACTATTATCACCCTCCCGGCAAGCTTTGCCCATTGGGCCCAGGCAGGATATTCCAGTTCAATCCGCGAAAGGACTTCCGGCGTACTGTATGCATCGAGTTTGACAGGTGTCGATTTTGGCGCCTCAGTTTTGTTATTGCATGACATCGCGGCACCGCGAGACATGTACCTGAGGATGATCTTTGCGATAAACGGCGCGGATTCCCCGTTTACCAGCATTGGTTTGAATTTCCACTGCACTGCCGCATCGAGGGCCGGCCGGGGAAATGTGGGATAACCTCCCAGTACCCTGGCCTCATAGACTTCGCCCTTCTCGTTGACGGTAACCTCCACTAGCGCAATTGCCGAAATTGTCGTTGCTTCAGCGTCCGGCGGCAACTTGAAATCAACCCATGACAGGACTTCCGCCGGATTGGATGCATCGAGTCTGACAGGGCTTGATTTCGGCTCTTCGGCTTTTTCATTGCGGAGACTTTGGGTCGGTCCGGGCATTGCGCCGCACCAGAGCCAGGGCAGGAGGAACAGACCCATGATCTTTGAACGGATCGCCATGCGATCCTCCTTTCAAAACATCTCGTGTCGCTCTCCTATATTAGACATCACCGCGCGATTCAGGTTCCATATCGCAAAATGGCGACGCTGCCCTGTTTAAACTATCTTTCAAGTGGGTGCGGGCCGAAGCCCGGGCTCATCTGACTATGGGAAGCAGGCAGCGCCCTCTATTCTCCGAACAGCTTTACCGTTTCTTCGAGAGGATCCTGCAGTTTTCCCGATATCACTCGTTCAGGGGATCAAGATCGGCGGCGGCGCAATGTTCCTCGCGGGCAGTCTTCGGTTCACCTTTTTTCTCCAACGCCAAGCCAAGCTAGCCAAAACCTTCAATTCGGGTGCAGGATAGCACCGTTTTCAGCAAATTGGCATGATTGGATATCCTTAGGTTGCATATAATCGCTTTGTAAACCCGCGTAGCCCGTCATTGCCGGTTTATTGAAATCGGTGCTATCTTACCACTGGGTTGGCAGGCCCAAATTTGGATTTTAATACTCCTATAGTGCAGCCCGAAGCCGGATAGATGGCCCCCGAGTTTAAACGGCAGCCAATGCGTCCTGCGATACAGGTGCGCGCCCACGCGCCAATAATCCCTTTCAAAAGGCATAATTTCCGGTTAAGATGCCACCGAATTCGATAAATGGATTAATTTTAATCCCGAAGTTTACATATGTCGGACCTATCGGCAATCCTCAAGGCGTCCGGCTGGGATGGTTCGCGTCCGAAATGGCAGCTAATGCCGACTATCCTTACCCTGGTTCCTATAGAATAGGCCCAACATCTTAAGGCTTTTCTTGCATCAAACCGGCTAACCGACGTGGAGGAGGCTTCCTCATGATCGGCATGACGCTCGGGCATTCCCAGGTTACAAGTCAGCGTGGCAAAGGCGGAATGGGCGAGGTCTTTCAGGCTGAGGATCAAGCCTTTGGCCGCGATGTCGCCATCAAGGTCCTGTCCGAGGAGTTCGCCCGGGATGGAGACCGCGTCGCCCGTTCCAGAGGGAAGCCAAGGTACTCGCCTCGCTGAGCCACCCCAATATCGCCGCCATCCACGGGTTGGAGCAGTCGGGCGGGATAATTCTGAAATAACGGCGGCAGCCCGCTATCGCCACCGGACGGACAGAAGTCATGCTCACGACAAAGTCAAGGTTGACCTGGTGCTGCAAAGTCACGCTGCTGGTTGTTGCCTGCAATGCCGCTATTTTGTTTGGCGCAGACGAAGATACGCTTCCTTTCGATGTTGATCAGTGGTTGAACGGGCCAGACCGTCAGGATTTTCCGTGGCAGGTCTCGGTATCACTGCCAACTCTGAATTTTCAGCAGCGTCATGTGGTGACGATAAGCGCGACTATACAAGGCGGCAGCTTTCCGTCCAGCACGATCGGGCGAGACTTGCATTTTGTCTTGAAGGTCGCAACCGCGGGTAACCGCTGGATTTCCGACTTTTCCTACACATGCGTTCCCGTTCCCCCGCGGTTCGATTATCTCCTGGTCATCAAATTTACCGACCATGTCTACCTGCGTCCCGGCAGCTACACTGTCGCTCTCCTTGTCTATGATCCCCTCCTCGACAAGGGAAATATATGGCGGAAGGATTTAGAAGTGCGTCCCCAGAAGAAGGATCCGCTGCCGGAACTCGACCGTGATCTGCCGGAAGTCGAATTTCTTGTCTTTGATCAGGGCATGCCGCTGCCATTGGCTAAGGGCAAAGAATGGCTGCCGGTAAGGAACAGCCGCAGCCTGTGCATTGATATTGTAGCCAACACTTCAGTCGACTGGGACTATAATCCAAAGTTAGGCGTTGTTAGTAGAGGATTTACCTATGCGCCTGTTCACCGTTACAAAGCCCATGTCAATTCTATGGAGATACTGCGAGCGTCCAGCGTGCTCTCGCATCTCAAGCTGCAAAAAGGCAAAGTCAGGGTGAGCATCCTGGACACATTGCGGATGACGACTCTCTTTGACCGTGAAGATGCAGCGGACTTCGACTGGCAGCGTGCCAGTGAAGTTATGGCGAAGCAGAATCCGGACACGATCGCCAACGATCTGCTTGGCTCACAAACGGAAGCCTCCGGCTATTTATTCGGCAAATTGTCCGCGATCATGGAAGATGACGGCTGTGCGTCCGAAGGGGAGCGTCCTCTCAAGATAGTCATCATCGTCAGCAGCCAGTTGCGATTTCCCAAAGATACAATCATACAGAAAGTCCCGCGGCAGGATCCCGCTTCCATCCAATTGATCTACTTTCCCCTGTCAGATTACATGAAGGACGATCTTTTAAAGATGCTGAAGCCGGCAAAACCCCAGGTATATTTGCGTGGCTCGCGTCCCTTCCGCCGGATGCTGGCGGATCTGATATCCTATCTGGAGAAACAAAAATAACGCAGGCGGAAACACCCGGCATCCCTGAATTAAAGCACAATCCGTGCGAATATGCCATGCGGACGATGCCGCGTTCATGCGACTTCGAAGCTTGAGGAACAAGCGAGTATCTTAGAAGCGGAAGAACACGCTCCCGGTCAAGTCCATCTGCTGCTGCGGAGATATTCTTAGCTTCACGAGGCAATCCCCGCCGTAGCCGCTTATCTGGCACCAGAAGCTGCTGTCTGAAGCCGAAACCATCGTCGGGCTCCAGCGGGCTTCACCGCGAAGCCCGATATGGTCGTGCAAGTAATATTTGAGTCCGGCACCAACGGAAAAGGAGAAATACGACAGCGAATCGTTCACGCCATTCTCCTTGACGTGATAGGTCGTCGCTCCCAGCCCGGCCATCACATACGGCCTTAGCCTGGGAATCGAAATATCATAGTGGTGCATGAAGTTCATGTGATACTGATCCATGTTCAGGTCGAAAGCGGCGGGATGGGAAGATGCAATCGGATCGATGAGCGCCTCGGGCAGCCGTCCGTCCGTGTTCTGCCTCTGCCAGTAAAGCTCGATGGCGTCCAGCTCATTGAGATAGACGGCAAAAGCGGCGCCCACGTTGTACGAACTGTCGACGTTAACGAAGCCCAAGTCGGTGCCGTCTTCAGCCTCCAGGGGAATACTTCCGCTGACGGTCATCCCGCCCGAAACGCTGAATTCAAACCGTTTGAATTCTTGAGCGGCGACCGTCGAACTGATCGCCAGGACGAATAGCGCCAACAGCACGCAAACGTTTTTCATAGGGGTGCCTCTTCCGCCCGGCCGGGGCTTGGATAGAAATTTGGTTTTTTCGGCGCAATGGCTGCAATGAATTCAGATGCTTTGGTGAGTCGAGCAGCGAATCCGTCCTGCGTCCGGCCTCCGAATTCCGATGTCGGCTAATCCGCTCTGCAATATAGGTGCGCGCCGATAAGCGCAAAATCCCCTTCAAAATCCATAATTTCAAGTTAGAATGCCGCCGAATTCGATAAATGGGTTCATTTAAATCCCGAAGTTTGCATAAGGCAAACCTATCGGCAATCCTCGAGGCGTCCGGCTGGGATGGGTCCCGTCCGAAATGGCAGCTCATTCCTCTTATCCCTCCTCTACTGCGGCCTTAAATAATGGTCCATTTCGATGTATCAGGCTTAATCTTCATGAGGTCGGAATAACCCTGTTTCATCTGGAGAGGGTCGGTAATCAATAAATAGCTATCGGTGTTTTTATCCCAGGCCGGCAAGCAAAGACCAACCGCTTCTGCCGGCATAGAACGGGGGCGTATCAATCGGAGAGAGCCGGTCGGGCCTTTTCCCAAAATCCAAATCCTTCCCCAAACGGGCCAACTCATTGTACCTCTTTATGGTGGCTTTAAATGTTTTAACAGGCAGTTTCATCTTTACTCCCAGCTCCTCGATTGAGTTTGCCATAATAGCTGTTCTGGCTACTTCCCTCCGCATTTTGAGCGATGACTCCGCTGACCCGCCCTTTGCCTTGCCGTAACAGCTGTTTTTCACCGGCGGCGGCTTCAGTGGAGGCAGATAGCCGACCTTGGCTAAAATTACTTCATGGCCGGCGGATGGCGGAGATTTTCGCCCGCTTATAGACTCAGGACAAACAGCAGGTTTCACGCCGCGAATAGGGGATGTTTTTTGGTGTCTTCTTATTCGAATTTCCACTCAAAGCAAGCCTCTCAACTGCTATCTGCCGACAGGGTTATTAGGTCCGGCCGGCTATTTCCTCAAGCTTTTCCTCGATAAACATTTGTGCTTTAAGCAAATCCATTTCATTAGGCCTGCCGCGGATATCGCCATGGAAAGTCTTCGGCATGGGAGCATCCAGATACGTTCCCGGGCAGCAAAAATGGCCGATACATTGAAAACCGATATGTTCCAGTTCCAATGCGAGCAATTGCGATGCGGGCGCTGCCTCTTTAGGCCCGAACTCATAGCCGGCGTAAGTTATAAAAACCACCGCCTTGGGCGAATCCGGCCCCAGGATGATTTTTTTATGATCAATTCTTGGGTCTTTGTGAGGAGGAATCTCGGGGATCGGTTCGTTAATATAGGGAATCGCTTCGTCCCTGAACTTTAGCGTTATCCGCGGGTCCATCCCCGTCCTGAATCCTCTTAACATATTCAGGATTTCATTATAGGGCAGATGCGCCCGCAGACCGGAGCCGGCACAGACAAAATCATAGGAACGGACGTCAAAACGCGGCCTGAGAATATCTTCGGCATTTTTGCAGACTTTGAAAATATCACATTGCCAATCATTCTTTTCAAATGTCTCTTTAAAGATGAGCGCCACTTTTTCCGTATGGCCGGTGATGGAAGAATATGCAATCAGACATTTCTTGCTCATTTTCGCCTCGCAAAATTCTCTTTTGGGCAAGTGTTGTTGATTATCCTCGGCAACCCCGCGACCTCCGAATATTGCTGGACTTCTGCTGCTACTTCTGTCATCAAACATGTATGAAAAACTCTAGAGGCCGATCTTCTTTTGAGGGCCTGCTGCCATGGAAAGGCTTTCACTTTGCCAATACGTTTTACCATTGAATCCGTCGATAGAATGAACGCTTCGGATTTCGGGATATCTGCTATAAATCTATTGAGCGACCCTGTATCTCGATTATCGACTCGCTGTGCCGATCTAATTTCCACGAGCGCCGTTGAAACGCCGGGGCGTTTGCAATATAGGTGCGCGCCGATGCGCCCAAAATCCTTATAAAAAGCCATAATTTCCGGCTAGGATACCACCGAATTCGATAAAGGGATTAATTTTAGCCCCGGAGTTTACATAAGCCGGACCTATAAGAAGCCGACGAGGCATCCGCCGGGCTAATGCATAATTAGCCGGCAGCTTATGCTTCCTATCCATAATAAAGTCGATCGTATTCAGGTTTAGCATTTCAACTCTTATTGAATATTAAGCGATGACTTCGTTCGACGGGATTTGTTGAAGAAATGGGTTTTTGGCAGATTTTGTTAAAGCAGCGCCGCACGAATTTAAAAGCAAGGCAATCAGAGGAACGAAACCAATTAGGACAGGGTGCTGAGTGTGGGGCAAAAGCACATCTTCAGCACCCCGTTGGCCCCTTTTATCGGTGATAAACCTGCTTTCGGGATGAACCTAATTGCCCACTGGACGTCTCCAGGACCGTGAGCGTAGATCCATTATCAGACAAAGACCATTCTGACCTTTTGATAATCTCAGTCGAGCCAAATGGAGTATTCGCTCTGATTTTTTCATCGATAATTAGCTTTTCTCCCTCCCAGGAGGCAACATATGTGGTCGAAGTGGTCTGATTATCTGATACGCTATTCTCGTCACCGTTGAGAACATAGGATGTAGTGGTAGGCGCTTTATGAGTCCATCGTGATTCTATGTCGATCTTGCCGTCCGCGTGCTTGATTACAAGATCAGCGGATACAGGCGTTATTTTGCCGTCTATAAGCGTTGCCATCGCATCGCTCTTGATGACATCTCGGGTCCAGGCGCCGCTGAAATCAGGCATAGCAACTGCAAGATCCAATATGCATGGAATGATCAGCAGACACAGAAACAGAATTGAGCGTTTCATAACTCCTCCATTTGCTTAGTATTGACCGCGATTAGTTCCTTGCCGCTCGTCGTATGTTGCCCCGTGCAGCGGCACATTGTTTCTCTAGTTTAGCCAGTTTGTCGGCCATTGATTTGCGCTGGCTTTCGATAACTACGCCATCATCCGGTCCGGCATTTGCCTGGGCCAGCAATGTCTTGAATTCTTTCAGTTCGGCTTCAATGCTGTCCAAAGCGCCGCTTGCTTTATCCGGTTTTCCCAACCGAAGATATGCGTCTGCCAATGAACACCAGGCATCATTTGCTTCCAACCATACGTTGAAACGGGAGATCAACGACACCCACTGGGGATTTCGTGAAAGATCAGTAGAATTTTCATGCTTGCGTTTCTCGGCTGCCGCATATCCTTCCCTGATCAGAGCAGGAACCTGATCCAAGAATAATCCCTGGTTGGCGCAGATCGACGCCAGTTTCAGAAGATTTGATTCCCAGCCTAGATGAGTTCCCAGCTCAGGTATTTCCGCACCATCGCGTTCGAGTGCAAGCATAATCGATGCAGCTTCAAGGAACTCGCTTTGAGGACGGGTTTTGATTGCGGCCAATGATTCGAGTTTGATCATCCAAAGTGAAGGATTTTCGGGCATTTTCCCGATTAATGATTCGCACATCTGAAGGCGGTTTTCCCAGTAGGCTGTCTGCTCTCCAGCAGGTGCATCATGAGGCGGAACCGGATTTGCTTTGTTCCATCCCTGGATCTTGAGCATTACCGATCCCCATCGACCGCTCCAACTTGTGTCTTTGTCATACAGCTTGGCGAACGTATCAACGTCGCCAATATGACGGTATCCGCTGCGAATGACCGCCGCCAATTGCCCCCGCGCACTGGCTTCAAGGCCCTCCAGCCGCCTCAAGTCCGCCTGGATCCTCTGCTGAACTTTCGAAGATTCCTCTCCGGATGCACCCCTGATATCCTCCAAATACCACAGATTCTGGTAAAGCAACAGCGACTGAACATCGGATCGCGTTGCCAGGTTTGATCGCATACAGCGGACTGTATCTGACAGAAAACTAGAATCTCCAAATGAAACCAGCATCCGAAGAGGTTCAGGGCTTTCCGGGCAAAGCTTCATGAAAGCCTGCAGGTATGAACGGGCTTTGCTCTCATCCTGGTAATCCAAAAATCCATAGACCCTCGCCAGAATTAAGTTAGGCCAGGGGAATTCGGGATGATCTGCCGCCAGCTGACGCATCAGCCGGATCATCTCCGGAGTGTCTTTTCCGAACAGGCTGGAGGCGTACAAATAAGTCCAGACTGGATCCTTGGGACGCTGAACCAGTTTGGAGAGATACCGCGTGGTAACAGTAGCTGAAGCTGCGGGCAATGGGATCATCGTATCTTTCTCAAGCGAAGCCTTATGCAGAAAGAAATCTTCTGAATTCTCCATGGCTAGAATATAAAGCTGCTCAGATGCAACCTCCCGTGCGCGCATGCCTGGCAGGTTTTTGTCATCGACGATAAATCCTTTATTAATGAGAACCGATATTTCCGGGGAAGCGTCACACTGACAGGCCTCCGCATAATTGCCTGCAAGTACGACGGGCTGTGATGCCATTGATTCCGATTGACGTGAATCCAGAGCCCGCTTCAATCCTTGAATTTCTTGCGAACCGGCGTGCTTGGGATTTCCATCCGTTCCGAAAAGATTAGTGAGTCCCTCCGCTGTCCTAGATGCCGGCGCTGAAGAGCGGTTCCGGAAATACGCCGCGGCTAGAAGAATCATTGTCCCCAGTATTGCTACAGCAGCTAAACGCCAGATCAAATGAAAGGTGCGTACAGATAAAACTGAACCTGCCTGCTCGGCAGAAGCAATCTGTGGAACGTCCGAAGCTTTGATCCCCGCTTCAATCTGCGGCTACAAATCTCGTTGGGGCTTCTCACTTAGTTCGGCATAACGGGCAAGCAATGATTTCAGGTCGTCCAACTCCTTACGGCAGTTGCTACACATCCGCAGGTGCTCTTCCATTCTCTGGCGATCAGCAGGTGCCAGAGTCGAATCTACAAAATCATCAATCAAGCTGGCAAACATTTTGCAGTTCATGATTTGAGCACCTCCCTCAAAATCCGTCGAGCGCGGCTGAGCTGGGCTTTGCAGGTTCCTGGAGATAGCTTCATTGCTTCAGCGATTTCCTCATGTGTGTATCCTGCGATGTCGTGCATTACAAAAATGATTCGTGCTTGGCGCGGGAGCGAATCAATTGCATTGTTGATGTCCAGCCGAAGATTATGAGCTGGCTCAAAAGAAGGCGCGCTGCCAGATATCCGCTGTTCATTTTGAATGCCCGGATCATTCTTCCAACCAACCAGCTTCAGCTGATCGAGAATCATGTTCACTGAAAGTCGATACAGCCATGAGGAGAACCGGCTTTCGCCGCGAAAGGAAGGCAGCTTCATCCAGGCATGAATGAATATCTTCTGCGTAACCTCTTCGGCCTTGGATTGGTCCATGAGGATCCGCATGCAAATTCCATAAACATGGCCTAAATGCATCCGGTATAGCGCTTCGAATGCCGCATGACTTCCTCTTTTTGCCTGCAATACTAATTCCTCTTCCGGATCATCTGTTTTTCGCATCAGCCGCAGAGGAGTAATCATTGTTTTTTCCTGTATTAAGACGGTTCCACAGGCGGAAAGAGTTTAAACTGATTCGAAGATTTCCATAAGGATTTCGATTGGCAGGCTGCTTCATCGAAATCAGCCGGCAAAGCACCTTGATCTGCGGATAGGGCAAGTAACGCTGATTCCACCGGGTTTTGTGGATAATGGAAAATGAAGCACTGTAAAATGGCGAGGGTCCGGGATGACGGGTCATGGATACATTAACTCTATATGCATCAGAGGCCGGACCGGATCAACTCCATCTTGCCGCAAGCATTGACCGGGAGAGCCGTTTGCAATACAGGTGCGCGCCGATGCGTCCAAAATCCTTATAAAAAGCCATAATTTGGGGTATGGGCAATTTTAATGCCGAAGCTTACATGCCATGCCGTTATCGGGGGTCTATGACGCGGCGGTCTGGCGAATGCATAGCTGGCCGGCAGCTTATGCTACCCATCCTTGCAAGCATTTCTCTCAAGCCTCCTCGTTGGCTTCCGTTGAATCAGAGGCCGCAATCCCGGCCTATATACGTCCCCTGTTCTCCGAGGGCAAGGAAACAAACTCGGAGAGGTCAGGAGATATATCCGGTAAGAAGGCCGATATATGGATTAGGGGTTTGCGGCTGATGGAAGGTGGGGCGGGAACAGGTGAAGGCTATCGAGATCGTCTCATGGAATATATTTCCCGGCCTCTCGGAGGTATCTTCCTTGGCTTCGAACGGCAGTATCCCTATATTGGGCCGTACTACGCGTTCCGAAGGCAAGAAAAGTTTTGCTGAAGGCTCATCCTTGACGTGCTATGGAGTGAAATTTGTGATTTCCGAGAACGCGGTTTCGTGGGAATAGCGGCAATTTCGAGAACCCAGTCAGCTATAAGGTATTACGAATGATAGGGTTAAGGAAGGTGATGTGCTTTCTTTGATGTACTATGGTATCCCATGATAATACTCCATGATGCGGGCAAAATACTCTGCCGAGTCAGGTAAAGGACTGGAAAACACGGCTTGGACAAACTTGGCTGGGGCGAATAATCATGATCGGAAACGTAATGATAAATCAGATTAGGAGCTAGATAGATCTCCTTAAGGCCAAAAACAATTATGTCGCCTGAGCCAAGGCTATATCGCTTACCGCCATCCTGCAAAAAAGGTATGGAATCACTTTTGTGCTCTTCAGTAGTCTTCCGCCAGTTCCATAAATCGAGACCTTCTGGACCATTGCAGAATTCACAAAAATGATAGCCGAAGTAAAGAGCCATTGGTGCACAACAAAAAATCGACAATCTTTCAAGGAAGTTGGCGGATGCCTTGCCCTGAGGATAAGAATATTCGTAGCTAAGCCAGCCAACAGCTTTGCCTGATAAGGCGCTCCGGTGCATTGTATTAGGAATGATCGACAGGTCTGAATAATACATGATGCTACTCGATGGAGTTGCGCAACCGAATTAGAGTTCCATTGAACCTTGAAAAAACAGCCCAGATCTCAGTTGCTTGGAAGTGCCGATCTGCCAAGCTTTTCCCAGATTGCCTAATCAAGCTGAAAACACTAGCGGCCGTTCTTCATATCCAGGGGCGAAGGACCACTCGATTTCCTTTCGGATACTCCATCGATCACTTGAATCAGTGATTGCATCCATGCGACGGCGAATATCATGCATGGCTCCAGAATGGTCAATAAGCGCTTCGACTTGGCCGTTTGACATGACGATTTCGATAACTGTCCTGAAGCACGAGGGATTGCATACGACAACACAGCGCTTTAGCTGATCGCGCACTAAAATGACACCGCCTGACAAATTACAGGAAATCCTTAGACCATCATATTGCGCAATGTCATCATACATGACACGCGCCGATACGCCTTGAATAACTGGATATTGATTGTCGGCAGTGCGGACCTCCATTTCAATCAGATATAACCTATCATCTGTGAATTCGTATTTGCAGACATAGCCCCGATAGCAAGCTGTAGAAATCATGCATGGCACGATTCCTAAATCGATAGGAGTCAACAGACCTTCACCTTTAACTCCAGCGATTTTATACTCACAATTACGATTAAATATTGTGTCTGGTATTTGCGTGGTCAATTTAAAAACTGCATCCGGGAATCAGGTTATCTGCCATCGGAATTCAGGTTCGGTTCGCAAAGGTATACCTTTAGCTGCATATCGCTCAATTAAATCCGAAACTTCCAGCGCTCGAAGGCCCTGGGCTATGCAAGATCCAGCATCTAGAAGTTCGCTTGCGTTGCGTAAGCCAATACCACGCATACTAGCCAACCGAACAATTATCTTTTTTCGGCTAGTATTATCCCATGCTATCCATACGTTGTATCGGGCCGGATCAGCAGCCTGCTCGACTCGCAGGGCAAACGTTTCATACTGATCGGATTCAACGAACCTGATGAGTTCGGTTCTAGCCCAATGGATATTTTCTTCTGGTTCTCGTGTCAGGTATTGCCGAATATCTTCGCCAATGATTATTCCGCCTTGCGACCTAAAAGTTCCTTCTTCCGCCTCGATTGGCGCCATCTGGATTTCAGCAGAGCGAAGCAGTTGGAGCAACTCGGATTCCAGCCGTGACCGCATCGGTATCAATTGACCATCAAAATAAAGTCGCCCAGGGATTTTATCTATCGACGAGCCTTCAGGAGACACATGTTGAGCCAGAATGGATTGTCGGACCTGCCCTGATTCATCGACCATATTGAGGATAATTGTTCCCCCATCCAATAAATAGAAGCAACCCTGAAGTGTTAGTCGCGTTGGCATAGTCATTGAAGCTGACCCTCACACAAATCAAAGAGGCAATGAACAGTGACGGCAAATGCCAATAACTCCCAAAAAGTCGGGTTATGGGACAGAACGCTAACTGTTGCATGCATTACAACCTATGAAAGGCTCATCTTCCACCCATGATTCCGAGATTTTGTGTAAAATATTCTGAATTTGTCGATCAGCTTTTAATCCGGCGTTTTCAAAATCAAAGCCAACCATTGCAAGCCGAATTATGCTGTCACCAAAGGATTCCTGTTTGGATATCCTTTCTATAACCTGTGCGAACAGAGCTAGAGCCTTCCTTTGTTTATTTATCTTAGAAAATCCTCTGCCAATGTTGCTTAATGCAGCCTCCTGCAAAATATCATGGGGATACTGCTCCGCTGTTTTTGATAATTGTAAGGCTTCTTCAAGCATAACATTTGCCTTCTCTTTGGATGAAGTGCTAGCTATTGCAATCGCCAGGTCGACCATTTTCAATGATTTTCTCTGCGGCAGATCGATTGCCCTGATGAAGTCAGCAGCCAACCTATGGCCCACGGCTCGGTCTTGCCACTGGCAGCCAATCCGCTTCGCACTATAGGTCTATTCAAAATCGCTTATTAACGCCGCAATTCTGTTTTAAAATACCGCTGAATTTAACAGACAGGCAAGTTCCGGACCGCCATTTACATAATCGGGACTTATCAGCAATCCTCGGGGCGTCCGGATGGGAGGGTTCCCGTCCGAAATGGCAGCTTATTCCTCTTATCCTTTCAGCGCTGAAGCGGACTCGCATATGACAAAAGAACTAATTCTTCGTTATGGCATCAATCCATACCAAACCCCTGCGCGGGTGTATGTCAAAGCGGGCGAGTTGCCCATCACGGTACTGTCGGGCTCGCCAGGCTATATCAATTTGCTGGATGCACTCAACTCCTGGCAGCTGGTCAAGGAACTGAGGCAAGCCACCGGATTACCGGCTGCAGCTTCATTTAAGCATGTCAGCCCCTCCGGAGCGTCCATTGCTGTTCCGTTAAACGAGACGCTGAAAAGGATCTATTTCGTAGATGATCTCGATCTAACTCCGCTGGCTACCGCCTACGCCCGCGCGCGCGGGGTGGACCGGATGTCCTCCTTTGGAGACTGGATCGCTCTTTCCGAAACGGTGGATACCCAGACTGCTAAGCTGATTGCCCGCGAGGTTTCAGATGGCGTTATCGCTCCCGATTACGAGCCTGAAGCTCTCGGTCTTCTTGCGATGAAAAAGCAGGGGAAATATCCCATCCTGCAAATAGATCCTACATTCGAACCTAATCCGCTGGAATCACGCGAGCTTTACGGGATCACCTTCGAACAGCGCCGCAATGATTATCCGGTCAGGATGGATGATTTAAAAAATATCGTCACGAAGACCAAAGAATTGCCGGAAAGCGCTGTACGAGATATGCTGGTTGCCTGGATCACGCTCAAATACACTCAATCCAATTCGGTCTGTTATACATTGGATGGCCAGACCATCGGAGTGGGTGCGGGACAACAGTCGCGTGTCCACTGCGTTCGGCTGGCCGGCATGAAAACAGACTTATGGTTCCTTCGCCAGCATCCTAGAGTGCTTAGTCTGCCCTTCAAGCCCGGAATAAAGCGCCCCGACCGCGATAACGCCGTTGATCAGTTCCTCCAGCCGGATGTCACCGCTGCTGAGAAATCTGCCTGGAGTAATATTTTTTCGGAAATCCCGCCTCAGTTGACTCCGGAGGAACGCCGCGCCTGGCTCGATACTCTCCAAGGCGTCACTCTCGGTTCCGACGCTTTCTTCCCATTCCGCGATTCAATCGACCGGGCCGCTATGAGTGGCGTTCATTACGTACTTCAGCCGGGCGGTTCTAATCGTGACGCCGAGGTGATTTCAGCGTGCGATGAATATAGAATAACAATGGTATTCTCGGCCATTAGGTTGTTTCATCATTAGGATGCAAGCCTGGGACAGATATAAAAAATTGTTTGACACATTTATTTTTTCGGATAGTTTTTCAGCAGTGACTCAGGCATACCGCCCTCAGTGAGGACGACACGGTTGCTGATGAGCCACCGACCTTCTTTTTTGACCAGTTCCGTCCGTTCACGCCCGTACTCTGTAATTTTTCCCTCCGTTGTCAGCAAGTCCGATTTGATGCTGTGCCAGAGAAAAGTTGCAACCGCTTTGTCACCCTGTAGATCAATCTTCATGTTCGTTAGCATCATCTCGGATACACCCGCCGGTACGGCGCCTTCAGCTTTCGGCTTGTTTCCCCCGCCGCCCATGACCATGCCATACATAGACTTGATTTGCTCTATGCCATCCGCAACCATGCCGTTGACCTCGAGCCTGCCGTCATCAGCGAAAAAGGACGCAAAATCATGCTTGCTGTCCGGCCTGAACTGCGCGTAGTAATCGTAGAAAAATTCCTCGATCGCGACACGCTCCATCAGCGCCGTCAGTTCAGGCGGTGTTGGTGTCGGCGCCTTGGAACAGGCGGCCATAAGTCCCAGGGCAGCCAGGATAACAAACAGGCTGAATATAGATTTCATAGTGTAATGGTGAACATGGTTATTTGTCATTTTATATTCTCCTTGCAGATTTGCTCTGTAAATCTGCTTCGCAACCGGCTGTGCGGATCAAACAGGGCAGATCCTGCCTTATTGAGCAGGCAGCCAGGAAGAATAAAGCCCCGTTTTAAAAGTTTTCCCCGTCGGCTTCCGGTCAGTTTAGGGTTCCGATGCACTATGTAAACACTCTTTGAATTCAGCGGGAGATTTTACTATAGTGCGGAACAGGCCAGGCTTAAATTAAGCGAAAATGTATGCTGCAATATAGGTGCGCGCCGATGAGCGCAAAACCCTTTTCAAAAGGCATAATTTCAAGTTAGGGCAATTGGGGGCCCTGTAGTTTACATACCATGCCGTACTTTTTTGCATTACAGGGCAGGTATGTCTAAAATCTCCATTTAACCTTCGACCCTGCAATAAAATAGCCTTGGAAGTTCATAAAGCGGCGGCTTGGCGATTCCATAACCGGCAGGCAGCCTATCCTTTGCTCGTCAAGTGGACGGATGGCCTTAAATATGGCCATGGCGCACTTTCTTCTTGCTGCGTTGATGCAAGAACTCCTTGTCCCGCTGAGATCGTTGAGAAGACCAACTTCTCAGTTCCAAAGCACTGGCGCCGTTTCGTCCACTTTTGAACTACGGAACCAAAACTGGCGAATTTGGATCAAACGATGGGACACGTTTCATCGGAATGCCGGTCGGTCCCGCTTTTGTTACATCCGGCGTATCCTGATAGGGATCCAATAAAACAAGGTTATAAGCACCTTTCGGCGCCGCTTCGGCATAGAAACCCATAAACACCATCTTGCCGGTTATAGCCTCATTACTTTTGGGATAGGCTTCCACGGTAAAATCAGTTCTAAGGATCCCCAATAGTTCGCCGTTAGAAGGATTGTTAAGAAATCGCAGCATAGTAACATAAAACTGATTGTCGCCGAGATAGTGCCAGTTGCCGGTGCCGCCCACGGAAAATCCGCCGTAAGGGCTGGTTACAAATACATCAAACATGTAGCTTGACCAGAGGCTGCCATCCTCATGAAAATTTATCACTTGGGTTATACAGTCAAATCCAAATGGATATGGTGCAGGGGACTGCGCATTGCAGAATCCCATTGTCCAAACCCCCACAACAGCTCTCTTGGGATCACCGTCTTTAGCCAGAACCATGGCGGTGAATAAAAAGAAAATCATTAAAGCCAGCACTGTGCGTCTCATAGCAAAGGCTCCTTTCCATCCTCGGTTTTTGAGTAACAGGGTTCTCTGATAAACGCTTGAATGATCCTCGCTCTTCAGGCAGAAAAACAATAGACGCCGGCTTAATTCATCCTGTAATTTGCCTTTCCACGCATCTTGCTGATAACATATAATTAACTGGCGTTTTCATTGGTGCCAATCATCGAATTGCCTCAACTGGAGCCGGACAATGTCACACGTAGTCCGCTTCGACTGCTTCGAGGTCGACCTCGATGCGGGCCAAATCCGAAAGCGCGGAATCAAGGTTCGTCTCCGCGATCAGCCTTTCCAGGTGCTCGCATCGCTGCTCAAACAAGCCGGGCAAGTGGTCACTCGTGATTCATTGCGCCGGAGCCTTTGGCCCGATGACGTATTCGTTGACTTCGACAACATCCTGAACACAGCAATTGCCCGCCTGCGCACGGCGCTGGGGGATTCGGCCAAGCGTCCCCGGTTTATCGAGACGCTGCCTAAGCACGGATACCGCTTTATCGGGCAAGTGCTCCCATCGCCCCCAATGGCGGAGGTAAAGCCATCAAGGAAACCAAGGCTGTTGGTGCTTCCATTCATAAACCTGAGCGGCGATCCGGCGCAGGAGTATTTCAACGATGCCATGACCGACGAAATCATCACTGCGTTGGCAAGCCTGGCGCCTGAGCAATTGGCGGTGATAGCCCGCACCACAGCCATGCGTTACAAAGGCAGCCATAAAGACGTAGCCCGGATCGGCCGCGATCTAGGGGTGGACTACATAGTGGAAGGAGCTTTCCACCATATGGAAGAGGAGGTTGCGGTCAACGCGCAGCTCATTCAGACCAGCGATGAGGCGCATCTATTTGCCAGGAGATACCAGGCAGGGCTGCATGACATTTTCCGCCTTCATAACTCCATCGCGCAAGACGTTGCCGCGCATATTCCCGCGGTCGCGGGCAAAGTCAAGGGCGAGCAGCGGGAAAGGAAGCCAACTGAGAATCTTGCAGCCTACAACGAGTACATCAAGGGTCGCTACGAGATGTGGAAGTGGACGCCGGAGGGCGTAGCAAAGGCAAAAGAGCACCTCGAGGCGGCGCTTACCCTCGATCCCAACTTCGCGCTCGCCTGCGACGGCCTAGCCAATCTCTATGGCTACCTGGGATTTTGGGGATTTATGCCGCCCGATGACATGGAACCGCTTCGCCGGTTCTATGGTGTGCGGGCCTTCGAACTCGATCCTGCGCTGGCCGAACCTTGCACTCACATCGCCTATCACCCTCAAAAGATACATTACGAAGACGCTTATTCCTATAACTGGCTTGAGGCTGAAAGGGAGATGGCGCGTGCGCGAGGCCTGAACCCAAATTCACCGCTGATTCGAGTGAGGTACGCCAGTGTCCTTATGACGCTTGGACACACAGAACATGCTGTCAAGGAGTTGGAATGTGCGCTTGAACTAAACCCTCTTTCAATGGAGATTCGCATCTGGATGGTGTTAGCGCTGTTTTTTGGCCGCCAATCCGAGCGTGCACTCGCGCAGGCACAGCAACTCCTCAAGCTCGAACCGGGACACCACGTCTGCTACATGATGCTCGGGCTCGTCTACCTGGGAATGCAGAGATACGAGGAGAGTGCTGCTGCATTTCGCCGCGCTGCCGAGCTTTCCGGCGATTTTCCTCTCATGCTGGGATGGCTCGGCCTGGCTTTAGGCCTGGACGGGCAGACGCACGAAACAAGGATGTTGCTGCAGCATCTTCATGCCATCGCCGCCGAGCGGTTCGTGCTGCCGTCCAGTTTCGCCTGGCTCCACCTCGCGCTTGGAGAGATCGACGAAGCCTTTGTCTGGATGGAGCGAGCCGCTGTGCATAACGACGAATGGATCCATCCGCTAAAAACTTATTCGTTCATGGATCCAATCCGGTCCGATCCGCGGTTTCATAAGCTTCTGTGCAAACTAAACCTCAATTCTTGATCGGATCGTTCACAGTATCAGGACCTGGAAACCAATGATGCCGTGATAGCCCCGCGCACATTTCTAGCTTATCAGCAATCCTCGAGGCGTCCGGAGTCGACCGGCAGTACAATCCCTTTGATACGCTGGCAATGCATATCTTCAAAATCTGGGGAGGCCGGCTTCATGAAATCGAGACAATAGGCATCGTCGCACCATTCAACTCGCCAAGCGGTTGGGAACAGCACTCGAGGCCATCATAAAATATTGAAGCGCCAAAGCGATTAGAGCCTAATCGGTGAGGTGTTCTTCTCTGACTCTGGTTGCCAAGGCAAGAACAAGGATTATGACGCCGCTGATAATCATCATATGCCGGAGCGACCATTTTGCCACAACCGCGGCAATGAGATTGGCCACGCCAATTCCTATGTTTCTTGCCATGGAAGTCACAGATAGAACCGTAGCCCTCTTGTCGGAAGGGATGAATTTGTTCATATAGCTTATGTATAGCGGCGTTCGGGAGAGGCCGAAGCCGGCCGTCGCAATGATGAATGGCACGATCACCCACGCGGAACGACTCAGTCCCAAACCGATGAAGCCCCCGCCGGCAATAAGTGCCGTGACAAGAAGCAGTCGACGTTTCTGTCCGAGGTATTTCTCAAATCGGCTGAAACTCTGCTGAACAATAATTTGGGCCAGGCACATCATTGCGTGCACGATGCCAAAGTAGATGATGTCGACTTCTGCCTCTTTCAGGAGAATCTGATATGCCCAGATAATTAGAAAGGCGAAAGAACTAATAGCAACCATATCCAGCGTGAGAATTTTCAAAGTGCGGTGACGCGCGAAAAATTCTATACCCCCTTTGAGGACTTGAACATAGGAAGTTTTCGCTGCTTTCTCTCCCGCTGGCGGCTCCTTCACCGTGGCAATGATGATGGCGGATATCCCGAATGGCAGGATCATGCTCATCAGGGGGAACCTCAATCCCCCGAATTTTGCCAAAACGCCTCCAAGCAGTGCACCGGTTAATATGCCAGCCATTTTGAAGGATTCCAATTGCGAGAAGACCTTTTGGGATCGTGTTTCTTCTCCGATTCTCTTTAATGAATCATAGACGAGGGCTTCATTAGCGCCGGACTTCAAGGTAAAGGCCACAGCCCAGACTGTCTCGCCGGCCATAAATACATAGAAATTTGGATAGCTGACATAAACAATAATCGCGAAGATGGATACAACACTCCCCATCAGCATCGAAGTCTTCCTTCCGAAAAAGTCGGCGACCGTGCCTGTGGGAATTTCAAAAACGAAGACACAAAACATGTACCAGGCATTCAGAAACAGCACTCGGGAAAAGCTTACGCCGCCCCAGTCTGTAAAGAACGGGACAAGCACCGCGGCAATGAAATGCATATTGAAGAACAGGGCATCTGCATACATCTTCCGGATGTTGGATCGGTACGCTTCCATAAATGTCCACATAAATAAAAAACCCGGGCTTTTGATGGCCCGGGTTTTTCTTTCAAAAAAGATGGCGCCTAGGCCGCACCTCCGCTGAGTGGTGGTATAAGGATCTGGCACATGATTGCTTTGTATGTCCCGTCCATAAAATTTCCTTTTCTCCATATCACCATATTTCCCACCCTATGTAAAGAAGGCTTTCGCAATCCGGACTACCATCCAGTGTTGTGCCGACCAGAGAAAACTTTTCTCGGCAGGCAAAAAGCAGCTTTACACTGAAATCACGGGGCCCATTTCAGCATCTCAGCCGGTCTATGGATCATGGGTTTGCAGTTATGCGAGGTAAAGGTTGTGACGTTGATGGCGGCAGTGACCTTAGTCTGAGAACCTTCAGGCAGGAGCTGGAAAATAGAAAGGTGGTTCTGTAGTTGTCGAGGGGAATGTGCCCGACCCTCAGTGTTCCTGAGAAAGCGTCACCAGCGTACACAGCGTCACTGTAAGTCTTCAGCAGAAATGAGAGATTACACCAGGCTTGAAAGCTTACGAATGTGTCCCATGCTGTGCCCGCGAGAAACTCACTCTATCCAACTCCAGCCAAAATAGAGGCAAATCCCGGTGAGATATTCGGCGGTGATTATGCGCGCTTTACAGCAGAGGGCAACGGATTACGGCTCCAAATTCATCTTGCGCAACAGGGCGTGATAGCGCGGATGGGAGCGCAGGGGATCGGCAAGGTGAAAGCTGGGAGTATACGCGACCATAGAATGGCCTTCCGACAACCTCTCATCCAACTCCAGGGCTTTCAGCGCGGCCTGGCGGCATTTCGCATTGGCGTCTTTTGGCTTTATGAAGCCTCTGTAATCCAAATACCAGTGGTACATAGCCAGCCCGTGCCAAGCCAGGGCATAGTGCGGGTCCTTAACTATGGCCTGTTCGAAACACTCTTTGCTTTTTGTCAAACCATCCAGTGTGGCTTTATGAAAAAGGTGTCGCCCCTTCAGGTACAGGTTGTAGGCCTCAATATTTTCGGTGTAGCGTTTGGGTGGTGGGTTGGCGACCCTCAATTCTACGCGCAATTTGTCGACGATCGCCTGACAGATATCGTCCTGAATTTCAAACACATCTGTCATTTCTCGATCATAGCGTTCTGACCATAAATGATATCCGTCCGCCGCATTGATGAGCTGCGCTGTCACGCGGATACGGCTCCCAGATTTACGCACGCTCCCTTCCAGAACGGTCTTGACTTTAAGCCTGTCAGAAATTTCACGCATGTCCGCTTCTTTGCCGCGGAAAAAGAAGGAAGAAGTACGCGCGGGAACCTTCAGGCCGGAGATTTTCGTCAGAGCGTTGATGATCTCTTCCGCCAGGCCGTCGCTGAAATATTCCTGCTCCTTGTCACCGCTCATGTTGACAAAGGGAAGCACGGCGATTGAGGGCTGCGCCTCCGCAGCGGCAACTGCAGCCTTCTCAGCAAACACCTGCTCCAGAGCCGCCTTGACCTCGGACATTGCCTGGTAGCGTCCCGACGGCTGCTTTGCCAGACAACGCCGAACGATCCCGTCAAGTGGGGCGGATGTCTGAAATGAAGGGGGTTCTTCCTTCACTATTGCCGTCATTACTTCAAAGTTGCTGTCGCCGGAGAACGCTTTCCTCCCGCTCAGCATTTCATACAGCACCAGCCCGAAAGAGAAGATGTCCGATCGTGAATCCGCCGGATGGCCCTGCGCCTGCTCGGGAGACATGTATGCGACGGTTCCTATAACGGCCCCAGCTTGCGTCGCAGGAAAATCCACCGTCGGCGAAGTGGATGTCGCAGCATCCTGTTCGTAGAGCTTCGCCAGCCCAAAATCGAGCAGCTTCACCGAACCTTCTTCGGTTACCATGATGTTCCCGGGCTTCAGATCCCGGTGGATGATGCCCTTCTTGTGCGCCGCTTCGAGTGCCGTGGCGATCTGGATAGCCAGACGCACGGCTTCCTTTTCAGGCAGCGGGCTTGAGAGAGGTTTGCCCTCGACATACTCCAGCACGAGGTAATCCTCGCCAATGTCGTGGAGCTGGCAGATGTTCGGATGGTTCAGAGCCGCAATGCTTCTCGCTTCCTGCTTGAACCGTTCGCTGTGCTGTTCCTTGATCTTTTTGATCGCCACGATGCGGCCCAGACGCGTGTCCCGCGCTTTCCACACTTCCCCCATTCCTCCCGTGCCGATCAGCGAGAGGATTTCGTAAGGGCCGAGTTTGTTTCCGGGCACGAGTGTCATTTCGTCGGAACCCGCTGTTTGAGTTCTTCAAACCAGTTCAAAACAATGTTGATTTTCCTTGGTTGTTCACCCGTCAATGTGGCAGATTCGGATTCTTTTATCATCAGGAATTGCTTGCCGTCGGGACTGATGTCCCAAGGAGAACCCACATCTTCTATCGGTCCAGGGGAAAAATAGGCTCTTCGAAAAAGGATTTTGGCAGTTTTCAGGCTGAAGCCCGGATCTGTCTTCACCGAGACAGCCATAACAGCGTCTTCATTCCGATAAAACAGCTCCCGGCCATCAGGCGACCATAGGGGACTTTGTCCACCGCTTGCGGAAACTTGCCACCGGCCTCCTCTATCCACTTCAGGAAATGGACGAATGTAAACCTCATTCTTGCCCGACTCATTGGATGTATACGCCATCCATCGCCCGTCAGGCGAAACTTGCGGCTGACGTTCAGAATACTTTTCCCGCAGCAGCGGTTTCCATTTATGCTCCCCTTCCATCAATAACATTCCGATGTCGTTACTTATCGAGCCGGCGATATTTTCCTCAAGGACCAAGACTTTCCCCTTATCTGCCCAAGACCACGGAAAGAGCCTCGCGCGTGATGCCGAGAGAGGCTCGCTTGTTCCTGTCCCGTCAGCCGCCTTTATATAGATGCCTGAAGGACTCCCTTGGCGAGATAACATAAAAGCTATCCGCTTACCATCTGGCGTCCAAAGTGGAACATTCGCCCAACCATCCAGAGTATCGGTCAGACGCGTCAGAGTTTTGTAGGTCAAGTCCCAGATCCAGATGTCAGAACGTATGGAAGTTCTGTTGACAGCCAGGGCCACTCGCCTTCCATCGGGTGATATTTTGAGAAAGGCATAACCGTTCGGCGGCGCCGCAATCATTTCCTCTTTCCCATTTCGGTCTACCCACACGAGGATGCGTTGATCCGGCGCAGCCGCACTTGTTGTTCCCGGCGAATAAATCAGCGTTCCCGAGTCGGAGACAGCATATTGAGGTGCGGTGTAAAAATTGCGATAAACACCTTCAACCACAAGAACGGGGCCACCTTTCAATTCAAGTTTGTTGAGGTCAAACGGAACGGCGAAAAGATCATTTCCAAATGCATAAAGGATGTGTCCGGTTGGGAGATACCGGGCTGTGTCGCCTTCGAGCAACTGCTTGCGCTCACCCGTTTGAATCGACTGCACCATAATGCTATAGGGGGCCGCGTCCAGGCGGGTGAACAGTATGGACTTGCCATCCGGCAATATTTGCGGGGAGACGAATATCTCATTTTCTACGCTAACAATCGCTTCTGGAGCGCCTCCGCCGGCAGAAACCCCCATGATGCCACTCCCCGACTGGCCATACACGATCATGCCATCAGCACCCCAGGTAATATTTCCAAGGACGACCGTCTTGGTGAGAGCCACAGATGCGCCTCCGCCGATAGCGATCTTTCTCAGCTGGTTGTCCGCCGCGAACCGGTAGCCAATCCATTTACCGTCGGGTGAGAAGAACGGCTGCGTAGCTCCCTCTGTTCCTGCAAGGAGTCTGGCGTCCAGTTGATCCAGGGAGCGCAAGAAAAGCCCTTTGTTTGTAACGTAGACGAATTGCCTGCCATCAGGTGAGAGTGAGAAAATCCGCTCGATAAGATTGCCGCGCTGATCCCCTGGCAGTTCGTGGAAAAAGCGCGTGACCTGCTGTGGTTCGGGCTTTTTCAGGTTCCAGACAGCCGCTCCCGCAATGATGGCCGTAACCGCCACGGCGGCAACAAGCCACGGAAATATCGTTCGCAGCTTTGTCCGAGGTTCCAATGCCGGCTGCACCAATATGCCGCGCGGATCAGCAAGGGCTTTTTGGATTTCAAATCTCGCATCATTGATGCCGCCGTATCTATCCTTAGCCTCTTTCTCCAGGCACCTTTCAAGAACCTCCCTCAACCGCCAATGCAAGTGTGCGGGAAGGTTTTTCCATTCCGGTTCTGCACGGATCACGGCTGCAAGAATTTCTGTTACATCCCCTCCGGAGAAGGCGGCACGTCCTGTTAGCATCTCGAACAAAACGCACCCGAACGCCCAGATGTCTGTGCGCTTGTCTACCGGCTTGCCGCGGGCCTGTTCAGGGCTCATATACGCCGCCGTGCCGAGAATCACGCCCTGCTGTGTTGCCATGTCACTCAGCGTGGGGGAGTTCGACAGGTTCACTTGCGTCTGATCTCCGGCAAACGCCTTTGCAAGGCCGAAGTCGAGAACTTTCACTTTGCCCTCGGGCGTGACCTTGATGTTTGCTGGCTTGAGGTCACGATGGATTACGCCCTTCTCATGCGCGGCTTCGAGGGCTTCGGCGATCTGCAGGGCCAGCTTCAGGGATTCTTCCACAGGAATCGGGCCGCGCTTGATCTGGTCGGCCAGCGTGTCGCCTTCTACCAGTTCAAGGACAAGGAACTGCATCCCGCCTGATTCTTCCAGTCCATAAATGGACGCTATGTTCGTGTGGTTCAGTGAGGCCAGCAGCTTGGCTTCACGCTGAAACCGGGCGACTCTATCTGCATCCCGTGCGAACTCCTCAGGCAGGACCTTAATAGCGACGTCGCGCCCGAGCTTCTGATCCTTCGCCCGATACACTTCCCCCATGCCGCCTTTGCCGATTTTCTCCACGATGCTGTAATGCGAAAGGCTCTGACCGATTTCAGGCATGTATCCCTCCCTGCCGAATGAAGACCTACATGCTGCCTGGCTGTGCTTGAGGATCTATGGGACTAATTATATGCAGCGAATGCCGGAGGGAGGAAGGGAAATCCTCATCCAGGGATACCGCCGAGGCCTCCCCGTTGGCTTCTTTTGAATTGGAAGCCGCAATCCCGGCCGATATACGCACCTATGGCTTCGAGTTCAAGGAAAGTACCTCCGAGACGCAAGAAGATATATCCGGAAAGAGGATCAGATATCGCTCAGAAATTTGCGGAGACAGATGATTCCTGGCAGTGACACCAATGACGGTAGTGACGTTAGTTTGAGAACCTTCAAGCAGGAGCTGGACAATAGAAAGGTGGTTCTGTAATCGTCGAGAGGAATGTGCCCGACCCTAGTATTCTTGAGAAAGCGTCACCAACGTACACAGCGTCACCGTAAGTCTTCAGCGTTCATGATGGAGTCAGTGTGCCTGCGCGCGACCGTCTTCGACTGGAGCGGCTTCTGAGGTATGCGTCACGCGGTCCCATCTCCAATGAGAGGCTTTCTCTCTTGCCCGACGGCAGGCTTCGCTACAAACTCAAGCGCCGCTGGAGAGACGGCACAAAGGCTGTGATCTATGAACCGCTGGAATTCATGGAACGGCTTGCCACGCTCGTGCCGCCGCCGAGATTCAATATCATTCGGTACTACGGGCTACTGGCCCCAGCCTCAAGCCTCCGGCGATATATTGTTCCGCAAGATAAATCCGAAATCGCGCCCGTGCATCCGGGCTGCTCAGCAAAAGCTCCTGCAACCGAGGAAGCTAAAGCCAAAACAAAGCGGAGCAAAAAGCCGAGAAATTATTCATGGGCCCTGCTTCTCAAACGGATTTTCGAAGTGGACATCCTGATCTGTCCGCGCTGCGGTTCAAAAATGAGGGTTCTATGCTCAATACATCCACCTGATGCAATACAGAAGATTCTGACCTGTCTTGGTCTCCCTTGGTCTCCCTTCCAGAGCCCCGCCCATCGTACCCGCCAGGCCGGTCGTTGTTGAGGACAGATTATTTTGGTGAGGCGAGCAGCAAATTCGTCCCGCGTCCTGATGAAGTCAGCAGCCAATTTGCTGCGCGAGGTCTATTCAAAATCGCTTATTAAAGCCGCAATTCTGTTTTAAAATACCGCTGAATTTAATAGACAGGCAAGTTCCGGACCGCCATTTACATAATCGGGAGTTATCAGCAATCTTCGCGACGTCCGGACAGGAGGACGGATGCGCCAAATGGCAGCTTATTCGGGCTATCCTTTGGCGGGAACCGGGAATAATGCCACCAATATTTATGCTATGATTTGCCGACTTCAATTCCCTGTTTCATTGGCCTGAAAAATCTCCATGGAGGGTGCTCGCGATGCAGTGCCCGAGCTGCCAGACTGAGAATTCGGATAAGGCGAGGTTTTGCCAGTGGTGCGGCCAACCGCTCGTTTCGACGCAAACAGCATCCACACAATCCATACCCCCATTCGTCGCGGCTGAGAAAACCTCTCCGGAGCCCCTTTCTTTTGTCGGAGGCCGCTATCAGATCAAAAAGCTGCTCGGTGAGGGCGGCAGGAAAAAGGTTTACCTGGTTCACGATACCGTTCTGGATCGCGACGTCGCTTTCGCTCAGGTTAAAACAGAGAGGCTGGATGAAGACGCACGGATGCGCATCAAGCGTGAGGCGCAAGCCATGGGACGCCTCGGCGATCACCAGAATATTGTGGCTGTTTATGATTTCGGCGAAGCTGAAGGCCAGCCTTATATGGTCTTGCCGCTGCTTCCCGGAGGTGATGTCGAAGATTTGATTGCAAAGGCTCCCGATCATCGTTTGCCTCTTGATCAAGCAATCGCCATTGCCAAAGCCGTCTCGAGCGGCCTTATTTTTGCCCATTCAAAAGGAATCATTCATCGCGACCTGAAGCCGGGCAACGTCTGGCTGAGCGCCGACGGCACAGCGCAAATAGGTGACTTCGGCTTAGCCGTGGCTGTTGACCTTTCCCGGCTCACGGACTCAGGCATTATCATGGGTACGCTGCCCTACATGTCGCCGGAGCAGGCCATGGGTGGTACAGTAACGCCAAAGACTGATCTGTATTCCCTCGGCGCCATGCTCTACGAAATGGTAGCCGGACGGCGGCCATTCATATCAGAAGATGCGGTCGGCATCATCGGGCAGCACATCAACACGCCGCCGGTCTCCCCCGCATGGCATCGGGCGGATCTCCCGCCTGCGCTGGAAGCTCTTATTCTGCAATTGCTGGAAAAAGATCCTAACAAGCGGCCTGAGTCCGCTTCTGCTGTCTATAAAGCTCTCGAATCGATTGGAGCAGGCAAAATCAAGGAAGGAGTAATAGAATCCAGGGCTCAGACTGAAAATCCACTCTATCGCCGCGCCTTCGTGGGCAGAGAATCGGAATTGCGCCAGCTTCAGTCTGCCTTTGACGGGGCCATATCAGGGCAAGGGGCTCTCATGATGGTTGTTGGCGAGCCGGGCATCGGCAAAACCGCGCTCTGCGAGCAGCTTTCCACCTATGTCGCATTGCGCGGCGGCAGGACGCTGGTCGGCCACTGCTACGAAGAAGGATCACTCTCACTCCCCTACCTTGCTTTTGTTGAAGCCTTGCGCAGCTATGTCCTATCTCGTGAAAGCAAAGAACTGCAAAAAGAATTGGGATCGGGCGCCGCCGATGTGGCCCGCATCGTCTCAGAAATAAGGGAGCGGCTGAAGATAAAACTACGGCCATCCAAAGACGCTGAAGAAGAACGCTACCGGCTAATGCAGGCGGTGACAGACTTCCTGACCAACGCCGCAGCTGTCCAACCTTTGCTCCTTGTTCTTGAAGACCTCCACGATTCGGATAAGGGTACACTGGATATGTTGACGCACATCTCGCGGCATCTTTCCGGAGCGAGGATTATGGTTGCAGGAACCTATCGGGATGTGGAAGTCAATCGCGGTCATCCGCTCTCGGCGGCTCTGGCCGAATTGAGACGCATTTCAAGCTACGAACGTGTCCTGTTGCGCGGCCTCAATGCCGACGAAGTCCGGCGCATGCTGGAAAGCATTGCCCGTCAGGAAGTCCCTTGGCAACTAGCCGAGGCTGTACACCGCCAGACGGAAGGTAATCCTCTTTTCGTGCAGGAAGTGGTGCGCTATCTCGCCGAGCAAGGACTTATCAAGCGGGAAGATGGCCGCTGGCGATCCAGCCGCGAAACGCCGCTGGAAATGACCATCCCCGAGGGCTTGCGCGACGTGATCGGCAAACGCCTGTCGATGCTCAGCCCGGACTGTAATCGCCTGCTGTCGATTGCCTCCGTGATCGGAAGAGAATTTTCCCTGGATACCCTGAAGGCGGTAGCAAACATAAATGAAGATGTTTTTGTGAACGCGTTAAAAGAGGCGGTTCAGATGTCCGTTCTGGAGGAGCGTTCTCAGCTTGGATCCGTCCGCTACCGCTTCACTCATGCCTTCTTCCGCCAGACGCTGTATGAGGAACTGATCGCCCCCCAGCGCCTGAAGTTGCATCAGCAGGTCGCCCGTTCTCTGGAGACACAATACGCAAAACGACTCGAAGAGCATGCGGCAGAATTAGCAGAACACTACTCGCAGTCTACCGATTCCGCCGACTTGGCCAAAGCAGTGTATTACGGGGATCTTGCGGCACAAAGGGCATCCTCCGTCTATGCCCACGGCGAAGCAGTGCGGCTGCTGGAACAAGCTCTCAAAGTTCAAAGAGTGCTCGACTCGGATGACAAGGCAAAGATTTGCGACCTGCTATTGACTCTGGGCGATGATATGAATAAAGCGGGGGATCCGACAAATGCTCTAAATGGAGCGTTACAGGAAGCATTTTCCCTTGCTGAATCCTTTGGCGACAAGATCCGAGCTGCAAGATCCTGTTCCATCGCAGTATTCAGCCTGATGTTGTACGGAGTTTGGGACTCACCGATGGCTGCTCAATGGGTGGAGCGCGCCGATCGCTATGTAGAATCCAATTCTATACCGCGGGTTTGGGCAAATATAGGAATTGGGGAGTTAAAAGCTAGAACCGGATTCGAGACCCAGCAGTTTGATGAGGCCAACGAAGCGTGTAGATTGCTTGTCCAGAATGTTGAACTGGCCCGCAGTTTCAGCGATCCGGAAACGTTTTGGTGGGCCGCCCTTTCGGTAATTTATAACGTATTGGCGCCACAGCGAGGCGAAATGTCGTTGAAACTCGCCGAGGAATTAGCCCAAAAATCGCGCGCGGAAATATCCGCATATCACTACGGCATAGCTGCTTGGGTAATCGGCAATATTTTCCTGCAATTCTGCCAGAGACAGCGGGCTGAAAAATTCTTT